>Ga0233438_10002376_pt1 | contig 18958 bp, 20 predicted proteins | sample SI_123_September_FD_182720 | JGI IMG/M metagenome (GOLD analysis project Ga0233438, IMG submission 182720) | Seawater microbial communities from Saanich Inlet, British Columbia, Canada - SI_123_September2016_10_MG | ecosystem: Environmental > Aquatic > Marine > Inlet | place: Canada: British...
GTTCAGGTGTTGGATTTTTAGCTGGAGTATTAGGTGATATAAGTTGTGGACTTATTGGTGGTATTAGTGGATATAGTTTAAGTAGTAGTGATGATAATACTAATATAAATATTGTAAAAAATAAACTTGAACAAAAAGAGAATTTATATAATGAAAAAACTAATATAAGATTAAATCCAGTTACAACTTCTCAAAGGGTATTTGATAATATATATGAAAAATTATTAGATAAATCATATAAAAATAGTAATAAACTATCTTTAAATAAAGTTAATGGATATAAAAGTATTGAAATAAAACCATCAGCTAAATTATATAAAAACTAACCGTTGTATTTCCGTAATGATCAGCTTACTATTCACAATACACTGTCATTTACTTGTTTTTACTTGGGATAGACTTGCTGATGATGATAGTTTGAATAGTGAACGTTATCCTGAAGCAATATTATATTCCTACACTGTTTTACTTCGTACTATTTATAGTAGATTACATGTTAATTATCGTTATTATGGTGCACTTGCGGTTAGTCCTTCAAATCATAGGTTTCGTAATATAACAGTGATTCATTTATATATCATAACAACACTTATATTAAATTATGCATGGAACAATGGAGAAGATTATGAGGATTTATTTTTAATTTATACACTTTTAGGTATGTTTGAAATTATGCTACCAGCGTTCTTATATCATGAGCTCATGTGATCTAAGTTATTTTAATAGACTTTTTTATAGAATCTATTAATTTATCTATTTCCTCATAGGTATGACTAAAGTGAATAGATACTCTTAGCCATTGAGGTTTATTTTTTATATTTGTTTTTTCACCTAATAAATCATGTCCATATGGTCCAGCACAAGAACAACCAGCTCTTGTTTGGATATTGGATGTATTAGATAATTTTCTGCATAAATGATATGGATTTATATGATTTATATTAAAAGAGACTATTCCTATATTTTTAGCTTTTTGATTACCGTATATTATGGATGATTTTATGTTTTTTAATTGATTTATAAAATATCTTAGATTTTCTTTTTTTCTTTTTTTTATAAATTCTAAGCCTATTTCATTTCTTAATTGATAGCATAAAGATGCTTTTATAAATTGTAGTATACCAGGTGTACCATATGTCTCTTTATGTATAATATTTTTTTGATAATTTTGAGATGATTTATCTACATATGTTACTGTTCCACCTCCTGAAAATGTAGGAGATAGTTTAAGGTTTAGAATATCTTTTTTTATTACTAATAATCCACAGCTACCAGGACCACCTAAAAGTTTATGTGCAGATAAAAACATAACATCATATAAATTACTTGGTATATTTATGTATGATGATGAACTAGCTGCATCAAAACATACTATTGCATTATATGACTTTAATATTTTTGATATTTTTTTATAGGGTGTTATTATTCCTGTGACATTAGATGCTATACAAAAACTCCCTATTATTTCTCTATTTTTATTTTTTTCTAATATTTTTTTGAGATGTTTTATATCTACTAAGCCATTTTTACATAAATTCACTCTTTTGATTTCACATAATGCTTCTCTAAATGTCACTTCATTAGAGTGGTGTTCATATGGTCCTACTATTACTAATGGTAGTTTTTTCTTATCTACTTTTATTTTATATCTTTTTTTTGTAGCTGGCGGGATATAAAGCCCTAATAATTCTTGAAAATGTTTAATAGCAAATGTAGCTCCATAACCAGAAGGCAATATTATAAAGTCATCAGATACTTCTAGATTCTTATGTAGATTGACTCTAGCTTGGTCATAATATTGGCTTGTTATATCTGAATTTGATGACTCTTTTGAGTGTGTGTTAGCATAGTTTTCAAGAACTTCATATAATCTTGTCTCTATTTGTCTAAATGCTAAACCAGATGCTGTATAGTCAAAGTATTCTTTTTTATTTTTATTTATAGTATTAAATTTTATAAAATTTAATATATCTATATTTTTAGATATAAAGTGTCTAAATAGATTAGTTTCCATATTTTTATAATATTTCTTTACTTTCCCAATGTGGAAAATGTTTTCTTATTAAGGCATTAAACTCTATTTCAAATTGGGTATATTCATTTGGTGTTTTTTTAGTTGTTTTATCACATTTGCCAAGTATCATACCAGCACCCATCGTGTTATTTGTTATTTTATCTATGATTATAAATGAACCCATAGCTTTAATACTATTATATGTGTCATATGCAATTTTATTATTTAGTAATAGTGAAGCTTTCCCTATTTCATTTAGTTCTAGCTTATTTGTAGGTTTTTCTTCAAGTGTATTTACATTAGTTTGATAATAAAATGATGATATTTTACCTATAGTTGTAGTTGCAGCTCTTTTTATGAGATATTCTTTACCTTTGACTAATGGTTCTTCATTCATCCAGACAATATTAACATCTAAGTGATTACTCATATCAGCTTGTTCATCACTTTTTACTAATATATCTCCTCTACTTATATCTATTTCATCATTTAGGGTTAATGTAATAGATTGTTGTGCATATGCATAATCTAAATTTTCATCATATGTTACAATCTCTTTTACTGTTGAACTTTTTTGTGAAGGTAGTACAGTAATACTATCTCCTATACTAATAATACCAGAAGATATAGTACCACAGTATCCTCTAAAGTCAAGATTTGGTCTATTGATATATTGTACAGGCATTCTAAAGTGTTTTAGATCTCTATTGGGTGCTACTTCTATTGTTTCTAATATTTGTATTAGAGGTTTTTCTTTATACCATGGTGTATTTACACTATGATTTACTACATTATCACCATTTAAAGCAGATAAGGGAATAAATTTTATATTATTAGATAGTTTTAGGTCTTGTGCAAATTTTATATAATCTTTTTTTATAGTTTCATATTTCTCTTCATCAAAATTGATTAAATCCATTTTATTAATAGCTATTATTAGATGTTTGATCCCTAATAGTTTTGTTATATATGAGTGTCTTTTAGTTTGTGTTTGTATACCATATCTTGCATCTATTAATATAATAGCTAAATCAGCAGTTGATGCTCCTGTAGCCATATTTCTTGTATATTGTTCATGTCCTGGTGTATCTGCTATGATAAACTTTCTTTTATCTGTTGCAAAGTATCTATATGCTACATCAATAGTAATACCTTGTTCTCTTTCGCTTTGTAATCCATCAACTAATAGCGATAAGTCAAATTCATTTTGTGTTGTACCTGATTTTATAGAGTCTTTTTTAATTGATGCTAATTGATCTTCAAAAATCATTTTTGAATCATGTAATAGTCTACCTATTAAAGTACTTTTACCATCATCAACACTTCCACATGTAATAAATCTTAGCAGTTGTTTATTTTCATGCTCTTTTAGATAGCTTTTTATATCTTTTGCTATTTTTTTCTCTTGTATTGACATTTTAAAAGTATCCTTCAATTTTTTTCTTTTCCATTGATCCTGATGTATCATTATCTATAACTCTACCTTGTCTTTCACTAGTTTTTGTTAATAACATCTCTTGTATTATTTCAGGTAGTGTTGTAGCTGTTGATTCAACAGCACCAGTTAATGGATAACATCCAAGTGTTCTAAATCTAACACTTTGCATTATAGGTTTTTCATCTTTTTTTAATGGTATTCTATCATCATCTACTAATATTTTAATACCATCTCTGATGATAATAGGTCTTTTTTTAGCTAAATATAAAGGTACGATATCTATATTTTCTAAATATATATATTGCCATATATCTAATTCTGTCCAGTTTGATAATGGAAATACTCTTATAGATTCACCTTTTTTGATTTTAGAATTATATAAATTCCAAAGTTCTGGTCGTTGATTTTTTGGATTCCATGTATGGTTCTCATCTCTAAAAGAGTATATTCTCTCTTTTGCTCTAGATTTTTCTTCATCTCTTCTAGCACCTCCAAATACAGCATCAAATTTATATTTATTTAAAGCTTGTTTTAGACCTTGTGTTTTCATTATATCTGTATGTACTGCACTTCCATGTATGAATGGATTTATATTATTTTCAATACCATATTGATTTGTATATACTAGTAGTTCAAGGTTAAGCTTTTTGGCTATATTATCTCTAAATTCTATCATCTCTTTAAATTTCCATTTAGTATCTACATGAAGTAGTGGAAAAGGTAGTTTTGCTGGATGCAAAGCTTTTAGCGCAAGATGTAGCATTACAGCAGAGTCTTTACCTATAGAGTATAGCATAGCTGGATTATCAAATTCTGATATAACTTCTCTTATTATATGTATAGATTCGGCTTCTAATTGTTTTAGATGTGTTAGTTTTGGTGTTTTAATCATTTTTTATAATCCTATTTTTACTTATGTAGTCCACATTCTTTATGTTTTGGGTCTTCCCACCACCATCTACCACTTCTTATATCTTCATTTTCTTTAATAGCTCTTGTACAAGGTGCACAGCCTATACTTGGATATCCTTGGTCATGAAGTTTATTATATGGGATATTATATTTTTTTATATAGTTTAGTACTTCTTCATATCTCCAATTTATTAATGGATTAAATTTTATTATATTATTATTTTCATCCCAACTAAATTGTAAAATATCTTTTCTTGTTATACTTTGACTTGATCTAAGTCCTGTTATCCAAATATCAACATTTTTCAAAGCTCTTTTTAAGGGTTTAATTTTTCTTATATTACAGCACTCTTTTCTATTTTGTATTGATTCATAAAATCCATTTATTCCTTGCTTTTTATATAGATTTTCAACATCAGATGAATTTGGGAAATATACATCTACTTTTGTATTATATTTTAAATTTGTACTATCCATAACATTATATGTTTCATAAGGAAGTCTTCCTGTATCAAGTGTAAATATATTCACATCATTAGAAATTTGTAACATCATATGAGAAATAACTTGATCTTCTAATCCAAAACTAGAAGATAGAGATATTTTATGTGATGATTCTTTAATAAAATACTCTATTATACTTTCAGGTTTTGTATTTTTGAATCTACTATTTAATAATTCTATTTGTTCTATCAATATATTTTTCCTATATTTTCTTTACTATTTTTCTATATCGGTTTTACCTAATGGTATTTTATTCCATACTCTTTCATGAATATAATATAAAACCATTTTAGTAATTACTTCTATAGATCCAATTGAAGCAGCCATGAATAAATTACCTGTTATAAAATAAGATATAATTATAGTATCTAGTGTTCCAACAGTTCTCCATGAAATTGTTTTGATTGCTGATCTATATGCTCGTTCTTGCATTTATACTAAACCTTTATTTATGTTATATATATGCTTAAGATTCATATAGCCCTGTACTTAAATATCTCTCACCTGTATCACATAATATCGTTACTATATTCTTACCTTTACTTGTTTGCCTTTTTGCTACTTGTGTAGATGCAAATACATTAGCTCCTGCAGAAATACCTACTAATATTCCTTCATTAAAAGCTAGTTCTCTAGCTGTTTTGGCAGCATCTTCATTACTAACTTGTACAATTTCATCATAAATTTTAGTGTTTAATACTTCAGGTACAAAACCAGCCCCTATACCTTGTATTTTATGGGGTGCAGGACTTCCTCCACTTAATACAGGTGATGCTGTAGGTTCTACTGCTATAATTTTTAGATTTGGATTAGCTTTTTTTAATACTTCCCCAATTCCAGTTATACTTCCACCTGTTCCAATGGCTATTACTATAATATCTACTTTACCATTTGTATCTTCTAGTATCTCTTTTGCTGTTGTTATTTTATGTATATCTGGGTTTGCTGGATTATTAAATTGTTGAGGTACAAAAGAGTTTTTAATCTGGCTTGCTAATTCTTTAGCTTTTTCAACTGCTCCTTTCATCCCTTTTGCTGGTTCTGTTAAGACTAGTTTTGCTCCAAGAGCACTTAGTAATTGTCTTCTTTCAAGGCTCATGGAACTAGGCATTGTTAATGTTAAATTTAATTTCAAAGATGCACATACAGCAGCTAGTGCTATTCCTGTATTACCACTTGTTGGTTCTATTATAGAGGTATCTTTATTTATAAGTTTTTTATCAAGAGCTACTTTTATCATATTATTAGCTATTCTATCTTTTACTGAATGTGTTGGATTCATAAATTCACATTTACCAAATACATTTCCATTTGTACTACTAGCTTCTCTTAATTTTAAAAGAGGAGTATTTCCTATTAATTCTGTGATATTGTTTGCATATTTCATAATATATTCTCCTAATATTTTTTATATATTATAGTGTAAATTTTGGTTATATTTTTCACTATATTTATTAATTTCATCTAAATTTATATTAAATAGATTTTTTATATCTATAGAGATTTTATTTAAAAAAATATCTAATATAGGGTCATTTATTTTTGTATTATTTATGATTTTAATATCATCTTCTAAAATATTTAATATATCTTTTACTAAAATATCTTTAGGGGATTTATTTAAAATATACCCACCCTTAGGACCTCTAATACTTTTTATTATATTAGAGTGTAGAAGTTTATTAAATATTTGTTCTAAGTATTTTTGAGATATATTAGTTTTTGAAGATATATCTTTTATACTTATTGGTTGTTTAGGATTATATTTGGATAGTGTATAAAGAGCTTCTAGTCCATAAATCCCTTTTGATGATATTAATGACAACTTTTATTCCTATTTTTTAATTAATTGCTTGTTTTAAATCTGCAATTAAATCAATACTATCTTCTAAACCAATACTAAGTCTTATGATATTTGGTTTAATATTTGCTTTATGTAACTCTTCTTCATTCATTTGAGAGTGAGTTGTTGATGCAGGATGAGTTATAAGTGATTTTGAATCACCTATATTTACAACTACAGAAAATATTTTTGTATTATTAATTATTTTTGTAGCTTCTTCATATGATGATACTTCAAATGATATTAATCCAGATGCTTGACCATTTTTAAAATACTTTTGTGCTTTATTATAATCTACATTATTCTCTAATCCAGGATAACACACATTAATTACTTTAGGGTTTGATTCTAAGAATTTTGCTACATCTAAAGCATTTTGACTATGTTTTTGAACTCTTAAATCAAGTGTTTCTAATCCATTGATTAATAACCACGAATTAAATGGAGCTTGAGAAGCACCAATATCTCTTAATAGTGATAGTCTAATTCTTAATGTAAAGTTTGGTAGGGGTACTTCTGAATATACTAATCCATGATAAGAAGGATCTGGTTGACTAAACTCTGTATATCTTGAAGAGTTTGCTTTGAAAAATTCATTTAAGTCTTTTCTTTCGATTATAATTCCACCAATAGTTGTTCCTTGACCATTTGTATATTTTGAAGTAGAATGTACTACGATATCAACACCCCATTTTATAGGATTAAATAGTGCTGCTGTAGCTACCGTATTATCACAAATAGTTAATATAGCATTTTTTTTAGCTATTTTAGTGATACTTTCTACATCTGCTATAGAAATTTGTGGGTTAGATAATGATTCAAAAAATATGGCTTTTGTTTTATCATCTATTTGTTCTTCTAAATTAGAGGCATCACTACTTTTAAATATTTTAGCAGTTATACCAAATCTTTTAATAGTGTGTGTTAATAAAGTAACAGCTCCACCATATAATTTATCAGAAATAATTATATTATCACCACAACTAGCAATATTTGCTATTGCATAAAAAATTGCACTTTGACCACTTGCTACACAAATAGAAGCAGCACCATCTTCAAGTGCAGCATATCTTTGTTCTAGTACATCTGTTGTTGGATTAGTTAGTCTTGTATAAATGGACCCTAATTCTTTTAGAGCAAATAAATTTGCAGCATGAGTAGAATCTCTAAAAGCATAAGCTGTTGTTTGAGTAATAGGTACACTCATAGTACCATATCCTTGAGAATTATCATATCCATTATGTATGGCATGTGTCTGTTTTTGCATTATAGAAGTCCTTAATTAAATTTTGTCCATTGTACATAAAATTTAATTTAATGTCAAGTAGTTTAATGTATATTAAAATAGTATGATTTATTTTTTTAGTGATTTATCATCTTTTAATTTTTTAATTTCATGTTTTAAAGACTTTAATTCTTGTAATATTAAATGAATATTTTGATGATCTTCACTTAAATCTTTTTTCATATTTTTTTCTTGTAGTTTTTGCATTTCTGATATTATTATTGCTATAAAAAGATTAAAAAATATAAAAGCGGCTATGATAATAAAACTTATAAAATATATCCATGACCATGGATATACTTCCATGGCTTCATACATTACATCTGTCCAGCCTTCAAATGTAAGTATTCTAAATAGTGTTAACATTGATATTAAAAAGTCTTTCCATAGACCAGATTCTAAGTTTGTAAATAAAAAACTACCTATAATAGCATATATATAAAATATAATAAACATTAAAATAACTATATCAATAATAGCAGGTATAGCTTTTATTAACATATCTAAAATAGCTTTTAATTGTGGTCTAGCTGTAAATAGTCTTAGAATTTTAAAGACTCTTAATAATCTTGCAACAGCTGAATATTCACTTGACTCTAAAGGAAGTAATGTAATAATAACTATTATAAAATCAAATATATTCCATTTATCTTTAAAAAAATCTAATGTTTTTCTTTCTGTTAATATTTTAATTGTAATTTCAAGTATAAAGTAAAGATTTATTATATAATCAAGAATTATCCATATGGTTGAGTATTTACTAGATATATCACCTAGTGTTTTAAATCCAAGTATTGAAGCATATACTATTATAATTATTGTTGTAATATTTGAAAATAGTTTAGAATGTCTAAAATTTGTAATATTTTTTATCACTTTATCTCTTTATTTTTTTAAATATTTAGAACTTTAGCATTTATAAAATTATTGTTTAATAAAATATAGTATAATAATTTTTAATATATTTAGAATATTGAGGAAGAATTTGAAAATAGCAATTATAGGTGCAGGAGCAGCTGGTATTATAGCATCTATATATACAAAAAAATTAAATAGTAATATTAAAATAGATTTATTTGAAATAAACACTACTATAGGTAAAAAGATATTAGCAAGTGGTAATGGTAGATGTAATATATCTAATAAAATTGTACTTCAAGATAATTTTATGGGTAAAGATAACTCTTTTGTAAATTACTGTTTAAATCAATTTGATTATAAAGATTTTGAGAAGTTTTGTAATAGTATAGGTTTACTACTTGATATTAAAGATAATAATAAAGTATATCCATTATCCAATGAAGCTAAATCTGTTGTTAGTTTATTACAAAGTAAGTTAAATAGCTTGAATGTAAATATCATATATGAAAAAAGAGTAATAGATATTCAAAAAATAGATAATAAATTTACACTAAACTCTTTTGATGGTTGCAAGTATAAAGATTATGATAAAGTATTGATTAGTTCAGGTCTTAGTGCTGCACCACAATTAAACTCAACAAATGATGGTTTAAAAATAGCTAAAAAATTTGGACATACAATACATGAAGAGTACCCATCATTAGTTGGATTACAACTAGATACTCTATATCATCATAAATTAAGTGGTATGAAAAAAGAGGTAGAAGTAACTTTATATATAAATAATAAAAAAGATATAAGTGTTAAAGGAGATGTTTTATTTACTAAATATGGTTTTTCTGGATTTGGTATTTTAGATATTTCACAAAAGTCATCTTATTATCTATCTTTAAAGAATGATATTAAAATCTCTATTAATTTTTTTCCAGATTTATCTAAAGATTCATTAATAAATAGTATATCGAATATCATGAAATCATTACCCAATGAAAATCTAAGTATTGTATTAGGAGGTCTTATTTCTAATAAATTATCACCTATATTATTGGATATTTGTAATTTGGATAATAGTATTAAATGTTACAATATAAACTCTAGGCATATTAGAAGTATTACTAATCAATTATTAAATTGGAGAGTAAAAGTTATTAATACTCAAGGTTTTAAACATGCAGAAGTTAGTGGTGGTGGGATTTCAACTAATGACATTGATGATAAAACAATGCAGAGTAAATTAATAAAAGGTCTATTCTTTAGCGGTGAAATATTAGATATTACAGGTCAAAGAGGTGGTTATAATTTACATTTTGCTTGGGCTAGCGGATATTTAGCTAGTAAGTTTTTATCAAAATAATTTAATATAAAGAAAAGTTTATTTTATTCTTTATATTGTTATTGATATATTACTTTTTCTTATCATCTTTTTTTGGAATTACTAACATATTTACATATCTACCTTCAAGTCTAGATGGTTTATCTATGACTCCTATATCCTCTACCATAGGCCATATTCTTTTTAATACTTCAACTCCTAAATTAGGATTTGACATCTCTCTTCCTCTTAAGAATACCCTAAATCTTACATGATTACCAGCTTCTAAAAACTCTCTAGAGTGTTTTACTTTATATCCTATATCATTATCTGCAATTTTTACAGATAGTTTTATCTCTTTTACTAAGATTACTTTTTGTTTTTTTCTAGCTTCTTTTTTCTTCTTTTCTTCTTGATATTTAAACTTCCCATAATTCATTATCTTCGCAACAGGAGGTTTTGCATCTGGAGCTATTAAAACTAAATCAAGTCCTAGTTCATTTGCTATATTTAATGCTTGAGATGTATTTATTATGCCATGTTGTACACCATCATCTCCTAAACATCTAACTTCTTTTACATTGATATCTTCGTTTAGAAGTACACTGTTTTTATTATTTTTGATCAAATTTTGCTCCCATTTTTTAAATCTTTTATCATATTTATAAATTTCTCTTTAGTCATATTTTCTTGTTTTCTTGTTCTTCTATTTCTTAATGCTATTGTTTCACTTTGAATTTCTTCATCACCTATTATGATTATCATAGGTACTTTTTGTTTTTCAGCATTTCTTACTTTTTTACTTAAACTCTCATTTTTATCAAATATTTTTGAATCAATTTCAAGTTCTGCTAATATTGTATATATATTTTTTGTATATTCATAGTGTGTATTAGCTATTGGAATTAGTATTATTTGTGTAGGTGCAATTTCAAATGGAAGTTCACCACTACAATGTTCTATTAAAATACCTATAAATCTTTCAAATGATCCAAGAATTGCTCTATGAATCATTACTGGTTTTTCTTTTTGGTCATTAGAGTTTGTATATTCTAAATCAAACCTTTGAGGTAGGTTCATATCTACTTGTACAGTACCACATTGCCATTTTCTTCCAATAGCATCTAATATTTTTATATCTATTTTAGGGCCGTAAAATGCTCCACCACCTTCATCTATGGCATACTTTATACTATTTTCATCTAATGCTTGAATAATACTTTTTGTAGTATGTTCCCAAAACTCATCTGTACCTATAGCTTTTTTTGGTTTTGTTGATACTTCGATTTCAAACTTAAAGTTAAAAAATGACATTAGACTTTTAACAAAATCTAGTACTTCTATTATTATATCTTTTACTTGGCTGTTTGTACAAAATATATGTGCATCATCTTGTGTAAATTCTCTTACACGAAATAATCCGTGCATAGTTCCACTTAATTCATTTCTATGAACTACACCATATTCAAAGAGTTTTATAGGAAGATCCTTATATGATACTAAAGAGTTTTTAAATATTTTGATATGTCCTAAACAGTTCATAGGTTTTATTCCATATTCTTGATCATCTATATTTGTAAAATACATATTTTCTTTATAGTTATCATAATGACCTGAAGTCTTCCACATATCTACTTTTAAAATTTCTGGTCCACGTACAGGTTCATAGTCTCTTATTCTATGTGCTTTATAGAGTAGTTGTTCTAGTTTTGCTCTTAATCTTGATCCATTTGGAAGCCATAATGGTAATCCTTGTCCTATTTCTTCATCAAATGTAAATAACTTTAAATCATTTCCTATTTTTCTATGATCTCTTTTTTTTGCCTCTTCAAGCATATATATATAATCTTTTAATTCTTGTTTATCAAAAAAAGCTATACCATATATTCTAGTTATCATCTCATTTTTTTCATCACCACCAAGATAAGCCCCAGCTATACGTGTTAGTTTAAAGTTTCTGATCATATTTGTTTTTGGCATATGAGGACCCTTACATAGGTCTTCAAAATCACCTTGTTTATATACTGTTAATATATCATCTGGTATATTTTTTAAAACTTCTTGTTTTAATTCATCGTTTTTGAATTTTTCTAGTATCTCTTCTCTTTTATATTCATGTCTTGTGATGGGTAGTTTTTGTTTTACCAGTTCTTTCATTTTTTTTTCTATTTTGATTAAATCTTCATCATTTATTTTTGAAGTAATTTTAAAATCATAATAGAATCCTTCATTAACAGTAGGACCTACAAAAAACTTAGCTTCAGGATGGAGTATTTTAATAGCTTGCGCCATCATATGAGCACATGAATGTCTTAACATATCTAATGCTTCAGGTGTATTTCCTTCCAATACATCTTTACCTTGTATATTTGATATTTTCGCAGTTTGAAGATCATAAACATTACCTTCGTTTATAATACCTATTTGTTCCAATAAATTCCTTTTTAAATTTATATAACTATAATACAAAATTCTATCTTACTAAGACTTAAACTAATATAGTGTTTAAATGCATTTTGTTAGAATAAGTAAATTCTTTATAATAAGTTTAATAGGGTTTATATGAAATATTATGTTTTAAAATATCTTACAAGTTATATAAAAAATAGCTACAAGATTATAAAAAGTATTAAAAGAGTAGAAAATAGTACTATTTTAATAGAGTTTGAAAAAAACCATAAAATATATTTTGATTTGAATAAAGGTAAAAGTTTAATTTATAAAAATGATCAACCCCTTGTTATAACAAAAGATTTTATAGCTCCATTTGATAAAATATTGATCAAAACTTTTTCCAACTGTGTAATTGAAAATGTATTATTACATAATGATGATAAAATAATAAGATTTTATATACAATCAAAATCATCTTATAAATATAATAAAGCTATATTACATTTAGAATTTACAGGAAAACATACAAATATTATTATATTAAATGGAGATGAAATAGTTCTAGAAGCTTTAAGACATATTAATCAATTACATTCAAGTAGAGTTGTAAAAGTAGGTCAAAAATTACAAGATATACCTAAAAAAGGATTTGTACCTAAAATAGAAGAAATAGATGATATAGAGAAACTTTTATATAATAACTTTCAAAATAGAGAAGAAAATAGTATATTAAATATTAAAAAAACTAAAATCATACAATTACAAAAAGATAAAGATAAAATAGATTATATATTAAATAAACTACCCAAAAAAGAGGATTTAGAAAAAGAGTCAAAAGATTGTTATGATAATGCTAATTTACTTTTAGTAAATTTAAATAATATAAAACCATATGATAAAGAATTAGTAGTTAATAATTTAGATAATAATAAAATAACTATACAGTTAGACCCAAAAATAAATATTAATTTATATATTAATAAATTATTTAATAAAGCTAAAAAATTAAAACAAAAAAGTAAATCTATATTTATACAAAAAGACAATTTAATTCAAAAAAAAAGTTTTTTACTTACTATGATAAACAGTATAAGTGGTAGTAATACTTTAAATGAAATAGAGTTTTTATCACCTAAAAGAGATAAAAATAGAAGTAGAAGTAAAAAAATAGTTAATTATCACTCATTTTTTTTTAATGGATATAAAATAATGTTAGGGATAAATCAAAAATCTAATATATATCTATTGAAAAACTCAAAATCAACTGATTTTTGGTTTCATTTACAAAATATAAATTCATCACATGTGATAGTTCAAAATTCAAAGAAAAATATACCATATGATGTTATTGAAAAAGCAGCATATTTATGTGTTCAGTTTTCAACTAAATTTAAAGGTGCTTATTTAGTAGATTTTACTCAAAGAAGAAATATAAAAATAGAAAATGGTGCAAATGTAACTTATAATTTATATGATACTATTAATATTAAAATATAACTTTAAAATAGCTTGAAATACTATTTATTTAAATATCATTTGATATAATGTTTATTAATAAAAAAATAAGGTTTATTTAATGTTCCCATTATTAGAAGATAGTTTTACTAGAATTAAAACAGCTTTAGTTTTATTTGGTATTTTTATAGTTATTAGTTATATTGATATTTTATTTTTTGTTTGGTTATTTTTTGGATTTTTTATGATAGTTGGAGTTAAAGAGGCTAATAAGCTCTTTGGTATAGATGATTTTACTATTTATATAATAGCTATTAGTACTTGGTTTTTTGCATATTTTATTCAACAACCTGAGTATTTAATATTTATATCAATAATAGTTTTTAGTTCTATATTAGCATATAAACAACAATTAGATAAAAAATCTTTTTTATCTTTATTATATCCTTTGGGTTCATTTTTAATTATGTTATCTTTATATAAAAACTATGGTATACAGACTATTTGGTGGATGATTTTTATAGTAGCTTTTACAGATACAGCTGCTTATTATATTGGTAAAAGTATTGGTAAAACCTCTTTTTGTATAACAAGTCCTAATAAAACATTAGAAGGTGTTATTGGAGGAGTTTTATGTGGGTCTATTTTTGGAGCTTTATTTGGAATAGATAGTTTATCTTATATAGTATGTTTTTTTATATCTTTATTTGTATCTTTAGGATCTATTTTTGGTGATTTGTTTGAAAGTTATTTAAAAAGAGAAGCAGGTGTAAAAGATAGTGGTAGACTATTACCAGGACATGGTGGAGTATTAGATAGAACAGATGGTTTTTTATTTAGTAGTATTATATTAATGTTTTTATTGAAAGTTTCTATTTGATACTTTTAGGTAGTACAGGTTCTATTGGTGTAAATGTATTAAATATAGCTAAAAAATTCGATATAAAGATAGATGTTTTAGTTGCTGGTAATAATATAAAACTTTTAAATAATCAAATAAAAGAGTTTAAACCAAGAAAAGTAGTCATAGCTAACAAAAAAGATATTAAATATGTAAATCATTTGAATATTAGTTTTGGATTGAATGCTATTTTAGAATCTATTGAAGAGTCAAATTCATCATTAGTTATTAATGCATTAGTTGGTTTTTTAGGATTAAAACCAACATTAAAAGCTATAGAGTGTAATAAAAAATTAGCTTTAGCTAATAAAGAGTCATTAGTAGTATGTGGTAAGTTTATAAATAAAGAGAATTTAATTCCAATTGATAGTGAACATTTTGGATTATGGTATTTGCTTCAAGATAAAAAAATAGAATCTATGTATATAACAGCTAGTGGAGGATCTTTTAGGAATTATCCTTTAGAGAAATTAAAAGATGTATCTATTAAAGAGGCATTAAATCATCCTAATTGGTCTATGGGTAATAAGATCACAATTGATAGTGCTACAATGACAAATAAACTTTTTGAACTTTTAGAAGCTAGATGGTTATTTGATATTAAAAAAGTAGATGCTTTAATTGAAAAAAAATCAATTGTACATGCATTAGTAAATTTTAGTGATGGAAGTACAACAGCACATATAGCAAAAGCTAATATGACATTACCAATATCATATGCATTAAAAGATAGAATTGATGAAAATATATTAGAACATATTGATTTAGTAAAAATGGGTTCATTAGAGTTTTTACCAATAGATATATCTCGATATCCTATTTGGGAAATAAAAGATCATATATTAAATAATACTCATTTAGGAGTAGTTTTAAATGCTGCTAATGAAATAGGGGTAAAACAATTCTTAGAAAATAAGATAGGTTTTTTAGATATTACAAATTTAAGTTTAAAAGCTATAAATAAATTTCATAATATTAAAATAGATTCTATTGATGATGTATTTGAAATAGATAATGAAGTTAGGAGTTATTGTGTCAATTGACCTATTAATACCTTTAGGAATACTTTTAATTATAATTATATATCTTATTTATTCAAGAACAAGATTTGAAGAAGATATATTAAAAACATATGAAAATAAATATAATCATTGGAAAGAAAATAGTTCAGATATTAAAAAAGATCAAAATATAGAAGATAGTAAAAAAATAGTAGGATTTATTATAAGAGATGGTTATAAATTAAGATTAAAAGTATTTGATAAATCTTCACATAATATGATACAAAGAGATAAATATAAGTTAGAAAATATAGATATAAAAGATATATAATGAGTAAAAAAGTATTAATTTTACATGGATGGATGGGCAGTCCTTATCCTCATTGGCAAGATTGGTTAGCAAAAGAGTTAAATTCAAACAATTATGATGTTAGATTCCCTAAGTTACCTAATGAAAAATGCCCTATTTTAGATAAGTGGTTAGTTAGTATTGCTAATATTTTAGAAGATTTCTCACCTGATATTGTAGTTTGTCATTCTTTGGGGAATGTATTATGGTTTCATATTTTAAATACTATGAATATAAAAACAATTGATAAGCTATTTTTAGTAGCACCTGTAAGTTTAGATTGTAATATTCAAGAATTAAAAACATTCTTCCCATATAAAGTACCACATAATCTAAAATCTAATAAAAGTTATTTAATAGTATCTAATAATGATGAATATATAAATATTAATGAAGCTTTGAGTTTAGAAAAAGAGTTAAAAGATATTAATATGATAATATTAAATCAAGCAGGACATATAAATCAAAATAGTGGATATACAAAATTTGATGATATTTTAAAGTTAATAGAAAAATGATATTAAGTATAGAATCAAGTTGTGATGATAGTTGTATAGCAATAACAGATATTAAAACAAAAAAATTAATATATCATAAAAAAATATCACAAGAGTTAGAGCATAGTATATATGGAGGAGTTGTACCAGAACTTGCTAGTAGATTACATTTAGAAGCTTTACCAAAACTATTAAAAGAGTGTAAAAAATATTTTAAAAAACTTAAAGCTGTAGCTGTAACATCTTCACCAGGGCTTAATGTGACATTAGTAGAGGGTATTACGATGGCAAAAGCTATTAGCTTAGCTTTGAATATACCATTAATAAGTGTAAATCATCTAAAAGGACATATATATTCACTATTTATTCAAAAAGAGGAAATATTTCCTTGTACTATTCTATTAGTATCAGGAGGACATACACAATTAATAGAATCTAATAGTATAAATGATATGCAAATATTAGGTTCTACTATTGATGATAGTTTTGGTGAGAGTTTTGATAAAGTATCTAAAATGTTAGGATTAGGATATCCAGGTGGACCTATTATTGAAAAATATGCAAAAAAAGGTGATGAAAATAGTTATAATCTACCAATACCATTAAAAAACTCATCTAAGATAGAATTCTCATATTCAGGACTTAAAAATGCTGTTAGATTAACTATAGAACATTCTAAACCTTTAGATGATATAAAAATATCAAATATAAGTGCATCGTTTCAAAAAGTAGCAGTAGAACATATATTACAAAAAACTAAAAAACTATTCAAAAAGACAAAACCTAAAAACTTTGCTATAGTAGGTGGAGCTAGTGCAAATTTATATTTAAGAAAAAAAATAGAAAAACTATGTAAAGAGTATAATAGTAAACTTTATTTAGCACCATTAGAGTACTGTAGTGATAATGCAGCTATGATAGGAAGAGTTGCTATAAACCAGTATGAATTGAATGATTTCATATCATTAAATGATCTAAAATCTAATCCTAAATCAAAAGGCTTTTAATGAAAAATTTTCAAATGGGAGCTAAGCTTTATATACAATCACATGATACAAAAAAAGAGGAAAAAAAAGTTATTAATTACAAAATAGAATCTAAAAATAATCATCAATTAATTTTTCATTATGAAAAAAGAAAAGGGAAAGATGTGACTCTTATAGGTAGATTTTATATATCATTAGAAGATAAAAAAGATCTATTAAAATTATTGAAAAAAAAACTAGCTTGTGGTGGTAGTATTGATGAAGAATTTATACAATTACAAGGTAAAATAAAAGATAAAAGTAAAACTATACTGTTAAAAGAGGGTTGGAAATTTAAATAATAATTAATTATTCTTTATTTAAGGTATAAAAATGCAAAAAGTCTATGAAGAGTTACAAACATTAGATCAAAGATGTTATGAGAAACTTGATTTAAGTGAAGATATATTAATGGAAAATGCAGCTATTAATATAAAAAATCATATAAAAAATAGATTTTTTGCTAATGAAGAGATATTAATAGTATGTGGAAGTTATAATAATGCAGCTGATGGATTAGCATTAGCAAGACTTTTATATGATAAATATAGAGTAAAAATATATATGTGTGATAAACCAAAATCAAAAATGGCTCTATTACAATATAAAAGAGTATTAAACTTAAATATCACAATATTACAAAATTTAAAAACTCTAAATAGCAGTTATACCCCAAATATAATAGTAGATTGTATATTTGGATCTGGATTAAATAAACTATTTGATAATAATTATATAAAAATAATAGATAAACTAAACTTCATAAAAGCATATAAAATAGCATGTGATATACCAACAGGTATAAATAAACAAGGTCAAATAGAACAAAACTGCTTTAAAGCTAATACTACTATTACAATGGGTAGTTTAAAAATACAACTATATAATGATAGAGTAAAAGATTATATAGGAGATATTAAAATAGGCTCTTTAGGACTTAGTAAAAAAGAGTATGAAAAAAAAGATACAAATATATATCTATTAGAAAAAAATGATTTAAAATTACCTAATAGAATAAAAAAAGATTCTAATAAAGGAACATATGGCTATGCTACAGTAATATTAGGAGAGAAAATAGGTGCTGGTTTATTAGCTTGTGAAAGTGCATTTGCTTTTGGTGTAGGATTAATAAGTGTTTTGAGTTTAAATAAAAATTATAATAAAATA
>Ga0233438_10002380_pt1 | contig 18934 bp, 16 predicted proteins | sample SI_123_September_FD_182720 | JGI IMG/M metagenome (GOLD analysis project Ga0233438, IMG submission 182720) | Seawater microbial communities from Saanich Inlet, British Columbia, Canada - SI_123_September2016_10_MG | ecosystem: Environmental > Aquatic > Marine > Inlet | place: Canada: British...
GTGCTGGCTATGTTGAACTTATTTTGGGGAGTAAAAGCAAGGTATTACGACAATGAAACATCTACACACAAAACGATCAAAGAAATCAATGAGATTGCATTGGAGAGAGGAGTAGCAAAAGAAGGAGATTTGATCATCAACTTGAATTCAACCCCTGTAAAGGAAAAAGGAAAAGTAAATACATTACGCGTAACACAGATCTAATGTATTTCTCTGAAATTTATAGGAAAGACCGCCCCAAAAAGGCGGTCTTTTTAGTTTTTGAAGTAGAGGTAAGTTTCGATAATTTTTTAAAAAAGGTTCTAAAATGAAAATAATTCTCCTATATTTAGGTATCAAAAATTAGAGATATGGCAATCAAAAATTTCAAAGCACCCGAACAAAAGGAAAAAAAATTCAACGCAGATACTATTTTGGTTTCCCATTATATGACCACTCGGTTGATTACTTTTCGGCCGGAACAAACGGTATTGGAAGTAATGGAAATGCTGATACAAAATAAAATTTCTGGAGGCCCCGTAGTCAACGAAAAAAAGGAGTTGTTAGGAATTATATCTGAAGGAGATTGTATGAAACAAATCGCCGACAGTCGTTATTACAACATTCCAATGAACGATGTATTGGTAGCAAAACATATGGTGACAGATGTAGATACGATTGCTCCAGACACTTCTATTTTTGAAGTCGCTAGTATGTTCTACAAGACACAAAGAAAACGTTTTCCAGTCCTAGAAAATGGAACATTGGTTGGACAGATCAGCCGAAGAGACGTGTTAAAGGCTGCTTTGGCTTTGAAGGATGTCAAATAATTTTAGAATTTTGAAGTAGAGAAGCGCATTGGAATACTTGAAAGAAGATCTTTCCAGAAAAGGATAGGGAGGTGAAATTTTCTACTCTCTTTTGTGTCAATGAAACTTACAAATCCTGTTTTTTGAGACAAGCCCTTAAAGAAACACCACCCTCTTTTCGTCAAGAAGAGGCGTTCTTGTCGATCAATAAATAGTGATCTTTTTCCAAATAGGAATAACCTTGATTGTACACATAAAAACAAGTATTCCCTTCATTTGTTGTGGACAACGATGTAAGGGTTTGAAAATCAAAGCCTGCATCGTGGAGGGTCTGTTTTGAGACTGTTGTTTTTCCATTTGCATTCAGTTCCTCTAGAATCTTATGGTTTCTTTTCAAACGGTTGTTTGTATTTCTAATAAGGTTTCTACATGCAGGATTAATCTTGTTATTGTAGGTGTTTCTACAATAGTTAGAACAAAATTTTTTATCCGACCGTCCCACAAAAGAGAGGCCACATTCCAAGCAATTTTTTTTCATAGGTATTTAATGTGTTAATAATGAGTTGATAACACAAATATATTCTTTTTGCTCGAACTCAAACGACTACACATAATTACATACGAAAGTAATCGTTTGCAATTAGAATTTATTTGTAAAACAATTGTTCTTTTGTGGTATTCATGTCAGTTGAACCATTTTAAATCATGAGGTATGAGCAACTTAAGAAACAAAGTAATATTGATTGGGTATCTCGGAAGTGATCCTGAAATTGTCCATTTGGATTCTGATAAAAAATTAGCAAAGTTTTCGCTAGCAACCCATGATTCCTATAAAAATGCGGCAGGAGAAAAAATAGAAGAGACGCAATGGCATAATTTGATTGTTTGGAATAAGACTGCAGCAGTTGTGGAAAAATATGTAAAGAAAGGTCAAGAGATCGCCATTGAGGGAAAGTTAACAAGTCGAAGCTATGAAGACAAAGAAGGAAACAAGCGTTATATCACCGAAATTCAGGTGAATGAACTGTTGATGCTAGGTCGGAAGTAGCAAGAAGAATTGTTATGAAAAAGAGGAAAAGCACCCATACGGGTGCTTTTTTATTGCTTCTAAGATGTTCTTATTTCGAGAAGAATGACCTCTTTGAATCCACAATGTATCAGGAATTTGACAGCCCTTTTTTGCAAAAAGGGTTTTTGAATGTTTTCAAACGCGTTTTTCCGTATTATGTCCTCGGCAGATTGATAGGGAATGAAGATCAATACATTTTTTTGATATCTTTGCTTTCTAAAATCTAAAAAGACGCTCTCAATCGCAACCAAATATGCCATTCGTTCTATTTTGTATTTAGCGATGCACACAGATCTAAAAAATAAAATAGGCGTTAAAAAAGATCGCAGAAGAGTTGAGAGCACCACAACCATTTTTAGCAAAATTTTTACAAAAGATGACCAAAAGCAATTTGGTTTTTTCAACGAAAGGACCAAATAGAGGATGCTATTTAATCGAAGCAAGAAAGACACGATTTGGGATGTCATGGATTACAGAGATGTGCTGACAAAGTTTGACGGATGTTTTCTCGGCCTAAAAAATATTACGAGATTCCCAAGACAAAACAATAGATGAGTTTGCAAAGGAAACAGCATCTTCAGGAAGTGTAATCTCATTAAAAAAATAGGAAAGTGCTAATTTTTAGTAAGAATGAAAGATAAAAATAAAGTTTTAAAAAAATTACATCGAGCGGTTGCTGAAGCAATAGAATCCTTTGCTATGATAGAGGAAGGAGATAAGATAATGGTGTGTCTATCGGGAGGAAAAGACAGCTATACGCTTTTGGATATGTTATTGCATTTTCAGAGAGTAGCACCTATAAATTTTAGAATTGTTGCGGTAAACTTGGATCAAAAGCAGCCAGGTTTCCCAGAAGAGGTATTGCCAACATATTTGACCAATCTTGGTGTAGATTATAGAATTGTCGAGAAAAACACCTATCGGGTGGTCATGGATAAAACTCCTGAAGGTAAAACGACCTGCAGTCTTTGCTCAAGGCTCCGTAGAGGTACGCTCTATGAAGCAGCCATAGATTTGGGATGCAACAAAATAGCATTAGGACATCACCGAAATGACATTTTGGAAACCTTTTTCTTGAACTTCTTCTTTGCTGGAAAAATGGAAACGATGCCTCCTAAATTTAAAAATGACGCGGGGAATTTGATTGTTTTAAGACCCCTTGCCTTCTGTAAGGAAAGTGATATTCAGGCATATGCTCAAGAGATGCAATTCCCGATCATTCCCTGTAACTTGTGTGGATCTCAAGAAAATTTGCAGCGAAAAAAAGTAAAACAAATGATTGCGACTTGGGAGACAGATTTTCCAGACAGGAGCTCTGTGATGATGAATGCTTTGCAAAATGTGCATCCTTCTCATTTGTTGGATTCCACATTATTTGATTTTAAAAAGTTGGCCATTTCTAAACAAGTTTTTTGCATGGAAGATTGATTGAACGTCGCATTTTGCGCAAAAGTCTCCTCCTGGAGTATCGCTTTTTTTGCTTCGCAAATAGGATGTCAATACCTCTTTTTTGAAACGAGTTAAATGTTTTGTGATGCATTGCTTTTTTTCAAGTTCGTCGTTTTTTAAAAAGAAGAAGATTTTCAAAAGACGACAACAACGAGCACGTTTTTTTTGGCTGCTTCTGCCGCTTAGAGTACCTTTGTGTTTCATTAAATAAGAAAAGTATGATCACTTCAAATGAATATTTTGACGCACGAGTAAAATCTTTAGGATATGCATCTGCAATTGGAAAATCGAGTGTGGGAGTTATGGAGGAAGGCACCTATGAATTCGGAACAGCAACGCATGAGACAATGATTGTTATTGAAGGAGAATTGATTGCTCAATTGCCCGGAGAAGATGCATGGAAATCTTACAAAGCAGGTGATGCATTTGAGGTAGCGGCAAACACCTCGTTCAAAGTAAAATCGGTAGGGCAAACCTCTTATTTGTGTCAATACAAATAGTATTTAAGAGAGTATTTATATGTTAGGTGGATGCTTTATTTTTAGACACCTAATCGAAATTCTCTTCTCTTTTATATCCTACCTCATGTTTTGCAGGAGGTAGGATCGTATTCGTTTGCAACAAAAATAATCAGCTGTTCTAATTTTGTTTTCTAAGCTTTGAAGCTGCTTTCACCAAATTCTCGAGCGCTATTTTTGTTTCAGGCCATGTTCTTGTTTTTAAACCACAATCAGGATTTACCCAAATGTGTTTTTTTGGAAGAAGTCTATTCGCTTTTATCAGTAATTTCTCAATTTCTTCTATAGTTGGTGTTCTTGGTGAGTGAATGTCATAGACACCTGGTCCAATTTCATTTGGGTATTTGAAATCGACAAAAGCGTCTAACAATTCCATTTCTGACCTTGAAGTTTCTATGGTGATTACATCTGCATCCATGACAGCAATGTTTTTTATAATATCGTTGAATTCAGAATAGCACATATGTGTGTGAATTTGTGTGCTGTCTTTTACCCCACTTGCTGAAATTCTGAATGCTTTTACTGCCCAGTTTAAATAATATTCCCATGATTCTCGTTTTAAAGGCAAACCTTCTCGAAATGCAGGTTCATCGATTTGAATAATGTTAATTCCGTTTCTTTCTAAATCTACAACTTCATCTCGGATGGCGAGCGCAATTTGATTACAGGTATCTTCTCTAGATTGGTCATTTCTAACGAACGACCATTGTAAAATAGTAACGGGTCCCGTTAGCATTCCTTTCACAGGAAGTGGTGTTAAAGATTGGGCAAATGCAGACCACTTTATCGTCATTGGAGAAATTCTAGAAACATCTCCGAATAAAATAGGAGGCTTTACACAACGACTTCCATAGCTTTGAACCCAACCAAAATTGCTAAAGGCAAATCCGTTTAATTTTTCGCCAAAGTATTCAACCATATCATTTCTTTCGAATTCTCCATGAACTAACACATCAAGGCCTATTTTTTCTTGAAAACGAATAGTTTTTTCAATTTCGTTTGCAATTAAAGTATCGTATTCTTTTTTCGATAAAACACCTCTTTTAAAATTGGATCTCCAGTTTCTTACTTCTTTGGTTTGTGGAAAAGAGCCAATTGTTGTTGTAGGAAACAAGGGCAACCTGAGCTGTTTTTGCTGTTTTTTTTGACGGATGTTGAACAAGTTTTTTCTTTGACTATCCGTTTCTTTCAGTTCTAAAACTCGCTTTTTTACATGATTGTTGTGAATGTGTTTTGAGGTTCTCCTGTTCAAATGTGCACATTTGTTTTCTTCAAGTAAAGTGCTATGTTCTTTTTTTACGTCTGTAGATAGTTTTTTCAATGCTGCAATTTCATGCAGTTTTTGTTTTGCAAAAGCAAGCCATTGTTTTATTTCTTTCGGTAAGTTTTTTTCATTTGTTTCGAGATCTAAGTCACAAGGGCTATGCAAGAGAGAGCAAGAAGAAGCGATAAAAACATTTTTAGAGGGTAGTTTTTTTAGAACCTTATTTATCAGCATTAAAGATGTTTCAAAATTGTTTTTCCAAATATTTCTGCCATTTACCAAACCTAAGGATAGATTTGTACTTGGGTTTAAAAATTTCGAAGCTAAAATTTTATCCAACTCAGAAGGACGTCTAACCAAATCTAAGTGCAAGGTGTGAACAGGTAGCTGCAAAGCAGTTTCTAAATTTTCACCAAAACAGTCGAAATAATTGGCAAGAAATATTTTTAATGAAGGAAAACTACGATTGATTTTTTCGTAAGTATATCGAAGGGCCTCTTTTTCTTTTTCTTTTAAATTCAATGACAAACAGGGTTCGTCGAATTGAATATAGGCAACACCTAATTCTATCAGTTTCGAGATAACTTCATTGTATACAGGCAATAGTTTTTTTATCAAATCTATTCTGTCAAAGCCACTTCCTTTTTCTTTCCCAAGTAACAGAAAAGTTACCGGTCCAATTAATACCGGTTTTGTCTGAATACCTATGTCGAGTGCTTCCTTGTATTCTTCAATAATTTTGGTTGAAAAGAATTCGAACGATTGGTCTTTTTCAAATTCTGGAACGATGTAATGATAATTTGTGTCAAACCATTTGGTCATTTCCATAGCAGTCGCATCATGCCCATCTCGTTGAATACCTCTTGCCATGGCAAAGTACAGATCTAGATAGTTTTTGTTATTTATTGTCTGAAATCTTTTGGGAATACATCCAAAGGTCAAACAAGCATCCAGCATTTGATCATAAAAAGAAAAATCATTCGATGGAATCAGATCAATACCAGAATTTTTTTGAAGCTCCCAATTCTCTTTTCTGATTGTTTTGCCAACGATTTGAAGTTCATCTTGATTGACTTTTCCGGACCAATATCCTTCACAAGCTTTTTTTAATTGTCTTTGATTTCCTATTCTAGGGTATCCTAAAGTTGTCGTTTTCATACGATGAATTTTTATGTGTTTCACCTTACAAAGGTATTTTATAGAATAGAAACATATAATAAAGTCATATATTTGGTTTTATTAACTATGTTTGGTTAATTACAAAGAAATAAGATCTTTTAATTGTGGTTTGAATATTTGCCACAGAATATTATTCTGTATGAAACTAGATAAAACGGATTTAAGAATTCTGAAAATTTTACAAAACAATTCGAATTTAACAACGAAAGAGTTGGCAGCGAGGGTAAATTTATCGGCTACTCCCGTTTTCGAGCGTGTAAAAAAGCTTGAAAAGCAGGGGTATATTAAAAATTATGTAGCAATATTAGACGCTGAAAAATTAGAGATGAATTTAACGGTATTCTGCAGTATTACTTTGAGGGAACATACACGGGAGATAGGAGATCAATTTGTGAAAGATATTCAATCTTTAAATAAAGTTGTTGAGTGTTATAATATTTCAGGGAATTATGATTTTTTATTAAAAGTATTGGTAAAAGACATGAAAGGCTACCAATATTTTGTGTTGAATGAATTGGGAGGAATAAAAAATATAGGAAGTACTCAGAGCACATTTGTGGTAGGGGAGATAAAGCACACTTATAGTATTCCACTGTAAATTTTAAAAATTCATAGAAAGTTGAATTCTTTTTCGATCCAAATCCACTTCTTCAACTCTGACTTTTACCGGCTGGTTTAGATGAACGATATCATTGACATTTCCTACGTAACCTTTGCTTAATTTTGAAATGTGAATCAATCCACTTTCTTTGATTCCGAGACTGACAAAACATCCAAAATTCGTGATATTATTTACGATTCCAGGTAAAATCTGGCCCTGTGTTAAATCTTGAATTGTTTTGATATTCGGATTGAATGCAAATGTGGAAACTTTTTTTCTTGGATCCAAACCAGGTTTTTCAAGTTCTTTTACAATGTCTTTCAAACTGGGCCTTCCAATAGTATCTGTTGTGAAATTTTCTAAAGAAATAGTTGCGAGTAATTCTTTATTTCCAATTAATTCAGAGAGATTTTTTTGGATGCTTTTGGCCATACGGTTTGCCACGGTATAACTCTCGGGATGCACTGCGGAATCGTCCAAAGGATTTTTCGCATTTTTGATTCTTAAAAAAGCAACGGCTTGTTCATAAGCTTTTGCTCCAAGTCGTGGAACTTTTTTTATCTCTATTCTTTCGGTAAAAGGACCATTTTCAATTCTGTATTGAACAATATTCTCTGCAAGTCTGGCACCAATTCCTGAAACGTACTGAAGCAAAGAATGGCTGGCAGTATTTACATTCACACCAACCTTGTTGACGCAGCGTTCTACAACAGTTTGCAACTCATTTTTTAAGAGTGTTTGCTCTATATCGTGTTGGTATTGACCAACACCTATTGATTTTGGGTCAATTTTTACAAGCTCTGCCAATGGATCTGCCAGTCTTCTTCCGATAGAAATGGCTCCTCTTACAGTGACATCGTACTTGGGGAATTCTTGTCGCGCAATTTTTGAAGCGGAGTAAATGGACGCTCCTGCTTCGTTGACAGAGAAAATTTGAACGCTTTTAGGAAGGTGTGTTTTTTTTACCAAAGCCTCAGTTTCTCTCGAGGCAGTACCATTGCCAATTGCAATGGCGTCAATTTTATAGGCATTTGATAGGGATCGGATTTTTCCAATGGCTTCTTTTTCTTTGTGAAGATAAATGGTGTCGTTGTGTTGTAGGTTTCCATTTTTATCCAGACAAACGAGCTTACATCCAGTTCTAAAACCAGGGTCTAAGGCTAAAATATTTTTTTCACCTAAGGGAGCTTGTAAGAGCAATTGTTCGAGATTTTTAGCAAAAACAGCTATGGCTTTTTCGTCTGCTTTCTTCTTGTAATTTGCCAAAACCTCGTTAGAAATGACAGGAGAAAGAAGTCTTTTATAAGCATCTTGAATGGCGTTGTATAGTTGCACAGCACTTTCACTTTTTGACCGAATGATTACGGACGATATGTGGGAAATAGCACGATCATCATCGATCTCAATTTTTACACGAACAACACCTTCTTTTTCTGCTCTCAAGAGCGCCATCAATCTATGAGATGGGCAGCGATGTAAGGATTCAGACCAGTCGAAGTAGTCTCGAAATTTTTGTGATTTTTCCGCATCCAACTTTGATTTGATCGCTTTTGAGCGAATGATTCCATGGCGCTGGTACTGATTTCTAAGGTAGTTTCTGATGTCGCTTCGTTCGTTGACCCATTCAGCAAGGATATGTCGAGCTCCTTCGAAGGCTGTTTCAGAATCAACCTCTTTTGTAAACTTTCGAATGCAGTCATCCAAATGAGGCGTCTGCTGTGACATGATTATTTTTGCGAGTCCTTCCAGGCCCAGTTCTCGTGCTTTCTCGGCTTTGGTTTTACGAGACTTTTTGAAAGGAAGATAGAAGTCTTCTAGATCTGTGTGCGAGAGAGTATTTTTGATTTTATTCTCTAGTTCCTTGTCTAAAGCACCTTGTTCTTCTATCGATTTTAGAATTGTTTTTTTTCTTTTTTCAAGCGCGTCAAACTCTTTTTTGGAACGCGCGATTTCTTCTACTTTTACCTCGTCTAGATTTCCAGTCATTTCTTTTCGATAACGAGAGATAAAAGGAATGGTACAATCGGTCTCTAAAAGTTTTAGGGTATTGATGATACTGATATCACGAATTTCCGTTTTTGAAAGAATATAGTCAAGTGCTTCCATGGTTTTCTTGTCGTTTATGTTTGTATAAATGGATGGCTGCAGCAATCCTTACAAAGATTAAAAATTGTTTCGAAAAAAAGACAGGAATGTCACAAAAACGAAAAACCCTTGGAAATAGCTATTCCCAAAGGTTTTTTATGATACAAATCAGGTATTAAAGGGAAGCTTTCAAAAATTCCCTGTTCATACGAGCAATATTTTCAAGCGAAATTCCTTTCGGGCATTCTACTTCACATGCTCCTGTGTTGGTGCAGTTTCCAAAACCTTCTTCATCCATTTGCTTCACCATGTTGAGTACACGGTCTGCAGCTTCTACTTGTCCTTGCGGTAACAAAGCGTATTGCGAAACTTTGGCCCCTACAAACAACATAGCGGACGAGTTTTTACACGTAGCTACACAAGCACCGCATCCAATACAAGTGGCAGCATCCATTGCTTTGTCTGCATCTATTTTTGAAATTGGGGTAGCATTTGCATCCTGTGTATTTCCTGAGGTATTTACAGAGATATAACCCCCTGCGTGTTGAATTCTATCAAAAGCACTACGATCTACGACGAGATCTTTGATTACAGGAAAAGAAGCAGCTCTAAAAGGCTCAATATATATCGTTTCTCCATCTTGGAACATACGCATGTGCAATTGGCAAGTCGTTACTCCTCTGTCTGGTCCGTGTGCTTCCCCGTTGATATACATAGAACACATTCCACAAATACCTTCACGACAATCGTGATCAAAAGCTACAGGTTCTCCACCTTCGTTGATAATCTGTTCGTTAAGCATGTCCATCATTTCTAAGAAAGACATGTCTGGTGAAACTCCGTCTAATTGATAATCAACTAGAGCTCCTTTATCGTTTGCACCACTTTGGCGCCAAATTTTCAAAGTTAATTTCATAATCTTTCTTATTTGTAGGAACGTTGTTTTAATTCAATATCGTTAAATTCTAGTTGCTCTTTGTGCAACACTGCATCCGAAGGCTCTCCTTTGTATTCCCAAGCAGAAACAAATGCAAAGTTTTCATCATCACGTTTGGCTTCTCCTTTTTGAGGACCGTCTTCTTCTACAGATTCTTCACGGAAATGACCTCCACAAGATTCGTTTCTTTCCAAAGCATCTTTGGCAAACAATTCGCCCAATTCTAAGAAGTCTGCAACTCTACCTGCTTTTGCCAATTGTTCGTTGTAAGTATCTGCAGTTCCTGGAACGGTTACTTCTTTCCAGAACTCCTCGCGCAGGGCTTTGATTTCAGCAATGGCTTCTTGCAATCCCTTTTCATTACGAGACATTCCAACTTTGTTCCACATAATTTTTCCCAAACGTTTGTGGAAATGATCTACAGATTTTGAGCCCTTGTTATTGATAAAGAAATCAATCTTTTCTTGCACTTCTTTTTCTGCTTGTTCAAATTCAGGAGTGTCTGTTGGAATTTTTCCTGTACGAATATCGTCTGATAAATAATCTCCGATAGTATATGGTAGTACGAAGTATCCATCTGCCAATCCTTGCATCAATGCAGAGGCTCCCAGTCTATTTGCTCCATGTTCAGAGAAATTGGCTTCTCCAATACAGTAACATCCTGGAATGGTAGTCATCAAATTGTAATCTACCCAAACGCCTCCCATGGTGTAATGCACTGCAGGGTATATCATCATCGGAGTTTCGTATGGATTTTCATCTACAATTTTCTCATACATTTGGAACAAGTTTCCGTATTTGGCTTCCACAACTTTTTTCCCGAGTTGAGTTACCAGATCAGCGTCGTTTGCATCCAAGTTTTTGATTTTCGCTTGCTCTTTTCCATAACGTTGAATGGCTGCAGCAAAATCCAAAAATACAGCTTCACCTGTTTCATTGTGTCCTACTCCATATCCGGCATCGGCACGCTCTTTTGCAGCTCTTGATGCTACATCACGAGGGACCAAGTTTCCAAAAGCAGGATATCTTCTTTCCAGATAGTAATCTCTATCTTCTTCAGCAATGTCATTGGCTTTTTTCTTCCCTGCTCGAATTGCTGCTGCATCTTCTTTTTTTGCAGGAACCCAAATACGACCATCATTACGCAAAGATTCTGACATCAATGTCAGTTTCGATTGATTTTCTCCATGTACAGGAACACAAGTAGGGTGAATTTGTGTATAGCAAGGGTTTGCAAAGAAGGCTCCTTTTTTGTGGATTTTCCATCCCGCAGAAACATTCGATCCCATCGCATTTGTCGATAAGAAGAAGACATTTCCATAACCTCCAGAAGCTATTACAACGGCGTGTGCTGAGTGACGTTCGATTTCACCAGTTACCAAGTTTCGGGCAATGATTCCTCTTGCTTTTCCATCAACGACTACGACGTCCATCATTTCATGACGGTTGTACATTTGAATTTTTCCACGGCCTATCTGACGGTTCATTGCAGAATAAGCACCTAGCAACAATTGTTGTCCTGTTTGTCCTTTTGCGTAGAATGTACGAGACACCAATACCCCTCCAAAAGAACGGTTGTCTAACAAGCCTCCATAATCACGTGCAAAAGGAACTCCTTGAGCAACACATTGATCAATGATGTTTGCAGAAACTTCTGCCAAACGATGCACGTTTGCTTCTCGGGAACGATAATCTCCACCTTTCACCGTATCGTAAAACAATCGGTATGTTGAATCTCCATCTCCTTGGTAATTTTTTGCGGCATTGATTCCTCCTTGTGCAGCAATGGAATGTGCTCTACGCGGTGAATCTTGATAAGCGAAAGCTTTTACATTGTAGCCAAGTTCTGCTAAGGTAGCAGAGGCAGAACCTCCAGCCAAACCGGTACCCACGACAATTACGTCAATGTTGCGTTTGTTGGCAGGGTTTACCAAATCTATTTTGTCTTTGTAAGTTGTCCATTTATCTTTAATTGGACCTTCAGGTATTTTAGAATTTAAAGTCGTCATATCTTTTTAAGATTAATGGTTTAAGTGATGGAAAACAGCGACAAGAATAAATCCAAGAGGAATGACAATAGAATAGATGTTCCCTAAAGATTTTACTGTTTTTGTGTATTTGTTATTGAAGCCCATGGACTGAAATGCAGATTGGAATCCGTGTGCCAAGTGCACTCCTAAAAGTGCAAAGGCGACAACATAAGCCACAACTCTCCAAACAGGAACAAACTTGTGTTGCAATTCTTCAAAGTATCGGAAGTCTTGTGTCCCTTCTAAAAGGCCAGACATGTCTCCTTGGACGTATTTTACATTCAATTCTGGGAACCAGAAATCCACAAAATGCAGAACGATAAAAGCCAAAATGACAAGTCCGCTGTAAATCATGTTTCTTGAAGACCAACTTGAATTTGCTGCTCCATTGTTTTTGGCATACTTTACAGCCGAAGCCTTTTTATTTTTCAGCTCCAACACAAAACCCATCACAAAATGAAAAACAACCCCAAAAATTAATACAGGTTGCAAGGCAAATTGCACCAAAGGATTGGTTCCCATAAAATGAGAAAGTTCGTTGAAAAGAGAATCACTAAAAACAGAAGTAAGGTTTACTGATAAGTGAATGATTAAGAAAAAGATAAGAAAAAGTGCTGACAATGCCATGGCTACTTTTCTTGCGATTGATGAAGATATAAATCCGCTCATTTTAATTTTAAATTTTAGAAGTACAAAGATAGTGCATGATTTTCTTTTAAAGAAATATAGATTTGGTTTCCATGTTTGAAAAGTGTATTTTGTTTATATCATAATATTTATTTGTTCTTTTTGTCAATATGGTTAAATTAAGGGGATTAAAATTAGACTTATCAAAAAGAAGCGGTACAGCAAATTTACTCCGACTTGAGTGGAATCTTTAAAGTTATAATTCCTGGTATCTCATGCCATCATGTTGGAAGTTGTCTCCAAAGAAGTCAAAAAAGTCCTTGAGGTATTTAACGTTAAAATCAGGAAAGGGTTTTTCTATTTTTCAAACAGCATGAGGACAGGATACGACCATGTTTGTCAGTACCAAAGCATCGGATCGGAATTTTTCTCAAACAAAGCAAGCGTCACTCCAAGAATGATAAAAGGATTTGTCATCATGACGATACCTTTTTTTTCGCAAAGAGGCTTTTACAGGCTGTTTATGAATTGTAAAAGGGCACTTTTAGTATATTTTTCAAACGCACACATTTTTTGACAACAGTTTTGGCAATTAAAAATAGTTAGATTGTCTTTTTAGAATACTGATCAAAACGGTACATTTGTAGGAATACATTTAAAATTCGTAAGGATGAAATACAAGCCTATCGCAGCATCGCTGTTTGTCAAGAACAGGGTGAAGTTTTCGAATCAAATGAAGCCAAATTCTATTGCTTTTTTTAATTCAAACGATATTTATCCAGTGAGTTCCGACAGCACTTTGCCTTTTGCCCAGCATCGAGATATTTTTTATTTGAGCGGAATCGATCAAGAAGAAACTGTGTTGTTTTTGTTTCCAGATTGTGCGGATGAGAAGCATAGAGAAATTTTATTTGTACGCGAGACCAATGCACAGATCGCTATATGGGAAGGCGCAAAATTGACCAAAGAGGCTGCTACAAAAATATCAGGTATTGAAACGGTGTATTGGTTGGCTGATTTGCATAGGGTTTTGGACGAATTGATGAAGCAATGTGAAAAGGTGTACATCAATACCAATGAACATCCTCGAGCCCGAGTGCTTACAGAAACCAGAGAAGATCGTTTCATAAAAAGAATGTTTGAAAAATACCCAAAACACAAAGTAGAAAAAAGCAACCCTATTTTGCAACAACTACGATCCCTAAAAGAATTAGAAGAAATTGAGCTCATTCAAAAGGCCTGTAACATTACAGAAAAAGGGTTTCGTCGTGTCTTGGATTTTGTAAAACCAGGCGTTTGGGAATACGAGATTGAAGCGGAGTGGATACATGAATTTATAAGAAATCGTTCCAAAGGATTCGCATACACGCCTATTGTTGCTAGTGGAAAAAGCGCCAATATATTGCACTATATAGAAAACAATCAACAATGTAAATCAGGCGATTTGATATTGATGGATGTGGCCGCAGAATATGCCAATTATTCGAGTGATTTGACACGTACCATTCCGGTTTCAGGGCATTTCTCAGAACGCCAAAAGGCAGTTTACAATGCCGTGCATAGGATTAAAAAAGAAGCGACAAACATGTTGGTTTCAGGAACCATTTTGGCTGAATATCAGATCGAAGTAGGAAAAATGATGGGCTTTGAATTGGTAGATTTGGGATTGTTGACAAAAGCAGACCTTCAAAAGGAAACACCGGAAAACCCTGCCTACAAAAAATATTTTATGCATGGCACCTCACATCATATGGGATTGGATACGCATGATTACGGAATCTTAACAGAACCCATGCAGGCAAATATGGTTTTTACCGTTGAGCCAGGAATTTACATTCCTGAAGAGGGTTTTGGGATTCGATTGGAAGACGATGTTTTGATTCAAGAATCAGGAGCGCCTATAAACCTCATGCAAAAAATCCCGATCGAACTCGAAGAAATTGAAGACTTGATGAACAGAGGTGCGCATTAAAAAGGATACATGGAAAAAAAAAGCATGTTTTTAGATTATAAAAATACACGCATACATTATACGGATCAAGGAAAAGGTGCGGCTGTGATACTGTTGCATGGCTTTTTAGAAAATGTTTCTATGTGGGCTGATTTGGCAGAGGAGCTATCAAAACGGAACCGTGTGGTTTGTATTGATTTGTTGGGACATGGAAAGTCTGAAAATTTAGGGTACGTGCATACCATGGAGCAAATGTCAGAAGCGGTAGCTGAAGTTTTGAAGACGTTGAAGTTGCGAAAATCAATTTTAGTTGGTCATTCAATGGGAGGCTATGTGGCACTTGCTTTTACAGCATCTTTTTCTAACAAGGTAAAAGGCCTTTGTTTGCTAAATTCAACCGCGTTTGCAGATAGCTTGGAAAAACAACAAAACAGAGATCGCGCTATTTCCGTGGTCAAAAAAAATCACACGTCTTTTATCAGAACCGCAGTGCCACTACTTTTTCGATCGAAAAATAGAATCGTATTCAGCGAAGCGATTTCAAAAGTGAAAAATGAAGCCTTAAAAACCTCCAAGCAAGGGGTGATCGCCGCTTTGGAAGGTATGAAAATGCGTCGAGACAATGTGGAAGTGTTGCGTTCAAGTCACTTCAAAAAAATGATAATTTTAGGTAAAAAAGATCCGGTATTGAATCTAGGATCTTTGTTGCTTCAGGCAGAGTGCACGGATACTCATCTTGTGCAATTGTCAGAGGGGCACATGTCACTTATTGAAAACAAGATAGAGACCATTGCAGCAATTAAAAGTTTTGTAAGAAGGGGTTAATTATTTGTTGACGAAGAGTCTTATCGGATAAGAAGCCAAGCATCTTTTGCTACGTTTTTTTTCAGTTCTGCTAACTTTTTAATAGCGGCCTCGCGGGTAGCATAGCTCTCAAAAGCAACTTGATTTAGCCCCCATTTGTTAACACCCACAATTTCAGCTTTGAATCCTTTGTTTTGGAGTTGCTTGACCAGTTTATAGGCATTTGATTTGTCTCGAAAAGAACCCGCCATCAAATGATATTTTTTGGGCATTTCTTTGACAAGATCCAAATTGATTTCAGGGAGCGAGTTGCTAATAAAAAAGGTAGCTTCTTGTATCTTTTTTACAATTACTTCTTGCTGCTGAAGTTCTAAGGTTTTGAGCTGTTCTTCTTGATTGTTTTTCCATCCAAGTATTCCAATGGCAAGCAATGCTGCAACAGAGGCGGCATACTTGTAAAAAGAACTGCTTTTTTTCTTTTCAATTGTTGCGACAGGGACTACTTTTTGTTTGTAGGTTTCTCTTTTAACAGGATGCACTGTATAGCTCTCCAAACCATATGCATCTCGAAGGTAATTGATTTCATCAAAAGGGTTGAATACAATTTTATGCTCTTTACTCAAGGAAAGGTTTCCAATTTTAGAAAGCTCTAAGGGACTTTTTTCCAATTGGTTTTTCCAAGAGTTGACTTCGGCAGTAATGTTTTTATTGGCTACTTCAAAACTACAATTTTCAACAGCCGCGACGTAATTCGCCAACAAACCATCGTTGTTTGTCAATTGCCCATTGAAGGTTATTTTTTTTGCGGGGGGATAAAACGTGTGGGTAAAGTGATTTACTCTTGAAGAAATGGTGTTCGAAATAAATCCTCCAAAACCTGGTACAATGACACATTCGTATCGGTATAATAAGTCGCTTATGTAAGTTGATAACTGCATGTAACAAATATAAAAAATATCTCCTTTTCCAAAAGCAAGCGCTCGATAATTTATCAACAAAAAGTTTTGTAAATTGATAATCAAATTGTTGTGTTATGAAAGAAGAAGAATTGCAGTATGCATTGGCCTTGCAAAGGGCTTATGGCATTGGAGATGTCAATGCAAAAAAATTAATTGCCCTTTGCGGAAGTCCAAAAAATGTTTTCAAAGAAGCAGGGAGTACTTTGAAAAAAATAAAAGGGATCGGAGCTGTCAAATGGAAAGAATTGCGCTCCACCGAACATGTGAAGGCTGCGGAAATTGAAATGAAGCATCTTCAACAAAATAATGTAAAACCGCTGTACTACCAAAATTCGGAATACCCCGCTCTTTTAAAAAATTGTGTGGACAGTCCCATTCTGTTGTTTCAAGATGGAAATTTCTGCACGAACAACCAAAAGACAATAAGTATTGTTGGAACTCGGAAAATGACGTCCTATGGAAGAGAATTTTGCAAAAAACTAATTGAGGAGCTAAAAGAATACAAACCGTTGATTGTCAGCGGATTTGCCTATGGGGTTGATGTATGTGCACATTTAGAAGCGCTTAAAAATAATTTGACAACAGTGGGGGTCTTGGCGCACGGTTTTGGTGATATATATCCAAAAGCACACAAGAAATACATGGCTCAAATGTATGAGAGAGGAGGCTTTTTAACAGAGTTTTGGTACGAGGATGCTCCTTTCCGTGAAAATTTTTTAAAAAGAAATAGAATCATAGCGGGAATTTCTGAAGCTACTCTCGTCGTTGAATCTGCTGACAAAGGAGGAGCCTTGGTTACCGCAGAGATTGCCAATTCTTATTCCAAAGACGTTTTTGCAGTGCCCGGAAGAAACACAGACAGGTATAGCAAAGGATGCAATGCTTTGATTCGCGATTGCAAGGCCGCCTTAGTTACGAGTGCAGACGATATTGTGCAGACACTTGGTTGGGAAAAATTAGAAAAAACCAAGACCGTACAAACAAAATTGTTTGTCGATTTAACGAAAGAAGAACTCCAAATTGTTCGCCATTTAGAAGCACAAGGAAAAGAACGGTTGGACTCCATAGCGATAGTATGTAATATGCCAGCATTCAAGGTTGCCAATCTGCTCTTTCAATTGGAACTAAAAGGATTCATACGTGCTTTGCCAGGTAAGGCATTTGAGCTCTTGTAGGCTGCACTAGATAGCCCGGGATTTTAAATTTTTTTGAGTGTGTTCAGTGCTTTTTTAATGGAATCAATTCTGATAAATGTGATGAGCAAGCGCAATCCATTTTTGGTTTGTTTCTCTTTCATGACACAACTCTTGGAGTTTTTTTGAATGTATTGAAGGACAGCAGTAAATGCGGAAGTATTGTAAAATTCACTTTGCTGGTCGGCAACAAAGTAGCCAATCATCCGTTTTTGCTTTAGGACCAATTTTTCAATTCCTAATTTTTTTGCTACCCATTTGATGCGAATGCTATCCATTAAATCTACGACTTGCGTCGGGATTTGTCCAAATCGATCTGTTATTTTAGTTTCAAAATCCAGAAGTTCCTCTTCATTGTTTAAACCACTTAGCTCGTTGTATAAGGACAATCGTTCCGAGACGATATTGATATAATCGTCTGGAAATAAGATTTCAAAATCCGTATCCAATTGAAGCTCTTTTACAAAATCTTGTTTCTCTGAATTTCTTTCTGAATTGTACAATTCTTTGAATTCGTTTTCTTTCAATTCTTCAATGGCTTCCTTCAAGATTTTTTGGTAAGTATCAAACCCAATATCGCTGATAAAGCCACTCTGTTCACCACCTAACAAATCTCCAGCACCGCGAATCTCCAGATCTTTCATAGCAATATGAATGCCACTACCCAAATCAGAAAACAACACGAGCGCTTCAATTCTTTTACGAGCATCGTCTGTCATCATATGATAAGGAGGCGCAATAAAATTGCAAAAGGCTTTTTTGTTAGAACGTCCTACGCGACCTCTCATCTGATGCAAATCTGACAGGCCAAAATTGTTGGCATTGTTGATAAAAATAGTATTGGCATTGGGTACATCCAAACCACTTTCAACAATCGTCGTAGCTACCAAAATATCGAACTCACCTTCCATAAAAGAAAGCATCAATTCTTCTAATTTCTTTCCCTCCATTTGACCATGACCAATGCCAATTTTTGCATCGGGCAACAATCGTTGGAGCATGCCTGCCACTTCTTTGATATTTTCTACTCGATTGTGAATGAAGAAAACTTGACCTCCTCTAGAAATTTCATACGAAATTCCATCGCGAATGGTTTCTTCATGAAATCCAATGACATTGGTTTCAATGGGATGTCTATTTGGGGGAGGCGTGCTGATTACAGACAAATCGCGGGCAGCCATCAATGAAAATTGGAGCGTACGCGGTATTGGAGTTGCGGTCAGGGTCAATGTATCCACGTTTTCTTTGAGGGTTTTCAACTTGTCTTTGACGCCAACACCAAATTTTTGCTCTTCGTCTATAATGAGCAATCCCAAGTCCTTAAAAGAAACCTTTTTATTTACCAATTGATGCGTTCCAATCACAATGTCAATTTTGCCTTCTTTCAATTCGTCGATGACTTGAGATCGTTGTTTTCCCGTTCTAAAACGGTTCAAATAATCAACGCTGATTGGAAAATCTTTGAGTCTTTCCGAAAAAG
>Ga0233438_10002384_pt1 | contig 18914 bp, 9 predicted proteins | sample SI_123_September_FD_182720 | JGI IMG/M metagenome (GOLD analysis project Ga0233438, IMG submission 182720) | Seawater microbial communities from Saanich Inlet, British Columbia, Canada - SI_123_September2016_10_MG | ecosystem: Environmental > Aquatic > Marine > Inlet | place: Canada: British...
CATCGATGAGTTTGGCGAGTACATCACGGGTGACGGCATCTCCTGGTTATCCGATGACGTAGACACCGACGAGATGGATGCAATGTTAGCAGAACTGTAAGGGGTCGCCCCTTCTATGCTACAATACACAAGAACACGACACGACACCATGAACGCCACCGCTTTTAATCTCGACAACGCTGTTCGGATCTATGATGAGAGGATCGCCCCTCTTCATGCTCGCTATCTCTCCGAAGACAATGCAGGCGGCAAGATGAGGGCATCGATGGGCGACCTCTATGAGGACGTGGCACAGGCGGTGATCTATGCAGTCGATCCCTCCATCGTATGCAAGCACAACGATTATATAATGATCGAGAGCAGAGGCGGCAAGTCATACAAGAAAACACAAGTCGATATCCATGCCTATAAGGACGGAGAACTGATCTTCATTGTGGAGGGCAAGACCTATCTTGATTCATCTATGCTGGATCGTGCCTGCAGTGAGTTCGACAAGATCCGCCGTGTCTACCCTGGCATGCCTGCTGCAGTGTTCACAGGACAGGACGCCACAGATCCAGACTCTGCTGCCTGGTTTGCTGATGAGACAGATCACGCCGTCTTTGTGGTCAATCAAACCAAGCAACGCAGAAGCACAGCCCCGATCTTTGAGACTGCCGACCCGCTCGACATGATGGCATTGCAGGCATTCGCCCGATGGGTTGACTCCTGCATCTGATCTGGTAGACTAACGAAGAACACAACGACACGACACCATGAATCCAGTCATCGTCCTCGACACTGACAGCACAGCAACCGAGCAGATCAGACTATACCCGATGACCCGTCAGTGCATGGTCTTCTGGCATTCACGTCACTACAGCACCCACACCGTCCGCCGTCGTGATATGCTGCGCCTCCTCCTGAATCTGAAGCAGAGCGCAGGGCAATGGGTCAATCGTTACGCTCTTATGTGACACTAACTCGACAGCACTATGTAACACAGGGGACAGGTAATTCGTCCCCTTCTTTGTATATGCCGACCGCCGAGCGAAAAACGCTTAAGTCCCTAACCTACAAAGTGTTACCCAAACGAGATAAATATTTCCAGGAAATCAAAAAAATTTCCCCCAGAAAAAATAGGTCAAAATAGTTGAATTATGAAAGACTACGATAAGTATTTGAATAAGCAAGCAGAAGTGCTTACCGAGTTTGACGACTTCTGTGAGCAATTTGAGAAACGCGCTTCCGAGAACTTTAAGAATGCAGACAAATCCGATGAACGATTCAAGCTCCTCCAAGAAATCGCTGAACCTGGAACAGGTGTTAGAGATAGCATTTCAGGAGATCCAAGCACTGAAAGCTGAAGTAGCGAGTCTAAAAACTCCAAGCCTCATGTATAGACGCCCTGGTGCTGACGCACATGAGAAGATAACAGATTACTTGGATGATGTAGATAAAAGACTGCAAGCATTAGAGAAATAATGGCAATTCTCGTACCTGGACCTGGATTTACAAATGTAGGAGGGATGTGGCAGATCTTACCACCCCCCAAACCCGGCAGATTTGGCATCAGTCGCGTCGGAATCAATGTAAACATATATGAGAGCATTGGAGGGGTACCGATCACTGCAGAGGGGACTTTAGTGTGTCCTGGGGGTACCCCGTTCTCTCCCGTCCAACCATCTCCGGAGTTAATCACAGGTATAACTGTAACACCAGGCAGTATTCCTAATAGACAGGGTGCTGGTGTGACGGTATTATCGGGAGGTGCTGGGAATATACCAGAGATGGTAATGCCGATCTATAGTGAACCGTATATAGTATATGGAACTATCGGACCTATTGTCCCAGGCAGCCCTACTCTGGTATTACCCGTATCATTGATGGGATACGTAACGGAGAAGTATTTTCATGATGGGGAAGCAGGGTTTTCAGAATTATATGTGGGAGACACAACTCCGAACACCCGAGATAATGTAAGAGGTGGTGCAAGGATGGGTGGAGTAAGAACTGTAAAGACTCCAGCGTTTAAGAGAGATAAGAAGATCACGGTAAAACAATTGCCGGGGAGCGGAACTCTGCCCATCAGTAGTTCGCAGGTAACGCCAGAGACTGCTATAAACATAGGATCAGCCACTACACAACAGGCAGCGGCGAATAGTAGTTATGTGTGGTCTATGAAACCATCTATGATACGTACAGAACGTTTATTCTTTACGATCACAGTAACATCAACATGCCCTCCATACATATGGTATTTCCCTGCATATATGGATGTAGATAACAATTGGAATCCACATCAGAGACGTATTGAGTATAGAATAAATAGACAGAAGAGAGCTCTACCAGGCGAGGAGACAAACTTCAGATGACTTTAGTTGGTGGTATTTCAAGAAACCAAGATTTAGAGAGTGGTCATGAGTGCTGGTTTCCAGTACCTGTGACTGCGATTCCTTATGGTAAACCAGTATTAGTAAATAAGATTAACGTTGCTTTAGTAGGTAACGTTACAGCAATACATGTATGTGGTGATAAACCACCTCATATCGATAAAATTATTACTGGTTCTAAAAAAGTTTGGGTTAATAAGAAGATGGTTGCAAGAATTGGTGATAAGTTACAAAGTTTAGGTGCTGGTGGCACAGCACTCATGGCAATGGGATCTCACTCTGTCATTGCAGGTGGATGAGATCTGTGGTATAATATAAGAAGTTCACTAAAAAACTAATGGCATCTCGACCATCTCTGACCAGCAAAATCACGATCGATCCACACCCCAAGCGTACACGTCAGGGTATGGGAAAGAACACCAAGTACGCTGCGACTTCACGTAACAAAGCAAGGAAGAGGTATCGCGGTCAAGGTAGAGGATAATCATGGGGCATACGCCCCTTTTTTAATTAATCACAACGTAACGTATAGGAGAGCACAATGGGCAATTCACCAACAGATAAAAGCAGAGATTTTATCAAAAGCGGTATGACACTAATCACTCAAGTCGATTCTGATAAAATTTTAAGGAAGGTAAAGGAAGAGAAGGAAGAAAAGCCTACTAAATAAAAATAAAATTGCGTTGTTGTGCCCGAGTTCGCTCCTTTCAAGGATTTAAAGGTAAATTTCAAACCTCACCCGATTACTGGCGATTTGCAAGTATCGAAAGAGGATGCTGCGATTAAGCAGTCTATTGTCAATTTATTAATGACTGTTCCTGGGGAGCGACCCTTTCAACCGTCATTGGGATCACAGTTGTCAAGACTTTTATTTGAACCACTTGACTTCGGTGTTGCAGCACTTATTAAAAATGAAATTAATGATGTAATTCGTAGGTTTGAACCAAGAGTCAACGTAGTTGAACTCACTGTAGAACCTAATTATGATGAAAACGCTTTTGACGTTAATTTTGAATTTGAGATTCGTGGTCGTGAAGATGTAGCACCACTAGAAATTAACTTCCTTCTGCAGAGAACTCAATAATGAATTACGTTCAAGTTAGTAATTTAGATTTTAATGATATCAAGACTGCCCTCAAGGATTATTTGAGAGCGCAGACTGATTTTACTGACTTTGATTTTGAAGGTTCTGCGTGGGCGAATCTTCTTGACGTATTAGCATATAATACGTACTACACGGCGTTTAACACCAATATGGTGGTGAATGAACTGTTCCTCGATTCAGCGACATTGAGGGACAATGTAATCACGTTAGCGAAGCAATTAGGGTACAAACCCAAGTCGGTTGTTGCACCAGAGGCAGTATTAGACTTCAAGGTAAGTTTTTCTGGTAATGCACCATCTAATATTATTTTAAGGAAAGGAACTGGATTCGTAACTACATTTGACGATAAGTTATACAGATTTGTTGCGATTGATGATATCAAGGTACCTGTTACTAATAGAGAAGCATTCTTTAATAATGTCTCTTTGTTTGAGGGAACATTAATTACTAACAAGTTTGTTGTTAGTAAAACAAATTCTACTCAAAAGTTTTTACTGTCGAATGCAAATGCAGACACCAGTACTATTAGAGTAAAAATATTTAATTCTCCAACATCGGATGCATTTGTATATTATAATCAGATTGATACAATCATTGACATTAGATCTGAAGATAATATTTTCTATGTTCAGGAAACATTAGACGAACAATATGAATTGTTCTTTGGTGACGATGTAATTGGAAGAGCTCTTGATGATCAAGAAGTTATTGAAGTCTCTTATCTAACGACTAATGGAACATCGACCAATGGAGCGTCCCAGTTCACGTTTGCTGGCACTCTGGTGGATGAAAACGATCAAGTGTACCCAGTTAGTATCTCCGACGTTATAACCGTTTCTAACGCCTCTGGGGGTGCTGCTATCGAGAGTATTGATAAGATTAGATTCAATGCTCCAAAACAATATGCTACACAAAATAGAGCGGTGACTGCTGCTGACTATGCATCTATTGTTAGAAAAGTATATCCTGCTATTTCTGATATCATTGTATATGGTGGAGAAGAGGAAAGATACCCAGAATATGGTAAAGTAAAGATCATTATCAAACCAAACAGTGGATCTGTTCTTTCTACATTTACAAAACAACAAATTATTAATAATCTACAAGATTACTCTGTAGCCTCGGTAACTCCAGAGATTGTTGATGCTTCTGTTGTTTATATCGAACTTGATAGTAAAATTTATTACAATACAAGAAGAACTACCCAGTTCCCACCAGAAATTCGTTCCAAAGTGATTAGTGCAGTTGATGAGTATACTGTGCTTTCAGGGACAGAAAAATTTAACGGTAAGTTTAGATATAGTAAGTATGTTGGCGTTATCGATGAATCTGATGCATCAATTAATTCAAATACAACTACACTTACGTTAAGAAAAGATTTCTATCCTGCAATTAACTCCACATTCTTTTATGAGTTGTGTTTCCAGAATGAATTTGCTGATTCTTGTGATGGACCTGTTGTGCAGAGTACGGGATTCAAAGTAACGGAATATCCTAATTACACTGTGTACTTTGAGGACAGGGGTGGAAAAATTGTCCTATATAGACTGGACCCTGCTACTGGGGAAAAGATTGTCGTGAAAGATGATCTCGGAACAGTTGATTATGTAGAGGGTGAAATCAAACTGTATGATGTAACTATCATTTCTGGTAGTTTCTTTGATAATCGTATTCAGGTTAGAGTACAACCTGCGAAAAATGATATTAATGCAGAAAGAAGTCTATATTTAGATGTAGACATCACTAACAGTAAGTTCACGGTATATCCAGAGTAATTAGATGAATACACAGATTTCTTCGCTAATCGAAGATCAACTGCCAGGTTTTATCGTAGCTCAATACGAGAACTTTCAGAAGGTTCTTGAGAATTACTACGAGCATTTAGAGTCTCCTGGCAATCCTCTGGATATTATTACTAATTTAACTACACATCATGATATTGACAACTATGAGAAGAACCTCCTCCAAGAGAGGACGGTGTTGTCATCCTACCTGAATTCCACTGCTACGACTATCATTGTAGAGGATGCATCTTCTTTCCCGGAAAGAAATGGATACATCAAAATTAATGACGAGATCTGTTTCTATAAAGAAAGAACGCAGACAGAATTTTTAGAAGTATCGAGAGGAGTTAGCGGAACTACTGAATTAGGAGATTTATATTCTTCATCTAAATTTGTCAACACAGAATCTGATACACACTCCTCTGGTGTATTTGTTGACAACTTAAGTAATTTATTTTTGTATGGTATTGTAAAATCTTTTGAAAAGCAATATTTAGAATCTTTCCCACAGGATTATTTAAAAGAGCAGGTAGATAAAAGAACTCTGATTAAAAATATCAGTAATTTCTACAAAGTAAAGGGAACTGATAAATCTATTAGATTTATTTTCAATACTATTATATCAAAGAGTAATGAAGATGTACCTACAACATACAATCCAAAAGATCAAACATTAAAAGTTTCTACTTCTGATTGGGATTCTACATACGTTGTTCAGGCACAAATTTTATCAGGCGACCCTCGTTGGTTGATCGGTGAAACTATTGCACAGGTATCTGACAACAATTCTAAAGTAGACTATTCTTCTGCAGTTGTTGAGAATATATATTCTGTTGATTCTGATGATGGTGATGTTTTATACAATTTAGTAATCAATCCACAATCTCTTAATTCCGACTTTATTGTTCCACAAAAAACAGTTCTTAAGAAAAATATTCCCCCATCACTTACTACTGGAGATACAATTACAGTAGATTCTACATTTGGATGGAAATCATCCTCTGGTGTACTTGTAATTAACGGGGAAGTTATTTCATATGAAGAAAAGAGCTTAAGACAGTTTATCATCAAAAAGCGTGGTACAATTACCAGAACTCATAGTGCAGGTGATATTGTAACCAGTTATTCTACTGTGAAGTCAGTTACACCTAATGGAATTGTTTCTCTATTAGTATATGGTATTTTAAATAAACTCGATATTATCTCTTCAAATCCATATGCAAGTATTGGAGATAGAATTGAAGTATCAAGACCTGGATTTGAAACTGCTGATCCTATTCTATATGATACCTTTGCAAGAAATTATCGTTGGAAAGTAAATGTTAATAGTTCTTCTCCTTCAGTACCATTAAACCCTCCTGTAGGTCTTTCTTTACAGAAGGTATTATCTGATGTTGGAGCAGTTTATCAAGATGATGATTTCTACTACTTTGCAACTTCTTCATATCCATCTACTCAAATCTTAACATCTAACATCAATCAAGATCTTGATGATCCACAGTTACTTAAGATTGTTCCTAAATCAACAGCAACCACTTCAGAAATTTATAAAACGCCAAGAAGAGACATTGGTATTTTTGTTGATGGATCTGTTGCATTTGGTTTCAAAGATGAAAACTTAATTCAATATGGTCCTGTCACAAGAATTGAAATTACTAAAAAAGGATCTGGATATCAAAATCCACCATTTATTTTATTAAACGGACAAAGTGGGAAAGCTAGATCTATTTTGTCCGGAGATACTGTTTCCGAGATTATTTCGACTTCTCAAGACAATTATATCACACCTCCTACAGTAGAAGTTGTAAGCGGAAGAAATGCTGTTTTAGATGCTGTTGTTACATCTGGAGAAATTAGCAGCATCAAGATTGTAAATCCTGGGGAATATTATTCATCATCTCCATCCATTATTGTTAGTGATCTGGCTGGAAGAGGCAGATTTGCAGAATATCGTGCAGAAGTCTCTGTTTTTGGTCAAATCACAGAATTAGTAAAAATTGATGGTGGTAAGTTTTTCACCCAAGAAAATGTAAGAGTTTCTGTAATTCCTGATGCTAATGCTAATTCAGCTACTGCAAGAGCAGAAATTCGTGAGTGGGTTAAAAATAGATATTTTGGAGCATCATTAGATGATAACGGTGGGTTAGTTGTTTCAAGTTTTGATAAAAATAAAAATTACTATGGGGTAGTTTCTAACCCTCGTAGATTAAGATTAAGACTTTCTGACAATATCACTACAACAACTTTGAGTGAATTTCCAGGTATAAAAACACACTCCCCAATTTTGGGTTATGCATATGATGGAAATCCCATTTATGGTCCATACGCATTTTTGAATCCTTTAGATTCTGATTCTGGCGTTGTTAGAATGGAAAGTGGATACGTATTAAAATTTACAAGAACAGATGGTCCGGTTGATGCTCCATATGATATGGGAACTTTTGTTGATGACTATGAATGGATTCCTACTGTAGATACTGGAAAAACACGTCTTGATGTTAATAATGGTAGATTTTGTGTAACACCAGAATTCCCACTTGGAGTTTATGCATACTTCTTAACCATCGATGATGTTGGAACTCCAGTATTTCCATATATCATGGGAGAAAATTATTATTCATTACCAGTTAAATCTAATTACGAGTCTGATGTCACTCAAAAATCTTTACCAAGATCTGTACAAAGATTGTTTGTTGAAGGAACACAGAAAAATGGTAAGTCTGAAATTGCTGTAATTGATGCAGTTTCTACAGGTTCTGTATCTTCTGTTATTGTAGAAGATTCTCAATCAAATTATGAGGTTGGATCTAAAATTTATGTTGATAACTCCAGAACTGATGGTTTTGGTGCTTCAGGTGTTGTGTCATCAACTTTTGGTAAAAATGTTCTTTCTTTGGAATCTAAAGATACAAAAGCCACTCGTTTATTTTCAACGCAACCTTTTTATTCATTTGCTGGTGATATCATCACGCAACCTTCTACCGGTGCTCAAGGAGAACTTATTAGAAATGCAATTGAAGAACAAGATTTTGTTCTTCGTGCAGTAACAGGAACGTTTGAATCTGGAAGCACTATTGAATCTACAACAACAGTGTTAAATTTATTATTATCTAAAAATAGTACATATACTAAAGATTCTACTTTAGATCTGGTTTTATTCAAAGACCCCACTACAGTAATAGCAAGTGGAACTATTTTGACGGGCACTTCAGGTCAAAATTCAGTTCGTATCAAAGTTAATAGTGGAAATTTTTCAGATTACTTAAATTATGACGATGGAGAGACTATTTTAAAGAGTAGTGATTTATCAAATACTCCTGGGACAACTATTATAGTAAGCAACAATTTAAGTTCAAATATTTTAATTAATACTGTTGATGAAAATATTGCTATCCTCGAAACTGATAGTGAGCATAATTTTGCTGAAGGTGATGATATTGACATCATTATTGACCCAGATGACAATCTAACAGAAACTGTATATTATGTTTCTAAAAAGAAATATCAAGAAGTAAATTTGATTCCATTAAGATTTAATGGCAACTTGAATGATACTGGTATTGGATCATCCAACATGGTTGGTCTCGGTAGAGATTATGTAGGTGGAGAATATCAAGATGTAGAATTAGTATTCAGTGATTATACAAATGTCAGAGATGGTGTTGGTGATATTGGAGATGCTGGAAATGCAAAAGCAACTGTAACAGTTGGTAATGATAATTTTGATGGCAGTGGTCAGGTACAATCTATTGTTATTACTGAAGGTGGATCTGGGTATAATACGGATGATGTTTTAACTATTAACCCAAATGATATTCTAAAAATCGATCCCTCTATATTTGATACCGACGTTGATGCAACGATGGTTCAACTTAATGCAGATATCATTGAGCAATATGAGCAATATTATTTTGTAGTTGATGCTGCAGATTATGCATCTGTTTTAACATTCCTTGGTCAACCTGGAGATATCTTTACGGACAATAAGAATATTGAGTATATTTTTATCGAAGCAGACGAAGAAAACAATAGATTCCGTTACCTCATAACAGTTCCCGACCAATATTTAACAGATTCCGATACTATTGATGGAACTGCGATTGTCTTAACAGAAGCAGAATACCCAGATGGAACACCATATCCACAGTTTAGGTTTAATGTTAATGGTGAGGAAAACCCCGATTATAATCTTCGTGTGGGATCTACCTTCACAATCCAGCCACTTCCTGGACATGCTATTTACATTGTTTCTGATTACAGAACTACTATTCTGGAAGATGGTGTAGCTCTTGACATAGAAGAGTATACTGAAGCATCTGGTGTAACCTACAATGGTTCTACTACTGATACAATTTCATTTACTCCGATTGCTCCTGGTACATATTACTATATTTGTATAACTCACCCAGAAGCGGTTGGAACTCTTACAGTTTACCCATCACCAAGTACGGCAATTCCATTGGTATCTGTCAACGCTGTTGGTTTGGGCGATCAAAGAACTGAAGTAGTTTTAGATAGAGTATTCTCACTATCTCTTGGAGATACTTTATCTGTGGGTAGTGAAATTGTACGTGTTATTTCTATTGACAAAATTACCAGAAGAGTAGGATTAGAGAGAGGTGTGAATGGCACTACTGCTGTCAATCATCTTGCTAATTCCAAGATAACTTCATACGAACCAAAGTATAGGTTTACTCCCGGAACTCAAATATTTGGTACTGATGTAAATGATCCTTATGTGGTTTCTTATGACGAAGAAACTCATAAATTGATTGTTAATTATGGATATGACGCGACTAATCCAAGAGAAATTACTACAGTGTCTTCGTTCGCTGACCACGGCACTCCAGAAAAAATTTCTTCTCTTTCTAACGTAGGAAATTTAGTTGATAGACTACAATTTTCTTTAGATAATATAAGTTTCTTAACCAATCCTATTGTTGATATTCAAAAATATTATTTTTACAAGTTTGACACAAGTCATCCATCAATGCTTTCTTCATATCTTGATATTTCTACAAGTTCAAACTTTAATGTATTCACCGAAGAAAAAGAAGTTGGATTATCAGAACCAGGAAATCCAGGATCGTTTGTCAGGATCAGATTAGGTTATGGAGCTAATATTGGTAATGTTAAACGTCAAGAAGTAAACTTTACCACTTACTATTATTTCTTAACTAGTTCTACTACAGATACTGGGGGTTCATTCTTAAGAATCAAAAATGATCCCTTGGCTGGAAGAAAAACGGTTGTATATACCACTGATAAAAAACTTGTTTATAATTTGTCTGATGTTCCACAATATGATGGAACTGGAGACATTAGATACACAGGAAAGTCTATTGGAAAAATTGCTTCTATTAAATTAGATAATTTAGGAAATAATTATATTTCATTGCCTGTAGTCAAAGGTGTTGTTCCTGCCGAAGGATTTAAAGCGAATATAGAAGCAATCAGAGATTCTTCTAAAAATAATATTAGTGAGTTATCTATTGTATATTCTGGAAAAGAGTATTCAAAACCAGATGTGATTATTACTGGAGACGGTACTGGTTTGGAAATTGAATTAATAGTTGATGGTGGTAGAATATCTGCTGCTAAAATTTTAAATCCAGGGTCAGGGTATCTTTCTACACCTATATTAGATATTATCGAGACAGATAATAAGTTATTCTTTACTTCTTCAGATATTGGTGTTCCTCAAAGTGCGAGGTTTATTAACAACGGAGCATTCTATTTTGATGATGATTCTATTATTTCATCTTATGAAACTCCACAAGTTCTTCTTTTGAGGAACTTTGATCTGGACTCTTTTGGACAAGGAGAAAGAATTGAGCAAAAAATTAATGGAGTTTTAGTTGCTTCCGGTAGGGTTTCTAAAAATGGATGGAGAAAAGGATCCAATATTATGAGACTGGTGGAAGTTAATGGAGTTTTCAGAGAAAATTATAATATTGCTGGAGTATCTAAAGGAAGAACTGCAGTTGTAGATTCTATTGTCAGAACTTCATTCAATCCAACTATTGAAACTTTAACAAGAACACTTGGAAAATACCAATCTGATAGAGGTAAATCGAGTTCTATAAACCAGAGAATTACTGACTCATTCTTCTATCAAGATTATTCTTATGTAGTTAGAAGTAGGACTCCTATTAGAGATTGGAGAAATGCAGTTAAAGATACTACTCACCCAGCAGGATTTAAAATGTTTGGTGAATTGTATCTTGAATCTGAAGGAAAAGCGAGGATGCGACCAGATCAACCTGTATCGCAAAAGCTTACAACCTATTTGATTCTACCCACAACGGCAGTTTCTTCTTTTGTCACCAGAAGAAATATTACGACTTCTGTAGTGAAAGTAGAAGATTCGAGAATTGTGAGAGGAAGGGGGTCAGTAGCTATAGATTCTTTTGACGAAACTCTGACCAGAGTTAGAGAAGTTAAGTTATCTCCCGAGTTTGATGGTAGATACGATCCTTCTACTGGATTAAAAATTGGACGTAGAACATTTACTATTATTGATGCTGCAACTAAAACTGCATTTGCTCCATACAACAATCAGTCACTTATGGTCATGATTGATGGTATAGCGCAGAATCCAGGTTATTCTTATAACATTAGCGGCAATCAAATTACTTTCTACGAAGCTCCATTAGGAAAAAGACAACAAAATGTTGACGGAAGTATTGTCGAAGTTCCTGCACAATCACATTATATTAGATCGTTTGAATTTAGGGATGATTCAAACAATAGTAAGTATCTTAAAAAGTTGAAAGATATTTCCGAGAGATTTGATGGCAGAACCAGAATTTTTGATTTATTTTATAAAGATGGATCTATTGTAAAAACAGATCCGAATGAAAATCTTTTGATTTATTTGAATGCTGTGTTACAGCAAGGTTCTTATGAAATCAGAAGATTCAACTCTGCAGCAAAGACTGATCAGATTGTATTCTCCAAAGCTCCAAAAAATTATAAGGACTTATATGAAGGTGGTGTTCCCAAGCAATTGGATAATTATGAATACTTCTTTGGATATAGTGTAGGTTCTTTTGAGAGATTAACAATCAATGAAAATCTAATCCCATTTAATACCAAATCAAATTTCTATCAAATTCTTGATAAAGATGGAAGAATCAAAAACTTTGATACCCCTTTGTATGCCTATGTTTTTGTTGACGGCATATTGCAAAGAGGAGGTGGAATTTCATATAGAGTAAATGGTCCTTCTATTACATTTACGAATCCTTTGGGATATGCAGAGCAATTTGATGGATCATACATTACTAGTAAAGTTGATATTCTATATTTCTACGGAAAAGATTATAATCCTACTATAACTGCATTTGATTTTGAGGATGATACTTACTTCAATAAAGTAGAGACTACTTTAACTGGAAACCGTGATGCATTTAATCTTTGGTATAAGAAAAACACGTCTTATAAAACTGTAGCATATCAAATTATCAATGGAGTTCAGAGTGTATGGGGTGAAATATCTGACATTGGTTCTTCTAATAATGATGATTGGATTATGTATCTACGATCTCAAAACGTAAATGCGGTTAATGATGAACCTGTTTACTTCACCAGAAAAGATTCTGCTGGTGGTCAAGATACTATTTCTTTAACATTTGATTCTTTTACCTTTGAATACCTAACTTCATCTATTACAAATGAGAGAATCTTAAACCGTGTTGAATCTAACTATGTTCCATTTAAATTTTCATCAGATTTAGCAGACAATGTTGATTACAGAGGATACATCATTAGAGAGCATCCTTCCTTAAGAGTTGGTGACAAAATCCAGATTGATGGCGAATCTGACATGAGGGAGATCTTTAGTGTTCCTCTATTTGCTAAACCAAAGGAATATCGTGATGGAGGACAGGTATCCAACTCTTACTATGCAACTATTAATGTTAGTGCATATAATAAAGATACACTTGGCGAAGGTCTTGCTGTTACTGCTAATCTATCAAATGGTGTAGTTAGTAGTTTAAATTGGAATAAAAGAGATTTACAAAGATATTTTGATTCTGGAATTCTACTTAACCCAACAGCATATCAATACTATAGTCCACCAACGTTAAACTTTTTACCCACTGAAAATTTTGGCGGGGGAGCTAAAGCGCAAGTGGTAGTTTATGGAGGTCAGATTATTGATATTGTTTTGGTTGATGGCGGATCTGGTTACACAAAACCACCAAGAGTAATTGTTGGTAGAGGGTATAGTGTTTTACGTAATAATAACTATGCAGAGTCTTCTTTGTCAATTAAAAGAAGTTCTGAGCCTGGTGCCGTTAGGGGTCCAAAAATAATCACGCTTATTTCAGATTATCCCGCGTATCAACGCAATCTGATTCAATCTACCACAACTATGATTTCTCCAAATCCATTGGACTTCAAAGAAATCTTGGCTTGTATCGTTACTCCTGATCCCGAATCAGTAGAAATGCCAGGTACTACACATCATGAACGTAAAACGACGGTACAACTGGAAGCGGAAAACAACAACATTACTCACAACGAGACTTTAATTGAGAGAGATAATCAAATTATCAACAATCTCACGTATAGTTCATACGAACATCCTATTACGAAATACTACCAAACAGGTGCGTTAGATTTATATAATACACCAATGGGCGACACTGATTATCTCTATAGTCATTACCTACCAGGAACATCTGTTAGGGACTTTATTCAATCATTGTATATTGATGTTGGATACTCCGATGTTTCTGGTATTACTATCGAACAGTTAGGATACTACTTTAATAATGAAGTTGAAACAATTACAGAATGGATGAATGAGTATCAGATTACAGATTCCAGTATTACTACAGGAGGACGAGCATTAAACTTCGGACTTCCATCAATGCACGAATTGGGTTCTCTTTTGGAGCAGGATTTACTGATTGGAAGTGATGTAATCTATATTCCAGATACTACTAATTTTCCTGACAGTGGTAAATTACTTATCGGTAAGGAAATTATATCATACACAGAAAAACCACCACAGGATGTACCAGATCCACAAACTGATCGTTTGCTTGGTGTTTCAAGGGGAGTCGATGGCACAACAGAAGATAACCATTTTGCTGGTTCTATGTTGAGAACCATCGGCATATCCACTACTGCTTAAAAATGCAGTATAAATATAAATAACACAGAAATAAACCCGTACCCTTTTTTTTCAATGGCTGCTATTATCTCGGAAAAGTTCAGAATTTTTAATGCAAAGCAGTTCCTAGAGTCTTTAAACGAAGGCGATAGTGATACTGGTGCCGACCGAAGTAGAATGTACTTCTTCGTAGGAAGACCCCAAGCATGGGATTCTTTTTTAGAAATCACCTCTGTAGACGGAGCTGACAGTTTTGCTGTTGGGGACGGTGTATTTGCTGGTGGTGCCGATTGGGCAACAGCAACATTCAGAGCAACAGTATCAAAAGTATTGGAGAACTCACTACTTCTTTCGAGTATTGGTCCTCTTGTTACCTCCTCCCCTGCTCTTGGGTCTATTTTAACGGGTTACAACCAGAGCACCAACGCTAACAAGCTCGTATCAGCAACTACCGGGGTATACAGATTCTCAACAGAAAACATTCCTCCAGTTCCCCTGGATAATCAGACAGAGAAGTTTAGCATTTATGATGACATTATTGCTGCAAAAAGAATTACTAGTTCTTATGCAAGACACGTAGTCAGACGTTACAACTGGGATCTAATCAACAATCCCAAGTTTGATATGTACAAGCCTGACTACTTTTCTACCCCTGCAGGTGGTGGTCAGATTGGCAAAACAACCGCTACTGGCGCTACTTCTCTTGCTAATGCGAAATTTTACATCATGAACCAAAGCTATGAGGTATTCAAGTGCCTCTATAATGGTGAAGATGAAGCAAATCCATCTGGCGTAAACATTGCCCATGAACCAAAGACTAATCCCCAACCTGGTTTAGGTGCTTACTCAAACGGCATTTATACTGCTCCTGACAATTCTTATGTCTGGAAGTATATGTACACCATCCCAACTGATGATGTTTTAGCATTCCTTTCCACAGACTTTATGCCTATCAATGCTGTAGGAGAAAGCACAAGAGATAGTAGCAAATTAGCTGCTGTAAACGGCGCTGTAGAGGCAGCAATCGTTCCAAACAAAGGAACACTTACCTCACCTGTTTCAGGCACCTTCTACGCTCCTGTGGTGGGCGATGGTGCTGGTGCTGTTGCAGAACTAACTATTAGTGCTGGCGAAGTTACTGCGGTATCTATGTATCAGGCTGGTTCTGGTTATACTTACGGTACTATTCCTATTGTATCTGGTGTTCCTTTTAATACTAATGGAAGCACTGAAGCTATTGGTCTTTTCTCAAATGCTACTCTAACTATTTCTGAAGGTGTTACTGCTACGGATACACCTGCAGTAGAACCAATTATGTCACCACAAGGTGGACATAATTTTGACATGGAGATGGAACTTAACTCGAAGAGAGTTATGACAAACATCCGTCTTACATTCATCGAAAATGCTGGAGACTTTCCTGTAGATAATGACTTCCGTCGTATCGGAATTGTCAAAGATCCATATGAGTTCGGAAGCACTACCTTTGCTACATCAGATACTCTTAACGGTTTGAGAGCAGTCAAAGTTCAAAACGCTACTGGCAACTACATTCCTGATGAGATGATTACTCAAACAGTTGCTGGCGGAACAGCATATGGTCAGGTAGTTTCTTGGTCATTAGATACTGGATCCTCAAATCCACCAACACCAAGCAGTCCTGGTAGTGGTGTATTGAAGTACATCCAAACTCCATATCTCCATAAAGATAATGGTGTTGTTAGGTTGGTAGAATCTGACGCAGCCAATGCTATTGTTGGAAGTCAATCAGGTTCTTCTGGTAATGTAGAGACTGGTTTAGCAGATGGTACTGAATTAGTTGGTTCAATTTTTGTTGATGGTTTAGCTAATCCAGAAATTGAAAACAACTCTGGAGATCTCGTATACATAGAGAACAGAAGACTAATCACCAGAGCAGCTGATCAAATTGAGGACATCAAATTAGTCATCGAGTTCTGATTTATTATATTTTTTAAAACCAGACGGTAGTATATTACAATGCCACAGAAGACTAATCTTAACGCTATCCCATACTTTGACGACTACGATTCTAGAAAAGACTTCTATAAGGTACTATTCAGACCCTCCTATCCTATTCAGGGTAGGGAGCTGAATAGTATTCAGTCTATTCTACAGAATCAGATTGAGAATTATGGTAAGTATCAGTTTAAGCAGGGTGACCTAGTTGTTCCTGGCGAAGTTGGTTTAAATACCAAATTAGATTTCGTAAAGTTATCTTCAGTTTCTGAAGTTGCTATTAATGTTGATGGCGAAATTGTATATCAAAAGTATGATATTAGTGGCATAGTAGGTCAGAAAATTTCTGGTTTATCTTCTGGTGCTATTGCTCTTGTTCTTGCTATAGAAAAAGCAGGAACAAACAATGCAGACACACTTTATATTAAGTACTTAACAGCAGGTGATAGTGGTGATGAAGAAACTTTCCGCCAAGGAGAGACTCTGGAGATTATCGATGGCATTAATAGCCCTCTCCTTGTTGTTGGTACTGACGGTTCTGTTTTACCTACAAGTATTCCTGTAATTGATTCTAATACAGGCACAACATCTTTTGATGATAGTCCTGCAATGGGATATGGATCTGCCGTCAAAGTTGAAGAAGGAATTTACTTTGTCAATGGATTTTTTGTACGTAATGATGCTAGTTTAATTCTTGTTTCTGGATATAGTCAAACTCCTTCCGCAAAAGTAGGATTTAACGTATCCGAATCTATAGTAACTCCAGAAAAAGATAGCAGTCTCTACGATAATGCTACTGGATCTTCTAACTTTGCATCTCCTGGAGCTCATAGATTAGAAATTAAATTATCTCTGGTAAAATATGATTATACAGAGACTCCTGACAAAAACTTTATTCAATTACTTTCTATACGAGATGGTGTAGTAGAACGTCAGATAAAGAAAGCAGATTATAGTTTATTAGAAGAAACTTTAGCAAGAAGAACATACGACGAGTCTGGCGACTATGTTGTAGATAATTTCGATTCTGAAGTTAGAGAATATTATCAAAGAAATGGAAATTTAGGCGTATATTCACTTGGATCTGATGGAACTGTTAATGGTTTGGATCCCGTTGAATCAATTGATAAGTTAGCATTTTCTATTGGTCCTGGAAAAGCATATGTTCGTGGTTATGAAATTGTAAATAAAGAAACCAAGTACATTTCATTTAATAAAGCAAGAGAAACTCTATCAAGAGATAATATCAATATTAAGACAAAAGGTCTTACTGGATTCAATATTACAAACGTATATAATACATTACCTTTGAATGCAGAGGGAGCGGATCTTACTGCTTATCCAACAGTTTTCCTTAATGCTGTACACAATGATGGAACAATTGCATCTAATGATTTAGAAAGTTCTACCAATTACTTACAGACAGTTGATAGAAGAGGGAAATTTTTTGATAAAAATAGTGCAATCAAAACCATTTATCTAACAGGAGCAATTGATTACGGATTAATTGATGAGTCAAGCATCAAACCAAATACTCCTTCTGATAGATTAGATCTAAAAAATATTTACTTTGTTGCTACCAGAACTTCTACGGGAGCCGTATCTACAGTAAAGAGTGTAGAAACTATTTCTTTTGCTAAAGTTACAAGACCTGAAATTGGAGATCTCACTTCACAGTTTTTACAATTAACTTTAGCTGGTAGAAAAGATTACTTGGATAATCTTTTTATTGAATATGATGACAACGTTAGTATCAGAAGGAGACTGCTTTATAATTCTGAAGCAGATGCTCAACAACAAATTAATGAGATTGGATATATCAGTGACTATGATCAATCTATCACACCATTAATTGGTGTAGCAAAACCAAAAGATTTTGCACTAGTAAAAAGACCAGTTGGATTTAATGAAGACAAAGATATTGTCGTTTCTAAAGGAAGACTTTCTTCTGGTGTAGAAACTTATAATGGTCTTTTTAATCTATCTTACTTTAATCCAGTTTTCTTCACAAGACTTTTAGTTGACTCTAATATTTCACAAGACTTTACTCCTGGTAAGTATATTACTGGAACCCAAAGTGGAGCATACGGTGTTATTGAAGGGGATGCAAACGGATTCCTTTCTTCTGGTAAGAGTCTTTACGTAAAAACTTTATCTGGAAACTTTTTACCTGGAGAATCAATTATCAGTGAAGAGGGTGGTATTTTAAGAATTGCTAGAGAAAATACTATCTCTCATTTTGTTGTCTCCAGACAAGGAACTGGTTATTTAACCACTACCAAAATTTCTCTCAATGGTGTTCAATTTGAACCTACCGATATTGCTGTTGGTATTAATGGAGGTGCGTTATATAAAGTAAATGTCTTGAATAGAGATTCGGTATCAACTGACTACACTACACCTCCCACAGTATCATTCACTGGTCCAAGTAACATTGTAGCTACAGTTTTACCAGTATTGTTTAAGAACACTGTTTTAACATTCTCTGCCCAAAATGTTAAGTCTCTACATTCTTCTTATGGAAATGGTAATATTTTTACTGCCGACGT
>Ga0233438_10002385_pt1 | contig 18912 bp, 15 predicted proteins | sample SI_123_September_FD_182720 | JGI IMG/M metagenome (GOLD analysis project Ga0233438, IMG submission 182720) | Seawater microbial communities from Saanich Inlet, British Columbia, Canada - SI_123_September2016_10_MG | ecosystem: Environmental > Aquatic > Marine > Inlet | place: Canada: British...
TAACAACTTATTATGAAGACCGCATTGTAACAACGAAAAAGTGTCATCTGCTAAATCCCTCATAGTTAATAATTTTCAGTATCTTACCTCGTTTTTGATGGTTACTTCTACAGTTCTTTGTGCGGTTACTATGCTTGCATTGTATTCACAATTACCAGCATCCTTTTTATCCAACCTAAACAACAAGATAGGGTCGCTTAGCTTATAAAAAATTGGTATTACTATGCACTCAATGTAACAACAAATGCGTCACCAAAAACTCATGTGAGGTTTACAGCATCTTTCTAAGCAAGACTTGGGTATTCATTGATAATAATCGCCAACAACTTGCAGCACCCAATAAACCAACAACTACAGCACCCGTTACCGGAGCTATCACCCAATATTCTAAATGCAAACTACTTTGCATTTGAAAAACATTGGTTTGCAACAAGTACAAGCTCACTTCATTAGCTAATGCCGCCATAAAACCGGCGACGGATCCAATGATCAAAAACTCATAAATAACCGATAGTCTAATCATCATGCCTTTAGCACCTAAAGTACGTAAAATGGCAAGCTCTCGCTGACGTTCATCCATGCTAGCCTGAACTTGAGCCACTAACACCAAACTTCCTGCCACTAGGACCAACACTAAAATAAATTCAATAGCTGCAGAGACTTGGTCAATGATGCTACGTACTTGGTTTATACGTGCGTCAACATCAAACATCGTCACACTAGCAAAAGGGGCCATTAACCTAGTGAGTTCTGGTTTGCGCTCTGGCGGCAAATAAAAGCTCGTAATATAACTTGCTCTAAACTGCGACATCGCATCTGGATGCAACACAAAAAAGAAATTCGGTTGCATCGTCTGCCAATTAACGGTTCTGACACTAGTGACTTGTACGGTGACGATCTCAGAGCCTATATTAAACGTTAACTCATCGCCCATTCCGATCCGCATACGCTCACCCACTCGTTCCTCAATAGAAACGGGAAACACGCCATCGGGTAATGTGGAATTTTGTGGCGTCCATTGGTCATGCCATTGACCTGCAATAATTTCATTACCTGACTGTAAAACAGTGTCCCAAGTCAGGTTCGCTTCACGACCTAAACCGCGACGCGTGTCATTGGTCGTATCTTCGTCTTCTTTGGTAATATCTGTGCGAATCAGCTCATCATTTACTTTAACAAAACGTCCTCGCGAAACTGGATATAAACCATCTGTATCTATACCATTTTTGGCAAAATGCTCGACTAGTTTCGGACGTTGCTCTTGCGTAACATTCGCCAAGAAATAATTAGCTGTCCCTTGAGGTAATTGATCTCTCCACTGCTGCACAATATCGTTACGCATAACCAGTACAACTAGCAGTAGCATTATGGTTAGAGCAAAACTAATCAGTTGCACAGAATTATCTAAACTACGTCGCTTAATCCGCGCCCATGCCAGTTGCCAAGCACCCATCCGACCTTTTCCAAGTACCCTACCTAAGGCAATTAAAGCAAATGTTGCACCTAATAAAAGCCCCACTAAAATCAGGCCAGACACAAACAAAATCAGACTGATTTTTAAGTTTTGAGAGTACACCCACATCAATAATAAAATCGCACCACCCGCAGTAATATATTGACCACCACGAGAAGAAAAAGTAGCAGATATATCGCGACGTAGTACCCTTAATGGGGGAATTGAAAAGAGGCCTAATAATGGGTATAAACAGAATAATAAGGCACACACACTGCCCGTAAAAATTGCAATTAACAACGGTCGCCAATACCAAACTTGTAACGATACTTCCACCGTATCGGCTAATGCACTGACCACAACTTGTTGTAATACAAACCCGACGACAGTGCCTAACATGATCCCTAAGAATGCAATAAACGAGATTTGATATAAATACACTTTGCGAATAGTGTTGGTACTTGCGCCTAAGGTTTTCATGATCGCAACGGGATCAAAATGACGTTGCGCATAGCGTTGCGCGGCAACGCCAATCGCCACCGCTGCCAGCACAATCGCTAACAATGAGGCTAACAGGAAAAACTGTTCTGCACGTGCAACTGATTCACCAATCGGAGATGTATCATCTTGTACCGAGAGCCAGCGATGAATTTGTCGGTCTAGTTGCGGAGATAACGCATCAAAATAGTCATTTAAATCACTATTTTCTCCGGTAAAATACGCCTTGTAGTTTACTCTGCTACCAGGTCCTGTGACATTGGTTGCAGCAATATCTTGTTGGTTAATTAACACCATTGGATCGGCATTAAACACACTGAAACCACCATCAGGGATCTCCGATAAAATCTGAGTCACCGTAAACGTCGCATCACCGAGTTCGATGTTATCCCCAATAACCAGTCCTAATAATTGAAATAAACGAGAATCAATCCATGCTTCACCGGGTTTAGGGATCTGCGAAGTAGCAGCGCCGGTCGCAAATAATTCAGGGGCTAATTTAATACTGCCTTTCAACGGATACGTGTCAGATACGGCACGCAAATCAACTAATGCCAATTCATCATTAGCAAATGCCATAGAACGAGTAGAAACTTGCTCTGCGGTAGCTAAAGAAAAAGTCTGCGCTTGAGTGATCCACGCGGGATCAATGGGATTACGCGCTGATAGTTGACGATCCGCAGCAATAAACTCCGCTGAACGGTCAGTCAACGCCCCTTGTAAGCGCTCAGAAAACAACGACAGTGATAATACCGCTGCGACCGATAAGATGATCGCAAACAAAATAATACTCAGTTCACCTCGTTTTGCCTCATGTTTGAACAAACGCCAAGCAAGTTGCCTTGGCATATTTTTCGCTCTAACAGAACTCACATTGCTCATACTGATGCTTCCTGATCCTGTTTTGAAGGGCTAGTAGAGCCACCCATAGAAGTAGAGCCAGTTGTCACCTCAACTAATTCACCCGCGGTCATCGCCAATTGACGATCGCATTTTTTGGCTAATTCAGGATCATGGGTAACCAAAATCAATGTCGTGTTGGATTGTTTGTTTAAATCAAAGAGTAATGACTCAACGTTATGCGAATTGTGTGCATCCAAATTACCTGTTGGTTCATCGGCAAACAAAATTTTAGGAGAGGTAATAAACGCGCGTGCAATCGCCACACGTTGCTGCTCCCCCCCGGAGAGTTGATTAGGGTAATGCCCTGCCCGATGCTCTACGCCTACTTGTTTAAGTACTTCTAATGCTCTGGCTTTTGGATTATCCAAACCAATGATTTCTGCAGGTAACATGATATTTTCCAGAGCCGTTAAAGATGGGACTAACATAAAGCTTTGAAAAATAAACCCGACTTTCTCGCCGCGCAATTGCGCCCGCGCTTCTTCGTCTAAATCGTGTAGCGGTGCACCATCTAACCAAATTTCACCTGATGTGGCAGTATCTAAGCCCGCTAATAACCCTAACAATGTTGATTTCCCGGAACCTGAAGCGCCAATAATTGCGATGGACTCCCCCGCTTCTACTGAAAAATTAACCGGTTGAAGGATCTGCAACTCGCCTTCACTCGTAGAAACTGTTTTAATAAGGTCTTTGGTTTTTATCATGGAGCAATCTTCACCGTGTTGTTAAATAATTTATTATCTAAAGCGTGTCGCGCCTCAGCGCAATATTTAAGGTTGTTGTGCTGCGTATTAGTCGTTGTTTGTACGCAATTACATGCCGCTTCAGATCAATTATCCGAGCACCAACCATCTATGGATAATAGCAGCCCAGCAGGAAAAGTTGTACTGGTGTTAGGCGATAGCTTAAGTGCTGCGTATGGCTTGACTCAAGAGCAAGGATGGGTAAGTTTGTTACAAGATGTGTTAGCGCAACATAACAACCCTGATTTGGCGACGATAAAAATTATCAATGCTTCTATTAGTGGTGAGACAACAGATGGCGGTTTAGCGCGTTTAGCGCGTTTATTGCAACAACATCAGCCTACTGATGTGTTAATTGAACTGGGCGGGAACGATGGCTTGCAAGGTCATAGTATTAAAAAACTTAAAACTAACTTGCGTGCCATGATCCAACAAAGCCTTGCAGCGAAGACGCAAGTGGCCGTACAGCAAATGCAAATCCCAACCAATTACGGTGCCCGTTATAATAATATGTTTATGAATGCATTTTCTCAAGTTGCAACCGAAAGCCAAGTTCCCCTAGTACCTTTTTTCTTAACCGATATTGCGCTGCAACCTGAACTGATGCAAAACGATGGGATCCATCCTACTGCCGAGGCACAACCACTGATTGCGCAATTTATGTTAGACAATTGGATAATCCCATTGGTGTTGCGTTAAAACGGATACAACGCTATGGTCTGGTATACACCATCGGCTTGTCTTGCTTCAGATTGAGATAGCGATCCCGCAACAAGGTTTGACGTGATTGCATTTTAATCGGCTCACCAGCAATAAATACATGTTCAGCCGCTTCTGTCACCTCTAATGGATCACCAGACCAGACGACTACATCTGCACGCATTCCTGGTGCCAGAGAACCGACTTGTTGATCTATACCAAAGATTTCAGCCACGTTCTTGGTTAATGATGCTAACGCTGACTCATAACTCATGCCATTTGCAACAGCATTACCGGCATGTTGTGTCGCTAAACGAATGTTATGCGTTTCAATGCCGATTGCCACTTTCACGCCTGCTTTCTCAAGACGACCTGCATTAGCTAACGTCGCGCCTAGTGTGTCAAATGCACCGGGTAAATTGTACTCAGGATTGACAATAACAGGAATGTTCGCTGCCGCTAATTGATCCGCTATTCGCCATGCATCCGAGCCTGAAATAATGGCGACATTCAAGTTGCTAAACGCCTCTTTTAGAGCAATGATATGCAGTAAATCGGCTTTGCGGTCGGCTTTAATTAACAGCGGTTTATGACCTTGAACGACATGAGCTAGAGCTTTGGCATCCGCACGTGAAATCATGCCATACCAAGGTTGGGTTGGCGATAAATCAACATCAATCGCCTGCTGAGCTTCAGTTAACGCTTGATTAAGGGCAACCCATAATGTACCTCGCGTGCCACCAGTATCACTTGCGCTAGCATTATTGACACTTAATGCCATAAACGCACGGGCTTTTAGCACAGGGTCGTTATCCGTTAATTGGATCACCGCTCCTTGTCCTTTAAACAAATAATCAGAAGATTCAATCCCCGTTACGGCAGTCGTAAAACCTTCCATCCGAGTAATGGGGATCAACGTCGAATCTGCATTTATACCATAAGAGACATCAACCGCCGCGCCGATTGTCGTCACCGGATGATTGGTAGTAGAGGCATCGACTTGTCCCGCAGAAAAACCCACTTCAACTAAGCCTAATGCTGTGTATGCGCCAATAAATCCCGGAGTAACCACTTTGCCTGCCGCGTCAATACGCTCATAGCCCCTTGGCAACGAAGCCCCTGGAATAATTTGTTCTACCTTACCGTCTTTAATTAACACCGTTGCTTCTGCTAGTGTTCCTTGACCGGTTAAGGTATGCACTTTACCGCCTACAATCGCAAATTGACTCGCTAAAACCGACGTACTCAATCCTAATACACCTACCACACCAACTAGGGTAAACATCGTTAATAAATTTTTCATTTGTGATCTCCTTCACCGATTTGCCCTAATTCAAAATCACTTACCGGCCACGTATCTGGCGCAGTGCGATCAAACGCCAGTCCACCATCGATAAATACTTTTTCAGCTTGGGCATACGTAGAGAAAGGATCGGCACTCCATAACACCACATCAGCATTTTTGCCCACTTCTAGTGAGCCTGTTTGGTCAAAAATCCCAAGGGATTTCGCCGCATTGGCCGTTAACCATTGCCACGCATCGGCTTTGGAAATATCAATTCCTGCTCGACGACCATCAGACCAAGCCTTAGCGGCTTCTTGGTTGAGTCGTTGAATACCGATATCACTATCTGAATGCACCACTGCGCACGCGCCAGCTTGATGCACCATAGCGACATTTTCGCGAATACCATCGTAAGCTTCCAGTTTAAAGCCCCACCAATCTGCCCACATTGACGAACAAACATTGTTTTGTGCGAGTTTATCAGCAATTTTATAGCCTTCTACTGCATGATGAAATGAACCGATTTGGTAATCAAACTCTTGCATCACGTCCATCATAACTACCATTTCATCAGCGCGGTAACAATGCATATGGACGATGATGTCACCGTCTAACACCCCTTTTAAGGTTTCGTTATTTAAGTCTCGTTTCGGCGCCTTAGTGTCTTTGCCTGCCGCAAAATCGGCTTCATACTGATCCCACTTGGCTTTATATTCTGCGGCACCAATCCAGGCTTTGCGATATCCTGCAACATTCGCCATACGCGTAGATGGGCCACCTTTTTTACCATAAACGCGTTTAGGGTTTTCACCACACGCCATCTTGATACCATAAGGGGCGTTAGGAAACTTCATATCTTGCACTGAACGGTCAGGTAGGTTTTTTAAAACAACACTACGTCCACCAAATAAATTAGCAGAGCCAGGGAGAATTTGTAATGACGTCACTCCACCAGCAAGCGCACGTTGAAAGCCCGGATCTTGTGGCCACACCGAATGCTCAGCCCATACTTGAGCCGTGACCGGAGATGTCATTTCATTGCCATCCGCATGCGAACGAGTATCTGGAGACGGATATACCCCCAAGTGACTATGGGTATCGATAATACCGGGGGTAACAAACTTACCCGTGCCATCAATCTCGATGTACTTAATGGGCAGTGCAATATCAGCACCGATACCGACGATTTTGCCATCTTGTAATAAAATTTGAGAATTCGTATTTAACCCGCCAATACCATCAATAATAGTCGCATTGGTGATTAATGTCGCGACAGCCGGGATGGGTTCATACGTAGACGGGAATGGGTCAGCATTAATGATCACATGTTCAGAAGTTGCTGTGGATTTAGCCTTGGCATCAGCACTATCATCCGAACACGCACTCAACGTTAATGTTGAAAGCACGGCGGTAGAGATAGCAGCTAACATCCAGGTCGGTTTATATTTGTTATACACCTTGGATTTCCTTGTAGTATTGTGTTGCAAAGTCGTTCAGGGGATTAAAGCCCAAATAAATTAACTAAATTTGCGCACAAGTGCAAGACTCAAGGGTTAAATGATTTGTGATTGATTGCGTCCATTTTCCTTTGCAATATACAGAGCTTTATCAGCTCAACGCACCGCATCTTCGGGTGCGTTATCAGCACTATTAACAATCGACAGGCCGATACTAACCGTTAACTGTTGCCCAAATGGAAACGCAAGGGTGCTAATTACATGTCGGAGTTTCTCAGCTAAAATAAAAGATTGCTCCTGCGTATCGGGTAATATGATTAAAAACTCCTCCCCCCCATAACGCGCCACAAAATCGGTTTCGCGCATGCAAGAATTTAACGTACTGGCAATGATTTTTAATACATCATCAATCGAAAACACTTGGATTTGGATATCGTCTGATAATTGACATTGCGTCTGAAATTGTTCAATTTTGTCACTTATCCATGTGTTATCGATTTGTTCAATATCAATTGTTGGTACATGGTTTTCGAGTACCTGTACGATAGATCGGGTGAGGTTATCAATATTGCGTTGTGCAGATCTCATTATTTCTTGGCTAGAAAAATAATATAAATATGTCGTGAACGCAATAATCAGCCCAAGTGTTAAAACACCAAAGAGCAACGTTAAGCGCGTTTTTAATGAATGGGTAATTATGGGAAGCACAGCAACTAAATATCCTTATTAAGCAGCATACATCTTATGACTGTATTATTTATAAGCGTAGACTACAAAATAAAATAAAAGCATTATTGTGCGAGAGTTTTTACAATCTCATCAGCATTGTTTAACCGACGTATCTGAGTAAACATGTCTTGGGCTTGTGGATATTGACGTTTGAGATAGGTAAACCACTGTTTAATACGGTTAGGATAATAGCAACCTTTAACGCCTTCTATTTCATAAGCTGAATATCGAATCAACAACGCTAACATTTCTGCCCAAGGCATTGGCTGGGCGTTATGCTTGATGCAATTAGCTAAGTTAGGTAGTGCAATCGCGCCACGACCCAGCATTAAATTATCACAAGTCGATTGGCTTTGGCATAATTGTGCATCCGCAGCAGACCATATTTCTCCATTGGCAATAATCGGAATAGGCACATGTTGTTTGATCTTGGCGATCCACGGCCAATAAGCGGGAGGACGATAGCCGTCGCTTTTGGTGCGAGCATGAATTGCCAGCTCTGTAGCACCCGCTTGATAAATGGCATCGGCATTTTCGATTGCCAACTCAGTGTCAGCAAACCCTAAGCGCATCTTAGCCGTCACAGCGATAGATGAAGGCACAGCCTCTCTAACAGCGTTGATAATGGCATATAACTCTTCTGGGTATTGGAGCAACACCGCCCCGCCACGCGATTTGTTAACCGTTTTTGCAGGACAACCAAAATTAATATCAATGCCATGCGAGCCGAGCTCTACCGCTAGCTGTGCATTCTCAGCCAAATATTGTGGATGGTTACCCAGTAATTGGATTTTGACTGGCGTGCCACTTGGAGTGAAGCCGCCTTGATGTAGTTCAGGACAAAAGCGATAAAAGACGCGTTCTGGTAACTTTGCATCTACAATTCGAATAAATTCAGTCACACATAAATCATACCCACCTATCTGGGTAAGCATATCGCGCATTAAGTGGTCTAAGACCCCTTCCATTGGTGCAAGTGTGATGTGCATGATGACTCTGATAAATTTAAGTAACAAAAAAGCCACCCGAAGGTGGCTTGTTTGCAATGCTAAGCATTAATATGGCGTCCCCTAGGGGATTCGAACCCCTGTTACCGCCGTGAAAGGGCGGTGTCCTAGGCCTCTAGACGAAGGGGACAGAAACTTTTACATTCCTGTTAGACCTCACCAAGTGATAAGTCTAACCTAGGGCAATCCGAAGATTGCATTCAATTGTGAGAGCGTGTCTCTCAATTGAGGTGCGCATTTTAGAGACTGAGCTCGTTGATGTCAATGGTTATTTAATATAATTATTTACTTTACTGTTGTCTAAGACAATAAAATAAAACACAAACTATAAACACTACATTAACTGACATCTAGTCAGACCCAAAATACTAAAAACCACTATTAAGTGATGTTTGTATATGGCGTCCCCTAGGGGATTCGAACCCCTGTTACCGCCGTGAAAGGGCGGTGTCCTAGGCCTCTAGACGAAGGGGACAGAAATTTTTACATTCCCGTTAGGATTAACCTAACCTAGGGCAAACAAATAATGTTTGCGGTGCTGACACAAATAATGGTGGAGCCAGGCGGGATCGAACCGCCGACCTCTTGCGTGCCACGCAAGCGCTCTCCCAGCTGAGCTATGGCCCCATCTAAAAACTGGAGTACCATGTTGTGCTTCAGTTCCGTGACAGCGATGCGCATTCTAGGGAAGGCACCGCTGAGTGTCAACGGTTTTTTTAGGAATTCTCTCTGTTTGCTATAAATTCCAACGCTTTGTCGATTCTTTCACCGATTTTCGCTTGATCAAGCAATACCAACGCCACATCTAATGACGGTGAGTTACCTGAACCCGTAGTGGCAACACGTAATGGCATCCCTACTTTACCCATACCAACTTCTAATGTTTCTGCAGTCGCATTGATTGCTGCTTGAATATTTTCTGACGTCCACTCGGTTAAGGCTAATAAATTTTCTTTTACTAACAACAACGCTTCTTTTGCTACAGGACGTAAATGTTTTTTGGCCGCATTGGCATCAAATTCTGCAAAATCTTGATAAAAATAAGTGCTGATTTCAGCCATTTCTTTTAATGTTTTCACCCGATCCGCTTGAATTGTCACTACATCGCTTAATGCAGGTCCCTGCTCGGTATTAATACCCATTTGCGCAAAATGCCAAGCTAACGCCTCACCAACTTCAGCTGATGGCATCGTCTTCATATAATGCTGGTTTAACCAAATTAGTTTTTCGGTGTTAAAGGCAGACGCAGATTTACTGATATTATCCAAAGAAAAATGTTCAATCATTTCAGCTAAACTGAAAATCTCTTGGTCGCCATGTGACCAACCCAATCTCACTAAATAATTTAATACCGCGTGAGGTAAAAAACCCTCATCACGATATTGCATGACACTGACTGCACCATGACGTTTGGATAGTTTTTTACCATCATCACCTAAGATCATAGACACATGGGCATATTCAGGGATAGGTGCGCCTAACGCATGTAAGATATTGATTTGACGAGGGGTGTTATTGATGTGATCTTCACCACGAACAACATGGGTAATGCCCATATCCCAGTCATCAACGACCACACAGAAGTTATATGTGGGTGCACCATCGGTACGCAGAATAATTAAATCATCCAGTTCCGTATTGTTGATCGTAATGTCACCGCGAACATGATCATGGATCACGACATCACCGTCTAATGGGTTTTTAAAACGTACAACATACGGCGCATCGGCTGGATGATCCGTTCGATCACGCCATGTACCAGGATAACGCGGTTTTTCACCCGCCGCTTCTTGGGCTTCACGGATCGCATCTAACTCTGCGACACTCATAAAGCATTTATAGGCTTTACCTTCGTCCAGTAGTTGTTGCACTAACTCTTTGTAACGATCAAACCGGTCAGTTTGGTAAATAGGACCCACATCATGAGTTAAGCCTAACCATGTCATGCCATCTAAAATAGCTTGCTTGGCTTCATCGGTCGAACGCTCAAGATCCGTATCTTCAATCCGCAGAACAAATTGACCGCCTTGGCTTTTAGCAAATAACCAAGAATACAAGGCAGTACGTGCACCACCAACGTGAAGATAGCCAGTTGGGCTGGGAGCAAATCGAGTAACGACAGACATGAGACTTCCTAAATGAGGTAATAAAAATAATTGAGGCGCATTTTATCAGAAGCGCACGGATTGAACATCATTTAATGTCAGGCGATTGAATGAAATGAATATTGACAGAGATCAACACACACATTCGTTGCAAGCGTAAAATGACATAGTGAAAGCCAATGCAGTTTTTAAAGGAAATCTATTTATGCAAGCTATGCCGCACCAATATCATGTTAACGCCAACGCCAAACCGGATGACAATCTTGTTGTTAGCATAACTAACTTACCTGATCTAATGATGGCAGCACCACAACAATTTGGTGGACCAGGTGACAAATGGTCGCCAGAAGATATGTTAATGGCATCAATATCGAGTTGCTTTATCTTGTCATTTAAAGCCATCGCTCGAGCGTCAAAATTTGATTGGGTATCTATCGAGTGTCACTCTCAAGGGACGCTAGATAGAGTAGACGGGGTCACGCAGTTTACAAAAGTTGTGACAGACGTGACATTGATGATCCCTGAAACAGAAAACAAACAGAATGCCGGGAAGTTGCTTCATAAGGCAGATAAAAGCTGTTTGGTGGCTAATTCACTGCACACTGAAACTGAGTTAAAGATTAATGAAATTAGATCTGTTCCTATGAACTAATACCAACGCTTTGTGTTTTTGTGTATTTGTGATGTTGCGCATTATTGCGAAATCTAAGTAACCGTTATTCTCAATCAATTTCATATTATTTTATGTTTACTATATAGAGGCAATTCATCATGACAGCAAACAAGCAACAATCAGATATCAAAGCAAGCTATCACGCCATGGTAGAAGCCGTGGAAGAGTTTATGGTACAAGAGGGAAAAACTATTCAGCAGGCATTTCATGCTGCCGAAGAAAAACTCGCCGATGCCACAGATGCAAGCAAAGACAGCATTAAGCAAGCAAGCCAAGAATTACAATACAACTTACGTCTATTTAATGATGCCCTTGACGGTGTTACTCAAGCATACAAAGAGCATATATTGTTTGAGTGGGATTTTATCAACAGTGCACTATGGGACAAGTTTCAAAGTATTGCTAATTCAAATACCGCAGAACTTATCGCATTCACAAAAAATCTCAGAGAACAAGCTGACGCAGCCACAACAGAGTCTCATTTATCTGCACATAAACAGCATACCCAATGGGATTGTGAGCATGCCTTTTGGCTAGATGAAATCAAGTTATGGAAAAAAAACCATCAACAAGCTTTATCTAAACTTCACGATATTGAAAAAGCCATTCAGCAACATGCAACCATCCTTGATAAACATACCAACGCGATAAAAAAACATCTCAAGCTAGAACATAAACATGAAGAACGCATGAAAAATGCGGAACAAGATCGCACCAGCGAAAACTTTAAAACAGCAGACGAACATAAAATGCCACAACATCAACATGAACAACAAATTCATGCGCAACAAGCAAAATTACATAATGATATAAAAGCCAAGCACTTACAGACTATGGCCATAATTAACATGCTTTATACTGAAACACACAAAACAACCTAAGCATATTAGGTAGAAAACAACACGAACGACCAATCAAATAAGTGATTATTAGTAAGTGGTGGCGGAATTTTAGGCTAACAATTCGTAAATTGATGACTAAACGTTATTTTTTAGGTTTTTGGGTTGACTCCTCATTAAAGTTCCCTATAATACGCCCCACTTGCTCAGCAGCAGCAAGGTTTAAAGATATACGGTCGCTTAGCTCAGTTGGGAGAGCATCGCCCTTACAAGGCGAGGGTCACTGGTTCAAGCCCAGTAGCGACCACCATTTCTTGTTTCATCATCCACTATTAATACGACACACACTGGTTCAAGTCTTTCCGACCGAGCCGCAGTAGCGACCACCATTTTAATATTACTGTTTGGAAATCATGATATTCGAGTTTAATTCTATTTAAATTACAACCCGTGCATTAAGAAAACATATTCAGTCCAGCGGGGTCAAAACGGTGTAAATTGGGAAACACATCATTTATTTCACTTTGCCCTAATCCAAACCATTGAGCAATCTCAGCGCCAAACTGATCAATAGACGTTGTTGGAATGATACGTCCATCACCCAAATCATCATTACTATTAATCACCTGCGCAGGCATGTGACCAAAAATACGCCCCCCTCGCACCGGCTCTCCCATGATGATTTGATTACCAGCCCAGCCATGATCGGTACCATCACCATTAGAGGTTAACGTGCGTCCAAACTCCGATTGGGTAAACGTCACAACCTGTTCACTGAGTCCTCTAGCTTGCAGATCAGCATCAAATCCAGCTAATGCTAAACTCAATGTTTGTTGTAACCGTGGAAGTAAATACGCTTGATTATCATGGGTGTCAAACCCACCTAATGACGCAAAAAATATCTGACGAGATTGCCCTAACGTCGATTGCGCAGCGATCAATTTTGCAATCGCTTGTAACTGTTTGGCTAAGTCTTCATTCGTGCCATAATCAACGCTTGTTGCATCAATTGGTGCTAGCGCTGCACTAAGATTAGCGTTATTTTCACGTACATCCAAAATCTTATTAGCATACGCGCGGCTAAATGTATCATCCGCTGCGTTCACCATTCGAAGATGATGTTCAATACGTGCATTATTCCAATCGTATGTCGGGTTTAAACCACCAAACTGCTCTACACCTTCACTATTCATCGAATAATGTTGTGCAATACGCCCACTTTGAAACTGATTGGTGCCACCTAAACTAAAACTCAATGGTAAACGTTGTTCAGCATCCATCAACAAATCAGCCATTCGCCCTCCCCAGCCAGAGGTATTATTGGTGTCCATCAGTGCACTTTGCCATAGCGATTGTTGATCATTATGCGAAAACAATTGTGGCGGTGTTAATTGTCGATTATTGAGTAATTCCGTCTTTGTTGCAGGCGCTATCATCGGCCCAATATTACTGATAATGGATGCTCGTCCAGAATTAAATAATTGTTGTAACGCACTGGCATTGCGATGAACACCTAAATCCATTGTGTCTGTTTGATTAAGCCCAACCAGATCCGCTTGCTGATAGGCTAAGGATTGTCTTGTCCGCGCGTAATCTTGATAATCGTTACCCGTACTTGGCACAACCAAATTAAAGCTATCGTGACCACCATACAAAAAAATACACACCATCGCTTTATGATCACCAAAACGCTGAGCAGAATTGACCTCAGCCATTGAATTAACAATTTGGAGTTGACCTGCAAGCCCCGAAGATGTGCTCAGGGCCCCGATAGAAGCCAACGATGCTTTTAAAAATTGACGTTTATTCATTATCGGGTCCTAGCGCTGCACAGCAAATTGAGGTGAACCTGTCACCATAAAGGTTAACTCTCTGACTCGCTCTTTAGGCTGTGTCCATTGTTGTAATTGCGTATCATAGTCACGTAAGGTTTGGCGCATGGTCGCGTTCATTGAACCTGACATCAGCACGATATCAAGCCAATCAATAAACGCATCAACATCTTGATCTAAAACCGTTTCGTATTGTTCATAATTAAGTGTTAGCCGCCTATCATGCCCATTATCCACCTCGTCAATTGACGGTGCCCATAGTGACATCCACGCAGCATGGTTAGAGTTTCGAACCATATAGGTATCATTGATGATTTGCATTTCAGGCGCGACTAAACCAGCATCATTGAGTGCGCCAACGGGAGAAAAATCGGGAGAATAAAAATTAAAGACTGACGGAGAGGCCAACGGAGCTTGATTATGTTGATAATCCGTCCATTGTGGCTGCATGATGTCAGGCATATATACCCCAAATGCACGCATGTATTGCATGCCACGGATCAACGGTTCTTTGACTTTGCCAAAATCGATATGTTGCTGCGCATAAGTATTACGCGCCTCAGGATCGAGTAATAACGCTTTGACCACAGCGCCTAAATCGCCACGCTCATCATTACCATTATTTTCAAATACAGTGGCCACTCTTCTTATATAAGCAGGCGTAGGATTGGACGTCACCAAACGTTGAATTAAATGTTTAGACACAAACGGTGCAACATTTTGATGTTGAAATAAACTATTTATAGCCAACTGCATTGCTGTTTCACCGTCGGTCCCTGGCTCTACAACCACATCATTTAATAACATTTTACGTTCTTCAATAGCATGATATTGAGGTACCAAAATCATCTGATTTCTAAAATTACGATTTCCCCACCAGTCATACCAATTCGCTGCCGTGGTGCCATAAAAATTCCAGCCCGTAAATACATGTGCATACGCTTTTACTGTGTCTATGTCATAAGTCGGAATGGGTTCACCATTATTGCTTTTAAGTGTGCCGTCAAGATTAAGCTCATCTAATCCAATGGTGAATAATTGCATCACTTCACGGGCAAAATTTTCATCAGGACGAATATTATTCGCCGCGTTAGGCTTTTCATTCCCTAACATATTCAAATACACCCCCATCACTGGCGATAGGGTCACAAACTCTAATAAATCCCGATAATTACCAAATGCATGTTCGGCTAGTCCATCATAATAAGTTGCAATACCTAGGTGTTCGCTATCAAGCTGGCTTTTGTCTGAAACCACAAACAACTGACTCAATGCAAATGCGACACGCTGGCGTAACTGGTCTTCACCATGTAGTGCAATATCCATCCACGCACCATAGCGATGCCCATTCCATGGCCATTCGGCACCTTGTTCTTGCGCGTTGATGTCAGCGTTATAAATAGCTAACGTCTTGGCTCGATGAGCGCTTTGCTGAACCTGCATTTGTGCATCAATCCAGGCTGGCAGTCCACTTTGAGCAACCGCTTCTATTTCAGCCATAGTCGGGCCAAAAGTAGCTTGAGTCAAAAAACGCGCTGCATCAACTAGACTGGTTGGCTCAGAGGTGATGAGGCTAATACTCGTGGTAGAGTTAGAGTTAGAGTTAGAATTAGTGCTTGGTTGGGTATTGGTTATCACAGGAGACGTTGATGGTGTCTGAGTTACACCGGTTTCTGAGCCTCCACCACAGGCTGACAGTAAACTAATAAAAATAATTAGCGAAGCATATTTAGTCATTTAGTGTACAACATAAAAGTTAATAACTTGTTAATCCTATCTTTTTTGTAAAATATTGCAATCTTTTAGCAGATACATGTATTTGCTGAGGCTTTAGAACGTCTATGTGACGCATATAAGGAAGAAATGAAGTTTGATATCGACTTTTATAACCGTACTATATGGGATAGAGCTTACATCCCATTATGCTCGACGACAGTCTTGGCACCGGTACGTTCAATGACTTTTAGCAACGTCGTTTGTAATGTTTCATCTTGGCGAGCGTCACCATTACATGAGAATTTTTCGTGTTGAGCTGACGCATTTTCTTCGATAACAAAACTCATTTCCACGTCTGAAATCGTTGTTCCCACTCCGGCCATATACGTTAAGGTGATCACCGGATACCCTTGAAACCCTTTTTTGACCCGCTTGGCAATCCGTTTTGTTGCTTTATCTACATTCATACTAATTATCCAATAAGGTACGACTAAATTTGTCGTGGGAAGGGTTAAAATGTTATTCTACCCCCTTATCAATAAAGATTACACACACAATTTAGGATGTACTACTACTATGACACCATGGGTCAAACTCGGCACTGCTCAAATACCAAACAATGGCGGTGAATTAACCTTCTCGCAACGCGGCGATGAGTTTTCTATTCGTTTATCCGGTATTCGCGGTGAACTGATGAATAGTCGAGTGTATAATTCTGAGCAAGAACTGTCTCAATTAGGGTGTGCATATCTAAAGTCCACACAAAATGCACATGTCTTAGTCGGCGGCTTAGGCATGGGTTACACCCTTGCCGCGGCACTTAAAGCAGTCACTCCAAGCTCAACGGTTACGGTTGCTGAGCTTATTCCTGAAGTGCATATCTGGAATCAAGGTCCATTGGGTAATTGTGCCAACAATCCACTTCAAGATCCTCGTACTAAAGTTCATATTGGAGACGTAAAGCATCTCTTAAATACCCAAACTCCGACCTTTGATGCCATCTTACTTGACGTTGATAATGGACCTGAAGGATTGACTCATTCGGATAATAACTGGATCTATTCAGAAGCGGGATTAAAAGATATATACAAGGTACTGCGCCCCAATGGCATGTTAGCTATTTGGTCTGCTGGACCAGATTATTTGTTTACGGTTCGCCTTAAAAAAGCGGGGTATGAAGTACGTACACAAATTGCAAGATCGCGCAAAGGTAAAGGCAGCAAGCATACTATTTTTCTGGCACGCAAAGTAAACCGGTAAAAGGCGATGAGTTTTATCCCTACAAAGTGACTTTACCCCAGTAAACAATCTTTTTACGGATTTTGACGTATAAATAAATTATGTATGACAAATGAGTAAATTATGTTGGTATGTCGAACCGCGCTTCGCAGGACTTTAAGAACCGCACTGATAGTGATTGGATGGAGTAGTTTTATGTCGATGGCCATTGATGAGCCGCAAGCACCAGCGATGTATAAAGGAACGGAAACGTTAAAATATACAGTCGTCACTACGCTAGCTGATGATATCGAAATCCGTTCCTATGCAGCAGCAGTAAAAGTCGTGGCTCAAGCTAATGGTGAGAACAATGCCTTTGGTCAACTATTTCGCTATATCTCAGGTGCTAACTCAGTGAATACCTCAATAGCGATGACGGCTCCGGTAGAAACAACATCAGTGAAAGTCGCGATGACCACCCCGGTGGAAATGACGATGGCAAATACACAAGCGCCGATGCAAATGAGTTTTTTCTTACCGTCTATGTACGATTATCAAACAGCGCCAAGGCCAACTTCACCAGGCTTATCATTGGTTGCAGTCCCAGCGAAAATGGTCGCAGTGATCCGTTTCTCGGGATTACGCGGTGATACCAAGCTCGCGCAGAAAACACAAATTCTACGAGAAGCACTCGCGAAAACATCTTATAAAATTATCTCTGAGCCGGTTATGATGGGCTATGATGCGCCTTGGACACTGTGGTTTAATCGTCGCAATGAAGTGATGTTTGAGGTTCAGTAATTAATTATAAACTCCTCAACCTTTTATAAGACTAAAGGCTAGGATGTTATCCCCTCTGCTTATCGGTAAATTAAGCCCCCTAATAGTTTGATTTCAAAAGACATATAACTTCATGCCACAACGTTATCAGTATTTAATCCCTTGGTTGTTCTTAGTGGTGTGGAGTTCTGGCTATTCGATGGCTAAGCTTGCCTTAGAATTTACCTTACCGTTTAATCTTCTAGCGTATCGCTTTTTAGGTGCGGCCCTCGTGGTCACCCCATTAGTGTTTTTTATGCGTCTATCATTACCTACTTGGTCACATGCCAAAAGTTTAATTGGTACTGGGATATTTTTGCATCTGGGTCATTTTGGCACTATGTATGTTGGAATGAAACTAGGTGCAAGTGCCAACATCATGGCGTTATTTGCCGCCTCCCAACCAGTATTAATCATCTTAACCGGCGCATTAATCGCTAAACAAATGCCATCATGGAAAATTTGGTTTGGCCTCATGATGGGCTTGGCTGGCGCGGCTTGGGTAATCGGCGTTGATATGCAAGGTGATACCGGTTATTTATTAGGCGCCTTACTTGGTTTTACTGCTGTACTAGGCATGTCTATCGGCCAAGTCATTGAAAAGCGCCGCACCCTGCCCTTACATCCGTTGGTTGCCACCTGGGTGCAGTATATATTTGCGGCTATTGTTAGTGTGCCGGTTGCATTGCTAACTGAAGGGTTCTATTTTGAGGCGACACCTGCATTCTTTTTTTCCGTTGGACATTTAATAGTGGTAAATACCGTCATTGGGATCATGTTAATGTTTTCCATGGTTCGCAGTGGTTCAATGTCGCAAGCGACAGCTATTATGTTCTTGGTGCCGGCAATGGCGGCGATTATTGCTTGGCCAGTCGCTGGTGAAACTGTCCCATTAATAGCCATTCCAGGGATGTTATTAGCCATGGCTGGGGCGAT
>Ga0233438_10002397_pt1 | contig 18862 bp, 18 predicted proteins | sample SI_123_September_FD_182720 | JGI IMG/M metagenome (GOLD analysis project Ga0233438, IMG submission 182720) | Seawater microbial communities from Saanich Inlet, British Columbia, Canada - SI_123_September2016_10_MG | ecosystem: Environmental > Aquatic > Marine > Inlet | place: Canada: British...
CTGTGGAGTTGCTGTAAACAATTGGCCCAGTGCGGACCTTCGAACAAGGTGCAGCTAATGGCGGGTCAGAGCCCAGACTTCCGGATTGCCGGATCGCAGCAAAAGTCCGCTTTCGGGAAGTGAAAGCTTTATGAGCGGTGAACAGGTCCGATACTGAACCTTGTCTCATTGGCATTTTGCTGCTGTACGATTTCCTAAAGCGGACATTGCCAAACGACGCAGAGTCTACCTTTTGTTAAATGTTGAACTTTATTCGCCTCTTACACCTTTACCCCTCGCTGACCTTTCATCTGCTTTGAGATAACATTTTCGGCGTCGCGCAATGCTTGACGCGGAGTCTTCCCACCAAATACCGCGTTGTGGATTTCATGACCTAATGCGCGTTCAATGATGCTGAATTGCGGCACGGGTGGTCTGGCCCATGTGACCAATTCGTTTCTGCGCGCCATGCCGTCGACCATGCTGACAATAGGCGATGATGCAAGGGCCTCTGGGTCGGCACAAACGGAGAACCGAGGTGCCACAGGAAACCCGTTTTTGACGTGTGCTTTCATGGCCTCAGGGGACACCATCCACGCGATTGCGTTCATAATCTGACGCCTGCGAGAGGGCGCAACATTTGATGGAATTGTCATTAGAAAGCCGCCGATCGGGGCCGCAATCCGGCGAATGCGCCGCGACGGTGGTGGCAGATACATGACACGGCGCGCCACTTTCGAACTCAGTTCATGTTCGAACCGTGCTGCACGCATCGTCCAACAATAAGCGAGACCAACGCGGCCTGACATGAAATAATTGATCCGCTCTTCCCAATCAATATCCGCAATATCGGGGGGCGAAAATTCCGCCAACTGCTTCATGTATTCGATGACTTCAAGCGCGTCTTCGGTATTGATCTGCAGCCGTAGCTTTTCAAACTCGTCAAAGTGCCAGCTTTCCTGATTGTGAAGCGGCATCTCGATGATAGTCTTCTGACATGCCGCTAGAAAAAACATGAACGAGTTTGCAATCGGCATGCCGCGCTGGCCATTCCACGCGATGCCATAAAAGTCATTTTCTGGATCATGCAGTTCTTTTGCTGCGCTGATCGTCTCGTCAAAGGTTCTTGGATACTGCAATTCACGTTGTTCAAACAAATCGCGACGAGCCGCCAGAATCTCAATCGTGCAATACAGCGGGATGCCGTATTGCGTTCCGTTCCAGTTTCCTGTGCCCCAGACAGAGGGATGGAAATCCAGCGCATTGATAGCTGCGTCGTTCACCAATTCGTCCAGCGGCGCGAGATAGCCCTTTTCAGCAAAGTCACCAAGCCAAGGCATATTGATCGAGACAACATCGTGTTCTGGCCGGTCTGCTGCAAAAACCTTTCGGGAATTCTTGTAAAGATCAGGCAAGCGTAGCAAATCAAAGCTGCTTTTGCGCCCAAGGTCGTTGCGAAAATCCGACCACATATTTCGCATTGAGGTGAAGTAATTGTCGTCGTTAAGCAGAAACTTAATATCCCCAGGGACTTGGCCTTCAATGTCCACACTTTTAATCGGTGAGATGATCTGAGAGGCAAAATAACTGCCTCCAAAATAGTACTCGCTGGCCTCGGCCCCTTTTCGTAGCCCGAATGTTTGAGCAAGATGCTGTTTGACATGGGTGGCATAGGCCATAAACGCAGTCAAAAGTTTGTCCGTAGGTTCAAGGAAGTGTGTTTTTAGGCCATTTCCGCGCGGAACTTGCCGGATGAGGGCATCCTCAACCATCCGCATCACCATACGATTGCCAGTACTGTAAGGCACACCCGCAAGCGAAATCAGACCAGATTTGTCGATTGGTTTGTGGCGCAATTGGGCGTCGACAAGTTCAAGAACAACGTTCCAATAAACGTCGGGTTTGGCGGCTGGTAACCCCGTATCAAAAGGCGCGCGCAGTTTGCGTAGAAAATCAACAATCCGCGACAACTCATGGCTAGTGAGCTCTGATTTCGACGTCTGAACCGGACTCTTTTGTAGCACGCACTTTTCCCTATAGCGATGACAACTCTGAATGCCACTTAACCAAAGCGAAGAAATCCGCCTCTTTCAACCCTGCATTGCCAGCAGCGCGGTATAGCTCAAGAATGAGACCGGTAGTCAGCAATGGAACATCCTTGGCGCGGGCCGCATCACTAATCAATGTGAAATCCTTGATCATCTGCGTCACGGTAAAAGCGGGGCTAAAATCATCGGTCACGACTGCGGTCGACTTATATTTGATCAAGGGTGACGCTACTGCGCTCTCACCTATAACCTCCATCATGCTGGCCCGTGTAAGCCCGCCGCTTTGGCCCAGTGACAAAGCTTCTGCCAGTAGAGCCGACGTCCCACCGACGAGTGTATTCACAACGAGCTTCATGTATCGCGCTTCGTCGCCAATCCCCAAGTGGAACTGGCGCGCCGACAACATCTCACAGTATGGAAGCACGGTTTTCCATGCATTTTCCGGGCCAGATGCCAGTATCGTCAGTGTAGCGCTCTCGGCCATTGCAGTGCTGCCAGACAAAGGCGCGCGGAGATATTGTATCCCTGCATTTTCAAGGAGTTCTGCCACGTTGGATGAGATTTCAGGCGACACCGTGCTCATGTCGACATAAATCGCGCCGCGCGCAAGAACATCGATTAGACCTTTTTTACCCGCTGATCCCCCAACAATCATCATCAGTACGTCGTCATTGGGAAGTGTCGAGAACACGATATTTGCGTCCGTCATATCATCAAGCTTCTCAGCCGCGCGGGCACCTTTCTGTACAACTGCAATCACGGCGTTCGGGTCGGGATCGCTGACGCAAACAGAAACTTTGTTGGCAAGCAGGTTTTGAATCATCGGGCTGCCCATTTTGCCCGCACCAATCCACCCGATCTTATGTTCGCTGTCGCCCATGAATCCCCTCCAACGGCCTTCTAATCCTGACAAGACCTACCAGTTCATTCTGGAGGCGTGGTCTGAAATTTATCCGGTGTGGAGAAATGAGGTGACGCGCTGCTGATCCTCTTCGCTAAGGTCGACTTAGGAAAACGTGATTCTTGGGGGGGTGCACATGAGAGCTGTTCGGTTTCACGCTGCGAAAGATATCCGTGTTGAAGATGTGCCAGAGCCGTCTGGCGAGCTGGCCCATGATGACGTTTTGATCGCACCATGTGTTACAGGCATTTGTGGTACAGACCTGCACGAATACCTCGCAGGGCCAATCGTGACCCCCGTGGAACCACATGTTTACACAGGTGTAACGAATCCGCAGATTTTGGGGCATGAGTTTTCCGCCAAGGTTCTCGCGGTCGGCAGTGGTGTAACCCATGTGGCCGCAGGAGACCGAATTTCGGTCCAGCCGCTATTATCGCCGCGCAATGACTACTACGGCAAGCGCGGGCTTTATCATTTGTCTCCTTCTATGGGCTGTGTCGGCCTAAGCTGGGCATGGGGTGGTATGGCTGAAAAAGCCGTCATCAAAGATTATAATGCCCAGCCCATTCCGGACGGAATCACTGACGAGCAAGCGGCGATGATCGAACCCGCAGCAGTCGCCCTATATGGCGTAGACCGTGGCGGCGTGGCAGCCGGCTCGACAGTTCTGGTATCAGGTGCCGGTCCTATCGGCGCGCTGACTGTTCTTGCAGCCAAAGCAGCCGGAGCATCTGTCATCATCGTGTCAGAGCCAAACCCGAACCGCCGCCGCATTATGCAAGAGATCGCACCTTATGTGCATGTCATTGATACTTCGGGGGGCGGCATTTTGAAAGCGGTGGCCGATTTGACCGAAGAAGGTGTCGGCGTTGACGTAGCACTTGAATGTGTCGGGCTTGAGGTTTCACTGAACACCTGCGTCGAGGCCGTGCGTCGTCAAGGCAAAGTGGTTCAAGTTGGTTTGCATATGAAACCTGCCAGCATTGATGCGATGCTTTGGGCGCTTAAAGACATCACGGTTGAAGCGACCTGGTGCTACCCGACGCAAATCTGGCCGCGCATTGCCGGCATGATTGCGGCAGGAATTTTCCCAGTCGAAAAAGTCATCACAGCACGCATTGACGCGAAAGACGTTGTCGAGAAGGGCTTTGAAGCCCTTCTCGACCCCGCTGGCGAACACCTGAAAATACTCGTGACCACATGAAATTGATTAAAGAAAACGGAAGTCTGGACCTATGACCGCAAAGAACATCGCACTCATCGTTGGCGCAACGGGCCTTTCGGGCAGCTACACAGGTCGCTTGCTGAAAGAAAATGGCTGGACTGTCGTGACCTTGTCACGCGGCAACGTCGACCTTGATTTTTCGGATCGCCATATTGCGGCCGATCTAAAGGATGCCGCCGCTACCGGCGCTGCATTGAAAGCTGCGCAAGACGTCACGCACGTCTTTTATTGCACATGGTCGCGCGAAGCCAACGAGGATGAAAACGTTCGCGTGAACGCATTGATGATCCGCAATTTGTTTGAGGGCATCGCTGATGCTCCTGTGAAGCACGCCGCACTGGTGACAGGCCTGAAGCATTACCTTGGCTCGTTTGACGACTACGCACAGTTCACGCCCTACACGCCGTTCCTTGAGAGCAGCCCACGTCTTCCGGGCGCGAACTTCTACTACGCACAAGAAGATGTTCTGTTTGAGATGGCCGAAAAGAAGGGCTTCAATTGGTCTGTTCACCGCCCACACACGATGATCGGCTTAGTAATCGGCAATGCAATGAACATGGCAGTGACGCTAGCGGTCTATGCTTCGATCTGCAAACACACTGGACGGCCTTTCGTTTATCCTGGCTCGCCAGAGCAGTATAATGCCGCCACCGATGTATCGGACGCGCGTGTTGTAGCAGCACAATTGATGTGGGCAGCCAACACACCAGAAGCAGCCAACACGCCCTTCAATACGGTCAATGGCGATATCTTCCGCTGGACGTGGCTGTGGAAGAAAATCGCAGACTATTTTGAGTTGGATGCCGCTGAATACCCCGGCCAGCCTACCCCGCTGGAGACACAGATGGCCGATGCCCCTGCAGTTTGGTCTGACATTATCGCCAAACACGGCCTTCAGGACATTCCTGTCGGTAAATTGGCGTCATGGTGGCACAGCGACGCTGATCTTGGCCGCGATATCGAGTGTTTCACCGATATGACCAACAGTCGCATCCTTGGATACGACACCTATCAGCCAACGCTCGCCAGCTTCACAGACGTGTTCGACGAGTTGCGCGCCCAGAAAATCATTCCATCGTAAGGCCGGAAAAGGACAGACTACATGCATTACGTTATCCATTGCCTTGACCACGACGGCGCTGTCGAAAAGCGGCTCGCCAATTACGAGGATCACAAATCCTATCTGGGTTCCGCTCCGGTCAAAACCGTCATTTCCGGCCCACTTATGGCAGATGATGAAGAGACGATGATCGGTAGCTGCTTTGTGATTGAGGCAGATACCTTGGCCGAGGTTGAGGCGTTCAACGCAGCTGACCCATTCGCAAAGGTCGGGCTATGGAAAACTGTCTCGATCCGTCCTTTCTCTAAACGTGTGGACAATCGCTGATGTCGGGTCCTGTGAAAATTGCGCTGGTCGGTATGGGTTGGTGGGGTCAGAAAATGTTGGCAGTTTTGTCGTCTGCACCAGATGACATAAAAGTTGTGCGTGCTGTTGAACCTAACGCGGAAACCGTGCGCGATCTGTGCGCTTCCAAGGGTATTCCATTGTCAGCGGACTATGCGGATGCGCTGAACGATCCAGAGGTTGAGGCGGTTGTTCTTGCAACTCCCCATTCGCTGCACACCGATCAGGTCAAGGCGGCAGTCACGGCAGGTAAGCATATCTTTTGCGAGAAACCACTGGCCTTGAACAAGGCCGAGGCCGAGCAATCTGTAAAACTGTGCTCCGATGCAGGGCTAATCCTGGGCATGGGGCACGAGCGTCGCTGGGAGCCGCCAATAGCCGATATGCTTGCTAAAGCAGATGCGGGTGAATTAGGTCGCATTCACCAGATCGAATCCAACTTTAGCCACGACAAGTTCGTATCGCTAGACCGCGACAACTGGCGCTTAAAGGCGGATCAGGCCCCAGCTGGCGGCATGACAGCGACGGGTATCCATTTGCTTGATCTATCGGTGCGTCTGCTTGGGCCAGCAGAATCCGTGCTGTGTATTTGCGAACAACTTTCGTCGGATCTACCGCAAGGCGATACTGTGGCGGCCTATATAAAGTTCAAAGGTGGCGGCACGTCTTATGTGTCTGCGTCTCTCGCAAATCCGTTCATCTCCCGCTTTACGGTCTACGGCTCAAAAGGCTGGATCGATGTTCGTGACAAGGCCCATGTTGAGGCCCCGGATGGTTGGATCGTCACATCTGCAATGGCAGGTGGACCGATCGAAACGGTCGAAATCGCGCCTGCGGAACCCGTGAAAGACAACCTTGTGTCCTTTGCTCGGGCTGTGCGTGGCACCGAGACCTATCCGGTCACTGGTGAGCATTTGGTGAACAACATCGCCTTGCTTGAAGCAGTCTTCAAATCTGCCCTTAGCGGCGCGATCGAAACAGTGGCCTGGTCGGGCTAACAAGGGAGAAACACGGTGAAAGCTTTGATTTTTGATGAACCTAACAAGCTGATTGTGACGGATGTCCAAAGTCCGTCGATTACAGAGCATGAAGTGATGATCCGTTCCACTCGTGTTGGCATTTGCCACTCAGATTACGAATTGCTGTCCGGCAACTACATCATCCCGATTTCTTACCCTGTTACGCCTGGCCATGAATGGGTCGGCGAAGTCGTCGAGGTTGGCAAAAGCGTGTCCGGCCTGAAAGTCGGCGATCGTGTTGTTGGCGAATGTGTTATCAACACACCAGAACGCATCCACCATTTCGGCTTTTCCATGGATGGTGCAGATCGTGAGTATTTTGCGGCGCGCCCCGAGTGGCTGCACAAGCTTCCTGACGGTGTCGACGACAGTAAAGGCGCGCTTATCGAGCCTTTCACATGTGGTTACTACGCAGTGCTGCGCAATGGCGGTGTCGATGCGTCCCAAACCGTCGTCGTGTCTGGCGGCGGCACCATTGGTCTTGTGTCCGCTGCGGCTGCAATTGGCATGGGTGCGCGGGTAATTGTAGTTGATCCGGTGCCGTTGCGCCGTGAAATCGCTATGAAGCTGGGTGCTGACGCGACCGTTGATCCCACTGACGGTGATCCTTCGGAGGCGATAGAAGAAATGACCAAAGGTGGTGCGGATCTGGTGGTAGAGGCCGCTGGTCACAGCTCATCATTAGCGCGCGTGTTCGACTACGCTCGGCCTGAAGGTTCCGTGTCTATGGTCGGCATTAACATTGGTCAGAAATTCCCGGTCGAGCTAGGCAAGCTCCAGATCAAGGACCTAACGGTGCGCGGTTGTATCGGATCCCCCGGCGTGTGGCCTGCCGCTATCCGGTTCTTGGAAAAAACAGGAATCGACCTGTCACCGATCCAGACTCAGACCTTCAAACTCGATGACGCAGCCGCAGCTTACGAGTTGGGCAAACAGCCTGACAAAGCCGTGAAAGTGACCTTGGAAATCGCCTGAACCCCTAAGGGAAACGGATCAGAGACATAAGACATGGCAGAAGCAACCACACATAATGTAGTGAGAACCTACACCGACGGGGACCGCAAATTGCCGTTCACCCGTGGGTTTGTCACCGTGGTTGTCTCGACGATTGCCTTGATCGTAATGTGTCTGATCTTTGCGCCCTCTGCGGTATCGACAGGCGGGTTAATGGGCAGCCTGCCCTTTGCAGCAATCATTGCCATCGTGGGCCTGGGTCAGATGCTTGTTGTGCAGCAAGGCGGCTTTGATCTGTCCCTTGCTGGTGGCGTATCACTCGCGGTGGTTATCACAACCCACATGCCAGCGGGGGATAACGCGGCCCTTTTGCCAGCCATCTTCTTTGCGATCGGCTGCGCGATTGCTGCGGGGGCACTAAACGGGTTTTTGGTCGGGTTCATGCGACTGAACGCGATTGTAGCAACCATCGGCGTCAACGCTTTGCTCTACGGTGCAGTCTTTGCGGTATCTGGCGGTGTGCCAAAGATCACTACGCCATTGATGGCGCAGATCGCTGGTGGAAAAACTGCGGGAATTCCAAACTCAGTGCTGTTTGCCCTGCTGATCCTGATCATTGTTTCATTCGTGCTTAAGAAAACCGTAGCGGGCCGCAAATTTGAGACCATCGGCGCAAACCCAATGGCTGCCCATGCAGCAGGTCTGCGTGTGCGGCTCTACGAAGGCATGGCCTATATCTTTGCGCAGCTTCACTATTGCATCGCAGGCATTCTGATTTCGGGCATCACACGCGAACCAACAGCGTTTCAGGGCGATGCATTGTTGCTTCCGTCCGTCGCTGTCGTTGTGCTTGCGGGTACATCGCTCTTGGGCGGGCGCGGCTTTCCGGTGTCCACCGTGATAGCGGCTTTCTTTCTCAATCAACTCAGCCAGTTTGCTCTGGCTGTTGGTGTGCCCTTCTCGGCGCAAACTATCATCCAAGCGCTCGCTTTGGTGTTCGGCATCGGGGTCTACTCGATACGTCTAAACAACAACAAGAAGACCAAGAATGCTCATCAGTCCAATATGGAGGAAAAGGACAATGATTAAGGCTCTTAAAACAACGGCAGCGGTTTCAACGCTTGCCCTTACACTTGCGGTTGCCGCATCATCAGCAATGGCGGAAACACCATCTTGGTGTGGCCCGAACGAGGCATCGCTTGCCTTGCTTGATGGCTTTGGCGGCAACAGCTGGCGTTTGGTAACAACAGCATCTGGCGCTGAAGAAGCCGCAAAATGCCCAAGCATCACGCAGTACGAATATGCGGATGGTCAAGGCGATACCCAAAAAGCAATCTCTGACATCAACGCGATGTCCGCACGCGGCATTACTGCAATGGTCGTCTTTGGCGACTCCGGTCCTGCCGTATTGCCCGCGCTCACCAATGCGTATCGCGCCGGAACGATTGTTGTTCCATACCGGGTCAACGTTGGCGGCGAAGCTGGCGTAAACTACACTAAGTTTATCGGTTCGTCTTTCTTTGACGATGGTGCGAATTGGGGCAACTGGATCAAAAGCATTCTGCCAGATGGCGGTAATCTTTTGTTCCTCAGCGGCCCAGCCGGAAACAGCCAAGGTGTAGACGAACTGGCAGGCATGAAATCGGTTCTCGATGACAGCTATGTCTTCATCAATCCGGAGCCATTCGCTGTAACCAACTGGGACCCATCATTGACACAGCAGGTTTTGTCCGCGGAGATCGCAAAGAACGACAATATCGACGTAATCGTGTCCGACTTTGGTCCATCTCTTGTTGGCGCTTTGCCAGTGTTCGGCGAATTCAACCGCTCGATCCCTGCACTCGCAACATCTGACGGCAACTCGCTCTCTTGCTTCTGGGAAGAAAACCAAGAAGCCAACCCTGACTTCAAATTGTTCACAGTAGCGACAGGCAACGACAACGTCCGCCTCGCTGTTCAGTGGGCGATTGCAGAAGCAACAGGTGGCACGATGCCAACTGCGGAAATCTTCAGCGCACCAGTGTATGAGGACTCAGTTTCTGGCACACCAAACCCGGTAACATGTCGCGCGGATCTACCTGGCGCGATCTATATGTCGGCCGAAATGGCGGCTGACGCGCAGGCTGCTGCAGTCGGTCAATAAAGCAAACTGCGGCCCCGGCGCTTTCTCGCTGGGGCCATCTTCTAACATCCGGCAGACATGACAGGACGACCATGACGCTTGCTGAAATGACAACCAGACAGAGTGCAGACGCCCAAGCGGCAGATCAGGTCACCCTACGACTTTCTGGTATTACCAAACTATTCTCGGGCATTCCTGCGTTGTCTGACGTGTCGGTCGAAATTTATCCCGGCGAAGTCCACGCGATCCTTGGCGAAAACGGCGCAGGTAAATCCACCCTCATGAACTTGATTTCAGGCGTTTTGCTGCCTGAATTCGGAACAATTGAATTTCAAGGTGCGCAAATCGCACCCATGACTCCCGAAAAGGCAGTCGCTCTCGGAATTGCCGTTTCTTATCAGCATCCTGCGATCCTTGAAGACCTGTCTATCTTGGAAAACCTGCGCGTGGCCTTGCCCGCAACTATTTTTGGCTCTGGTCCGGTTCAAGACGTTGCAAAAGCTATGCTAGACGACGTTGGCCTGCATGTACCGTTGAACATGCGCGCGGCGTCGTTGACAGTCGCGCAGAAGCATTTGCTAGAAATTGCCAAAGCACTCGCAATGCGTCCCAAGGTCTTGATCTTGGACGAACCAACAGCAGCCCTTGACCAAGACGCCACCGACATGTTGTTCGGACGCATCCGTGATGTCGTCGCGAACGGCACATCCGTAATCTACATCACGCACCGTTTGGCTGAGCTGCGCCAAATTGCAGACCGTGTCACAGTTTTGCGTGACGGTAAGATGCAAGGCAGCGCGATGGTGCGCGAGATTAGCGATGACAAGCTGCTGAGCATGATTGTCGGGCGCACTCTTGAATCAGCATTTCCGCCAAAATGCGACGTCGATACGCCCGAGGCAAATTTTTCTGTTTCAGCGTTGAATGGCAAGGGTTTTAAAGACGTCAGCTTTGAAGTTGGCCGCGGCCAGATCATCGGTGTGGCTGGCGTGGACGGCAACGGCCAAAGCGACCTGATGCGCGCACTGGCAAGCCTGTCGACCTGGACCGGCGAGGTGCGTCTGAACGGGAAAACCTTGTCGCCCGCAGACCTCGCCCGCCAGACTGCCTTTATGCCATCTGACCGTCATGCCGAAGGAGTCGCACCCGATCTGACAGTACGTGAAAATGCGACGTTCACCGCGCTTGATAAATTCGCAAGCGCAGGTGTGTTGAGCCGAAGAAAAGAAGTGACCGAAGTCTCTCGCGTGTTCAATTCACTGTCTGTCAAAACCGCTGGCCTCGACACCAACATTATGTCTCTTTCTGGCGGCAACCAGCAAAAGGTAGTGATGTCGCGCGCGCTGATGTCCAAGCCCGGTTTCATTATTGCAGACGAGCCAACACAAGGCGTCGACGTAGGCGCCCGCTTCGAGATTTACCGCATCTTGCGCGAAGTATCTCAATCCGGCACGCCTGTAATCGTCAATTCATCTGATGCCGCAGAACTTGAAGGCCTGTGTGATGTGGTCATCGTCATGTCGCGGGGGCGCGTCGTTGAAACGTTACGCGGCGACGACATCACCGAGGGCCGAATAATACAAGCGGCTGTCGGTGCGCAATCCCATGTCGAAGGCGTTGGCGAAATCGCACAAAGCAAGAAAACATCTGCTGGGTGGTTCCGGCATTTTGTCCAATCAGACAACGCGACGGCCGTTCCCCTAATGTTAGTGATCGCGCTTTTGGCGTTATATGTCTTCGGGCAAAATGACAGATATCTATCTGCTTTCAACGTCTCTAATATCCTGCTTTTGGCGACGGCCCTTGGGTTTATCGCAATGGGCCAGACTGTTGCATTACTGATGGGCGGCATTGACCTTTCAGTGGGCCCACTGGCCGGATTCTTAGTGGTCGTGGCGTCGTTTTTTGTGAATGACGGGCAGTCGTCTGCGATGATTGCGCTTGGATTTGTGCTCATTTTTGCGGGCGGTCTTGTAGTTGGATCAATAAACGGGGCGTTGATACGGTTTGCGAATTTCACGCCCATTGCCGCAACCTTGGCAATGTACATCGGTCTTCAAGGGATGAGTTTCGTTTTGCGCGACGGCCCTGGCGGCTACATCAAATTCCCGGTGATGGACGTGATCACCTATAGACTGGGGCCGATCCCAGTAGCCTTTATCGTCTTGGTCACATTCGCACTCATCGGCGAATATTTGCTGCGCTCGCGCCGTGTAGGCTGGACGTTACGCGCTATCGGATCCGATGAAGGTTCCGCACGGCGGATGGGGATTCGCACCGACCGTGCCTTTGTATTTGGCTATATCACAGTATCACTATTGACGGCCTGCGGCGCGGTTATGCTGATGGCTCAGATCGGCGTCGGTGATCCGGCACAGGGAGTAAGCTATACCCTTGCCAGTATCACGGCGGTTGTTCTTGGTGGCACCAGCCTACGCGGAGGGCGCGGCACGTTTATTGGCACCGTTCTTGGTGCTGTTTTGTTGACCGAAGTGCTGAATGCAGTGTCCTTTCTTGGACTTTCCCAGATGTATCAATACCTGTTCCAAGGCGGGCTCATCCTTGTCGCTGCCCTTATTTATTCCACCGCGCGCGGTCGCGCAGAGACCTGATGCGCACGCGCCAATTTGGAAAGAACATCCATGTCCACAACACCTGCATTCACTTACCAATCTGCCCCGTCACGGATAATTTTTGGCACGGGATCTGTCGGAAGCCTCGCCGCTGAGATTGAAGCACTTGGATGTAAAAAGGTTCTTGTTCTGTCGACGCCCTTTCAAAAGAACGACGCGAAAAAGCTGGCGCAAGATATTGGTCCGCTTGCCGCCGGGGTATTTTCGGACGCACAGATGCACACGCCTGTGAATATCACCGCGTTGGCTTTGGCTGAATACGCTGCCGCCGGAGCGGACGGCATTGTATCAATTGGCGGTGGTTCAACAATTGGGCTGGGCAAAGCCGTGTCATGGCGTAACAAAGCGCCACATCTGGTTGTTGCGACAACCTACGCCGGATCGGAAGTGACTGATATTTTGGGGCAAACCGAGGACGGCGTGAAAACCACCGTTCGTGATCCTGCGATCCGACCTGAAACTGTTATTTATGATGCAAACCTGACACTTGGGCTTCCTGTCGCGATGAGCGTATCTAGTGGATTAAACGCGATCGCTCACGCGATTGAAGGTCTCTATGCACAGGACCGCAACCCCGTGACCAGCCTTATGGCAGTTGAAGCAATCCGCTCCATGAAAGATGCCCTGCCGCGTATCGTCAAAGCCCCGCAAGATGTCGCGGCGCGCTCAGACGCACTTTATGGTTCATGGCTCTGCGGTGTCGTGCTTGGATCGGTGGGCATGTCGCTTCATCATAAATTGTGCCATACGCTTGGCGGTACATTCGATCTTCCCCATGCAGAAACACACGCGATCCTGTTGCCACACACCGCGGCCTTTAACGCTGTTGCGGCGCAAGACGCACTTGCCCCTGCGGCGGACCTTTTTGATGATGATCTTGGTGGTGGTCTTTACGATCTCGCGACCCAGCTTGGTGCGCCAATGGCGCTGCGGGATTTGGGCGTAACTGAAGGTGATCTTCAAAAAGCTGCCGATCTGGCCGTGAAAAACGCCTACTGGAATCCGCGTGACATAACACGAGACGGCATTCTGACCCTGCTGCTCGATGCGCTTGATGGCAAGCGTCCGAGCTTGAAAAAAGCATAGAGGACTTGAAATGAGCGACCGCGCAAAAATTGACTACTTTACCGAAGAAGGATCGATCGACGCGGTAACATCGCGTATTGGACCAGACACAAATGCGCGGCTTGCTGAAGTCGTCACGAGTTTGGTCAAGCACTTGCACGCCTTCGTCAAAGACGTGGATCTAGGCCAAGACGAGTGGGACATGGGAATCGATTTTCTGAACCGGACCGGACAGCTTTGCGATGGTAACCGCCAAGAGTTCATCTTGCTGTCCGATATTCTGGGCGTCTCAATGTTGGTGGACGCGATCAATTCGCGCAGGCCCAGCGGTGCTACAGAAAACACAGTGTTGGGACCGTTCCATATCGATGGTGTTCCCGAATATGAAATGGGCACCAACATCACCAAACAGGGCGGCACAGAAACGTGCCTGTTCGAGGGAGTCGTCACGGATTTGCACGGTACACCGATCGAGGGCGTGCGTATCGACGTTTGGTCTGACAACGAAGACGGGTTCTACGATGTGCAGCAGCCTGAAAAGCAACCGCTGAACAACAACCGCGGTGTGTTTACCACTGGCGCAGACGGGCGCTATTGGTTCCAAGGTATCAAACCTGTGTCCTATCCCATTCCTGATGACGGTCCCGTTGGGCAGCTATTGGGACAGCTTGGTCGGCATCCATTCAGGCCTGCGCATTTGCACTTTATCATCACCGCAGATGGCTATGACCGGATTACGACCCACACCTTTGTTGATGGAGACACCTATCTGCAATCGGATGCGGTCTTCGGTGTGAAGGAAACGTTGATCGCTGCCTTTGAACCCGTTGTAGATGGCAAAACCAAATGGAAGTCGTCGTTTAACTTCGTTCTGAACAAAGGCGATTAGGCTGCGAGGACAAGGGGAAGTTCACATGATAGACGCGAACAAGGGTGGTGTTATTGTCACTGGCGCGGCGCGCGGAATAGGCCTTGCCGTCGCGCAAAGTGCGGCACGGACTGGCTACGGTGTTGTCATTGCAGACATCGACGAAGCGGCGGGAACGAAGGCGACACAATCCATCCTAACAAGTGGCGGTCGCGCCATTTTCTGCAAGGTAGACGTAACCGACCGCAGCACCGTGACCGCCGCTGTGACTGCCTGCGAGACTGAATTCGGTTTTCTTCACGGGATAGTCAACAACGCAGGTTTCAACCGCCCGATGCCGTTTCTTGAGACAACCGAAGAGAACTGGACACAGATCATGGCGGTAAACGGTCTTGGCGTATTGATTGGTATGCAAGAAGCCAGCAAGGCAATGATCGCTACCGGTCACAAGGGCAAAATCATCAGCACGGCCTCAATGGCGGGCCGCGCCGGTTTTGGTGATTTCGCGCCCTACTGCGCCAGCAAGGCGTCCGTCATCAGCCTCACCCAAGCTGCGGCGAAAGCCCTCGCACCCCATGGCATTACGGTAAATGCATTTGCACCCGGCGTCGTTGAAACTGACCTTTGGGTCACACTTGACCGCGATCTAATGGAGATGGGCGCAACGTCAGTGCCCGGTCAAGCTATCAAAGAATTCTCTGCGGGTATCCCACTTGGCCGTGCATCGCGTCCCGAGGATATTTCCGGCACCGTCGATTTTCTGCTCTCGCCAGCGTCGGATTACATGACTGGCCAATGCCTGATGATCGACGGTGGCATGATCATGCAATGATCTGCATCCCATTCAAAAACTGGAGTCTCACGTGACAACCCCCTTCAAAACCAACCCCCGCATCGCGTTTTTGGGCACGGGTGCCCAAGGCGCATCCATAGCGGCGGATTTCGTGGTGGCAGGCCTAGATGTCACTTTTATTGACCAGTGGCCTGCGCATGTTGAAGCGATGCGCGCGAACGGCCTAACGGTGAACCTGCCCGAGCGTGTCATCCATACACCCGTCAATGCGATTCACCTGTGTGAAATTGCCGAGGTCAAACAACCTTTTGATATAATCTTTATGGTCGTCAAAGCCTACGACACACGCTGGGCCACCGAGATGATCAAGCCGGTGCTGGCGAAGGATGGTTTTGTCGTCGGCCTCCAAAACGGCATGACCCATGAGGACATCGCCGAGATTGTCGGCCCCGAGCGCACCATCGGCGCTGTGATAGAGATTGCGTCAAACATGTGGGAGCCGGGGATCACCAATCGCCAGAACGACATAGACACGTCTTGGTTTGCAATGGGTGCGGTCGATCCGGCGCAACAACATCGCGTTGATGGTATTGCAGCGCTGTTACGCAATTCCGGCACTGTCGAAGTTGTCGACGATATCCATTCCGCAAAATGGATGAAGCTGATTGTGAACGCAGCAGAACTGATCCCGTCTGCAATCATAAACAGCGCGTTGCGCCCCGCCGCCGAGGACAAAGCGTTTCTCGAAGTGATGCGCCTTGCCGGATATGAGGCGATGGCCGCCGCATTGGCTGACGGAGCCACGATCATGCCGATCATCGGTATGCCTCCCACTATGAGCAATGATCCTGACGCCTATGTCGATGAGATTTTTGACATGGTACTGTCGACGTTTTCTGCCGACGACACGCTGACCTGTTCTTTGCAGGATTGGCGCAAAGGCAGACGCGCCGAGATTGATGAGGTCAACGGATTGGTGATTGAAAAGCTCAAGGCTGCAGGGAAAGACGCACCAATGAATACACGAGTCGTCGAGATGGCGTTTCAGATTGAGGCAGGCGCGCTTGAGTTGTCCGAAAAAAACGCCGCGGCGCTCATCGACACGTTCAAATTACTCATCGGGCACGGATAGATCCGCTGCATTTTCCAATAGGAGAGTCACTATGTCAGAACAGCTAACAGTCATTGCACATCTACGTGCCTTGGATGGACAGATCGAAGAGACTAAGGCGTTTCTAACGGGCCTGATCGCGCCCACGCGGGCTGAGCCCGGTTGCATCGAATACTGGCTGCACCAAGATGACGAAGACCTCGCAGAATTCACTTTCTACGAAAACTGGACCAACCGGGCGGAATGGGACAAGCATATGGAGATGCCGCATCTACAGGCCTTCGCGGATGTCAAAGACAAGGTGTTCGAGCTGCAAAAGCTTCGCCTGATGACCATGACCAGCGACGCCGTGAGCACAAGATGAGCGGTGGTCTCCCCGGGTTGGCGGGTAGCGATCATATCGGTTTCACTGTGCCCGATATCGAAGAAGCCACAAGGTTCTTTGTCGATGTGATTGGCTGCGAAGTTGCGTTCGAAATCGGCCCATTTGTAGCGGACGATGACTGGATGGAAGTGCATCTGGGCGTGCATCCACGCGCGATCGTTAAAACCCTGCGCATGTTGAAATGCAAAAACGGCCCGGCCTTTGAATTGTTCGAATACGAGTTGGACGGCGCATCCGAGAGATCACCAGCCAATAGCGACGTTGGGGCCGCACATCTGGGGTTCGTAGTTGATGATATCGATGCAGCCGTTGCTTACCTCAAGGCGCATAACGTCGACGTGCAGGGCGACCCCACCCATATGACGGAAGGCCCTTCCGAAGGGCTTCATTGGGTCTATTTTCGCGCGCCATGGGGGATGCAACTTGAACTCGTAAGCTATCCGCAAGGCATGGCTGTGACACGGGCCAATCCGACCGCACTCTGGTCTCCGGTTGGAGGTTAGAACATATGCCTAACGTCAAAATTTACGTCGATGAAGCTGTCTACAAGGCCCATACAGTCCCGCTCACTGACGCACTCATTCCGCTGCGCGACATAGTTTCCGAACATCTCGACGCACCTCATTCGGCTTGCCAACTGGCTCTGATTTCGATTGTGGGGCTGTCGGATCAACCCGCGGTCAACGTAGAGATTTCCATTATGCCTCGTGCCAGTCGAACGAAAGAAACGCTCGAAGTCATGGGGGCAGAGCTGCAGCGGTTACTTGTAGAAATCACAAAGCAATCCGTAGCATTTCGCTGCGCACAGCTTGATCCATCCACCTATGTTACTTTGAAATAGCATCCCACATAGCACCTAGCCTGCGCAAAGGACGATCATGACCAATCCTTGTATAATCTGTGTTGCCATCACGGGCTCCTTGCCAACAAAGGAAGATAACCCGGCGGTCCCCATCACGATCCGCGAGCAGATCGAAAGTACCCAAGAAGCCTTTGAGGCGGGGGCAAGCATCGCGCATTGCCATGTCCGAGATGAAAACGGCAAACCAACGTCCGACCCTGAGCGCTTTGCGCGCCTCAAAGAGGGATTGGAAAAGTATTGCCCGGGAATGATCATCCAACTGTCGACGGGCGGTCGTTCCGGGTCCGGGCGCGCGCGTGGCGGTATGTTGTCACTCGCGCCAGACATGGCGTCGCTATCGGTCGGGTCTAATAACTTCCCCACTCGAGTGTATGAAAACAGCCCCGATCTGGTGGATTGGCTTGCGTCCGAAATGCTGACCCATAAAGTAAAACCTGAAATTGAGGCATTTGATTTGAGCCATATTGTGCAGGCCACTCGAATGGCGGCAGAAGGTAGGCTCAAGGGCCCTCTCTACGTACAATTTGTTATGGGTGTGAAGAATTCTATGCCGGCGGATGAGCCGATCTTTGACTTCTATATTGAGACCCTCAATCGCCTCGCCCCCGGCGCTCAATGGTGTGCAGCAGGAATTGGGGCGTCCCAGTTGAAAGTCAACGAATGGGCCATCTCGAAAGGGGGACATACCCGCACAGGCCTAGAGGACAACATCCGTCTAGATCGCCATACGCTGGCCCCTTCAAATGCCGCTTTGGTTCATCGCGCGGTCCAACTGTGCGAGAAATACGAGCGGTCCGTTGCCACCGCTTTTGAAGCGCGCAGTATTCTGAATATATAGGTGCTCAACCTTAGACGTCAGCTTTTGATTTTGAGTTCATTCGATGTTCCAATGTAAAGTGCCGCTGGTGAAATCAGGCACAGATGAACCTCAAATCTACTTTAGGCACCTTCAAAATCTTAACATTAAGCAGCTCGACCAAGTAAGTTGTCTTAAATCTCGATGAAGGCTTATCAAAGGGCCAAGAAGAGCAACCAACAGATGCCATTCTGGAAGGCTTTGATATTTGACATTTGCGCGCTTATCAGTCTCTCACGGAAGAGCTGGAGCGATCTTTCACTCTAAATGAACACTTCGTAAACGGGATTCTATAAATGAAACACACGCGAGAAGCGCATGTCCAAGGTCCGCTTTAGCAGCAGCTCTCCAATCGTCTCGCAGTCTTGGCGATAGTCGGCTTCCCTCCTGCTGTTTTTCGCTACACTTGAAGCACTGGGAAAGCAGCCATTCGTAGCAAATCATCGTTGGTCGGCTTGGTCCGCATGGCTGACTTTTGTACAGCGCGCCGCGAACAGCAGTTTTGAGCCCTTGTAACATTTTTCTGGGTCGCAGCGAATGTCTGATTCCGGGCATCTATCAAATCTAGTCAAACTGAGTTGCCCCCAGTTTCGTCATCCGAAACCGTCATCAATGTCGCTTTTTTAACAGACGACA
>Ga0233438_10002398_pt1 | contig 18860 bp, 18 predicted proteins | sample SI_123_September_FD_182720 | JGI IMG/M metagenome (GOLD analysis project Ga0233438, IMG submission 182720) | Seawater microbial communities from Saanich Inlet, British Columbia, Canada - SI_123_September2016_10_MG | ecosystem: Environmental > Aquatic > Marine > Inlet | place: Canada: British...
GTAGAGAATTGCTTACCAAAATACTCACTGGCAATATCGCCAATTTGATGTGCTTCATCAAAGATTATCGCATCCGCTTCAGGGATCAATTCCCCAAACCCCGTATCCTTGAGTGCTAAGTCGGCAAAGAATAAATGGTGGTTCACCACAATGACATCGGCATCGAGCGCTTCGGTGCGCGCTTTGACTAAATAGCACCCTTCAAAATCAGGGCATTCTTTCCCTAAACAATTCTCAGCTGTCGAGGTGACATAAGGGATCACTTTTGCATTTTCAGGGATGGTTTTTAATTCGCCAATGTCGCCGGTTTTCGTCGTCACTGACCAGTGTCTGACTTGCGAGTATTCATGTAATGTTTCAGGATCTAAAAAGGTATTACTGCCCGAAAACTGTGCTAAGCGATGTTGGCATAGATAATTCGCACGTCCTTTGAGTAATGCAGTTTGTTTATAACTACCTAAGGCTTCCTTAACAATGGGTAAATCACGATGGAATAGTTGTTCTTGGAGATTTTTAGTCCCCGTAGAGATGATGGTTTTACCTTCATTGAGTAAGGCTGGCACTAAATAAGCAAAGGTTTTACCCGTCCCCGTACCCGCTTCTACCACGAGTTGCTGTTTTTTAGCCATCGCTTGATTCACAGCATTCGCCATTTGCGTCTGGGCATCACGCGGGGAGAAACCGGGGATCACATCAGCCAATAAACCCTCTTTAGCAAATACAGACGCTATTTTTTTCATGCTGCCCCATCGTGTGCAAATAAGTGGTGAGATTATGCATGTTCACAATCAAAAATCCTACTGCCCAAGCGTATTGTTTGTTAAGCACATACAAAAAACCCGTTAACAGCAAGCTATTAACGGGTTTTTAATTATTATCTAATCAGATAATAACAAGCGATTGCTTATAGTTTGTCCGCATTTTCTGATAAGTATGCTGCAACACCTTCAGTGCTTGCATCCATACCTTTATCACCGTCTTGCCAGCCAGCAGGACATACTTCACCGTGTTCTTGAGTGAAGTTTAATGCATCTACCATACGTAACATTTCATCAACGTTACGGCCTAATGGTAAATCGTTAACCACTTGGTGACGTACTTGTAAATCTTCATCGATAAGGAATGATGCACGGAAAGCAACACCCGCTTCTGGATGCTCAACATCATATGCCTGGCAAATTTCATGCTTAGTATCAGCTACTAGCGTATATTTAACCGGGCCAATACCGCCATCATTGATAGCAGTGTTACGCCATGCGTTGTGGCTGAACTGTGAGTCAATAGACACACCGATCACTTCAACACCACGCTTAGTAAATTCTTCAAGACGCTTATCAAATGCAATAAGTTCTGAAGGACATACGAAGGTGAAATCTAACGGATAGAAAAAGATAACGGCTTTTTTGCCTTTAACTGCTTCGCTTAATGTAAATGAATCAACGATTTCGCCTGAACCTAAAACTGCAGCAGCTGTAAAATCAGGAGCAGCGCGACCTACTAAAACACCCATAAGGATCTCCAATATTGGTTAGTTTATTATTGTTAAAAAGTAACGAATTAATAATACGTTAGGATTAGATATAAGGTTTAAAAATCCTTTATCAAGTCGCATAAAAAACAAATATATAAAAAATAACAAATAAATGTTTGCATTAAGTGCAAATGAGAACTATTATTATTAACATAAAGATTTAAGGAAATTCTCGATGTTTGTATGTATGTGTTACCAGGTCACCGATAAAGACATAAAGCGTGCTGTATCAGAGCATGGTGTCGGTAATTTACGAGAGCTCAAACAACATATAAACCTCGGTGGAAATTGTGGAAAATGCATATCAATGGCCCAAGAGTTAATTAATAACTACATCGTTGATGAAAGTTTGTTTAAAGACGTAGGCTAGTTTCATTCTTCTCTCATTCGTATGAAATAAACTTACGCACAAACAAAAGCCCCGAATCAAGCAATTGAATCGGGGCTTTTTTTATTACATCAAACGGATATTTTATTCTGCTGCGTCTTCGTCGCTAGCATATTTAGCTGCCGTTTCTTTTATTAATGGTTGCAGCTCACCTTGTTGCATCATTTCCATAATGATGTCACAACCGCCGACTAACTCACCGTCTACCCATAGCTGTGGGAAAGTTGGCCAGTTCGCAAACTTAGGTAATTCAGCACGAATATCAGGGTTTTGTAAGATATCGACGAACGCAAATTGTTCACCACATTGCATTAGCGCTTGAGAAGCTTGTGATGAAAAGCCACAGCTAGGTAATTTCGGTGAGCCTTTCATGTAAAGTAAGATTGGGTTTTCACTGATTTGTTGTTGGATCTTTTCAACGGTTTCCATAAGTACTCTCTAATTAATCTGAATTACAATTGATATGGGTATTATGCCAGTCAATTTCAACAAACCCCATCCAAAATTGAACTTATTTATAGGAATTACATATATGATAGTGTTGTTTAGTTTACGAAAGTTATTAATATAAACTTGTAAACTGTCAGACAATCCTTATATTACCTTCAGTTGCCAATTATATTGGTTTGCTTGATAACCACATTTTATTACGACGAATGGAGAACATCATGGCTTTTGAATTGCCTGCACTACCTTACGAAAAAAATGCACTTGAACCGCACATTTCTGCGGAAACTTTAGATTTTCACCACGGCAAACATCACGCGACTTACGTGGCTAAACTTAACGGTTTAGTTGAAGGCACTGAGCTTGCAGAGAAAAGCTTAGAAGAGATCATCAAATCTTCTGACGGTGGAGTGTTTAACAATGCTGCGCAAATCTGGAACCACACATTTTATTGGAACAGCCTTAGCCCAAATGGTGGCGGCGAGCCAACTGGCGAGCTAGCTGACGCAATCAATGCAAAATGGGGTTCATTTGCAGACTTTAAAGCGGCGTTTAACGACAAAGCGGTCAACAACTTTGGTTCTAGCTGGACTTGGTTAGTGAAAACGGCTGACGGTACGTTAGATATCGTTAACACGTCTAACGCAGGTACACCGATCACTGATGATTTAGTGCCACTATTAACGGTTGACCTTTGGGAACACGCTTACTACATCGATTACCGCAATGTTCGCCCTAATTACTTAGAAGGTTTCTGGGCATTAGCGAACTGGGAATTTGCAGCTGCAAATTTATCAGCATAATCGACATGTGACATCCATTTAGCATACGATGGTGTGCTACATGTTGTCCGTCACAAACAAAAACGCCAAGTCATAATCACTTGGCGTTTTTTTATGGATAAACGTGTATTCAACACCTTTGCCTAACATCAGCATGATTATGCGTTAGGGATAGCTCCAGCGATGACAGGAGTAGACGATGTCACCCCTGCATTTTGACCACGGTGACGTAACAAGTGGTCCATGATCACAATCGCAGCCATTGCTTCAGCAATCGGAACCGCACGGATACCTACACAAGGGTCATGACGACCTTTGGTGATCACATCAGTTAATTCACCATCTACGGTAATCGTTTCACCTGGTACAGTGATCGACGATGTCGGTTTTAATGCCATATGCACTAGTACATCTTGACCGGTAGAAATACCACCCAACACACCACCGGCATGATTAGTCGCAAAACCATCTGGCGTCATTTTATCGCGATGTTCACTGCCTTTTTGATTAATCACATCAAAGCCATCTCCGATTTCAACGCCTTTAACCGCATTGATCCCCATCATGGCATGCGCTAAATCTGCATCCAAACGGTCAAAGACAGGTTCACCCAGCCCCACTGGCATATTGGTAATTTGCACAGAGACTTTCGCACCAATCGAATCACCCGATTTTTTCAAATCACGCATGTACTGGTCAAGCTCATCGAGCTTGTTTGGATCAGGACAAAAGAAGGGATTTGTGTTCGTCACACTATGATCAATGACTTCAGCACAAACCGGCCCTAGTTGGGATAAATACCCAAGCACTTCAATACCAAATTCTTGTTTTAAGTATTTCTTCGCAATGGCGCCTGCAGCAACTCGAATCGCCGTTTCACGTGCCGAACTGCGTCCACCACCGCGATAATCGCGTGTACCAAATTTTTGCTGATAGGTATAGTCAGCGTGCCCCGGACGAAAACGATCGGCAATTTTAGAGTAATCTTGGCTGCGCTGATCTTTATTTTTAATCAGTACACCAATACTCGTACCCGTAGTGACCCCATCAAATACGCCTGATAAAATTTGTACTTCATCATCCTCACGACGCGCCGTCGTATAACGAGAGGTACCAGGTTTACGGCGATCTAAATCCACCTGCATATCTTCTTCTGTGAGTGCCATCCCCGGAGGACAACCATCTATCACACCGCCAATAGCGATGCCATGTGACTCACCAAATGTAGTCACGGTAAACATACGACCAAAAGTATTGCCTGCCACGATAATTCCTTACTGTTGTTGCCAGTAATCAACCAGTGTTTGCCGAGCAACAGCAAAGACACCTTGACCACCTAATTCAAATTCAATCCACTGCACATTCAAGCCTGGAAAACGTTGTTCCATGTGTACAGATGAATTACCCACTTCGACAAATAACCAACCTTCAGGTGATAAGTGTTGTGGCGCTTGTTCTAAAATAGTTTGGACAATATCCAACCCATCATGACCGGCAGCTAGAGCTAACGACGGTTCATGTAAAAATTCTTGTGGTAAATCTGACATGTCTTCTGCATCCACATAAGGCGGATTAGACACGATCAAATCATAAGTTTGTCCCATGACGCCAGAAAACACATCTGATTGCACCGGATAAACTCGTTCCGTCAAACCATGTTCATCAATATTGAGACTCGCCACCTCGAGTGCATCTTCAGAGATATCCAACGCATCGACTTGTGCATGAGGAAACTGATGCGCTAACGCAATCGCGATACATCCGCCACCAGTGCATAAATCCATAATCAACTGAGGTGGTTGAGATAACCAGGGTGTAAATTCATCATGAATGAGTTCAGCAAACGGAGAACGCGGGATTAACACACGATGGTCCACATAAAACGGGAAACCCGCAAACCAGGCTTGGTGAGTTAAATAGGGTAATGGTTCAAGGGTATTAATGCGCTCAGTCAGTAGGTTGACCACTTGCTCTTTCTCGCGCTGAACTAGACGTGCTTGAAGGATAAGGTTATCCGTGTGCTGAGCCATATCAGGTGCCAAAGCACAGCTAAACAGCACAATCGCCATGGCCTCATCCCACGCATTATCGGTACCATGACCAAAATAAACATCGGCTTGATTAAGTTCAGAGGTACAATAACGCACCCAATCTAATACGGTATGTAATTGCGCGTAATCGTCTGAGACAAAACTGTATGGAGTACTCATAGATAATGGAATGTACTTGTTGCGGCTAATATAGTGTTTATAATACCTCAAAAGTGCGAAATCGGCATGCGGAATTTACTCTGATATTAGGTTTTTGATGAAAACAAATTTAACCAAAGGTGAGATCAAAGCATTTTTACGTGAACAATGTCAGCCTGGTCAGCCGACCAATGCGAGTTTTGCGTCACCCACAAGTAACACCACCCAAGTGGAACCGGAGTTACCTGAACCGAATTTCAAAGACTTATACCAAGACGTGACTCCCTTGCATCAAGATACAATCACGCCAATATCACTCAACTCACCGCTAAGCGCCACTCATGAAAAACGTCAAGCGGCGACATTAGTCAAACAACAACAGGCAGAGTTTACCTTCAGCGACGGATTTGAAGGTTATTTTGGCGATACTGATGCGGTTGCTTGGCATCAAGGTGACAAGTCCCATGCTCGACTGTTAAAGCGTCTGAAACGCGGTGATTTCATCCCTGATTGGGAGTTAGATTGCCATGGGATGACAAAGGCCAATGCTAAAGCTGAGCTTGCCGCACTACTTAGTAAAGCGTATAAAGATAATTGTGCATGCGTATCCATCATGCATGGACACGGGGCTGGTATCTTAAAACAAGCCATCCCCAATTACTTGATCCAATATCCCCATATCATTGCCTTTTGCCATGCACCAAAGCAATGGGGAGGGAAAGCCACTATTCTGGCGTTAATCAATGTGCCAGATCTCAACCAATTTGAGTAAGTGAACCCCTATTTACATACCTTATACGAACAATTATTTATGCTCATCAGCACTGTTATGGATAAACATGTACGCATAATATGAACACATTATGACCATGATAACGATACCGAGAATAGAACCCCATGCGACGGGGTCAGTTAAGAGTAATTGCAACATAAATCACCTATACGGGTTAGTTAAATTCATACTTTGAGTATAGGAAATGTCACTTTTAAGAATATTGATCTACATCAAATAATCCCTTGCCACCTAACCAGGTTCAGAGAGTTATTTGATATAGGTCAAGGAACTATCAGATGGTGCTAGTATTAGAAAAATAACTTCATGAACCAACCACGGTTAAGTTCATCTTCACACTGCTTGAGCTGTCCAGCATATTTTAAAGACCGGGCCTTCACCTTATTAGCCACGCCCACTAACCAGCGTTTTTTATTATATGTTTGACGCTTATATCCGCCCCACCCTTCATGATAATTAAGGTATTGCGCATAGGCGTCCCATTTAGAAACACCGTTGATACGATGGGATTGGGTAATAAACCACCCCATAAAATCAATCGCATCAGCAAAGTCATCTCGATCAGCACCGCTATTACCCGTGGCGTTGATATAATCTTCCCAGGTCATGGTTTTGGCTTGAGAATAACCATAAGCACTTGATACTCGCCCCCAAGGAATAAGGCCAAACAAGATATAATCTTTGGGTGGTTGCGCTTGAGCTTTGAACGAACTCTCTTGGTACATCATCGCCATAGGCACATGAATAGGCACGCCATATTCTTCATTCATATCAACTGCGGCATCATACCAATCATCTTTTTCAAAAAATATCGCACATAAATCATCAGGTTGTTTGGGCGGAGAAACGCTACACCCCCCTAGAATAAAGGCCAGAGCAAATAGACTAAAAAACATCGATATTTTTGATAATTTATTTTGAACTTTCATCATTTTGCATGCTCTATTTATATGTAGTGTGTTTCCCTAGAGTATTATGGCCTGATCTTGAATCAGGCTTTTTTTTGTCTAGTGTTTCACGATATGCGCTTTAGTAATTAAAATACGTGTTTAGATATGTCGCAAAATCAACCGTATCTTCCTGCTCTATCGCATGTTGTTGTGATATCGAGCGCAGACACATATCATCAAATTCAGCTTGAGTGTAATGCACATAGTCGCGCGCGAGTAACTGTTGTTTGTGTTGCTCAGCTAAGCGTTTGCCAAAATGTGAATTATCTTCATTCTCTGTAATCATCGTATTTAACATCATTCCTGATGGCGTTAAATTCGGATCCTTTACTTTTTTGAGTTCGTGAGCCAAGGCGTTGGAATATTCGTGACATCCATTCGCTTTATCTAAGACATGGGCAATCTGCGTCATTTCCATAAACATGTCATTAGCTAAATCCGTTAACTTCATTGGTTTTTCAGCTGTGGCCAACGTCAATTCAGGATCACGTCCACGCAGTACTACCGCGGTAAGGTTGTCTTCAGTTTGTTTGTATTCTGCAGTAGAAAGTGGCGCACTCGGCTTATATAAGCAATACAACAAAAACACATCTAAAAAGTACACTTGGGTGGCATTCACCCCGATCATAGAATATGGATCTAAGTCCAATGCACGCACTTCAATATACTCAACACCTCTGGATGATAACGCGTCCGTAGGCTTTTCCCCTGAACGGGCAATTTGTTTTGGCCTAATAGGCGAATACAACTCATTTTCAATTTGCAGGACATTGGCGTTCAATTGCTGATAATTCCCATTTTCACCGGCGGGTATATTGGCATATTGGGCTGAAGGCGTTTGAATCGCTTGGCGAACTGACGCCACATAACTAGGTAAACTGTTATAACAAATATTCAGCGAAGATTGAGCTGAATTGGTATAGCCTAAATCAGACATGCGCAGTGATGTGGCATAAGGTAGATATGACGTCCCCTTACCTAGCGTCTTGAAATCATACGTCGTGACTCGGTCTTGTAAAAAAGAGCGACAAATAGCAGGTGATGCGCCGTACAAATAAGGAATGATCCAACACATACGACGATAATTTCGGATCAAAGCAAAATAACTATCAGAAATGACATCTTGATCAGCCACTTGGCCATGCATTTCTCCCCAAATATCCCAAAATGATGAGGGTAATGAAAAGTTAAAATGCACACCGGATATCGCTTGCATCATACTGCCATAACGATTTTTGAGGCCCACACGATACACGTGTTTCATTTTACCCACATTCGAAGTGCCATAATGAGCCAGTACAATGTCATCTTCATCACCCACGAAACACGGCATGGATAACGGCCAAATTTGTTCTTGGTCAATCTGCAAATATACGTGCGAATGTATATCAGATAACTGGGATAACGTCGTTGCCACTGAGATATCTGGTGGCGTGATAAATTCCAACAAACTTTCAGAAAAGTCTGTCGTAATACATTCATGGGTAAGCGCGGAACCTAATGCCGATGGATGAGGCAATTGGGATAAGCTGCCATCTGCAGCAACGCGTAATCCTTCTCGCTCAATACCATGTTGAATGCCACGTAATGCATCGAGATTTTGGTGTTCGGATAAAAAAAGTACTCGTTGCGCAAAAGATGCCGTATCTGATATCAAAATAGAATCCATTTAGTCAATGACGCGGTGTATTTATATATTCGATCATAAGCAATAAAACAGTATTAATATAGTATAAATTAAAAGAATTCTGGAAATTGAGGATAATTTCGCTACTATAAGAGCCTTCTCTATTCTTTTATCATCTGCTATGACTATTTTTGACACTGATTTTGCTATTTCACAACTCAACGGTAACCATGATTTATTGTGCCGCCTTCTTAACAAATTTATCGACGATTACCGCGATACATACAACACCGTAAGCGGACTAGTTGCAGCACAAAACTATTCGGAAGCCACGATGCTAGTACATACTGTTAAAGGTATTACTGGTAATTTAGGTATGAAAGCGCTTCATGAAGAAAGTAACACCTTAGAGCAAGCATGCAAATCAGGTAATGTTGAGCCCGCACAAATGACGTCCTTTAGCGAAAGCTTAAATGATACTATCAGTGCCATCGAACGATATATCAACGAGTAACGAGCTCCCCGCTGATGCAAGTGCTCTATGACCATTCGGATTTTTTCATCATTGCCAAACCTCAAGGTGTCACAATGCATGAGGCATCCAATGGTTTACCTGCCGTCTTGCCGTTATTTAAAGCAGCCTTGGCTAAGATGGCATATCCTGAAGCACAATACGCGCATTTACATTTAGTCCATCGATTAGATGATCATACTTCTGGATGTTTGATCATTGCTAAACATGCCGTGGCGGCAGAACGCTTTCGCGAATTATTCAGTCAACAACGTATTCAAAAATATTATGTGGCATTAAGTCATGCAAAAGGAAAACGCAAAGCAGGTTGGGTAAAGGGCGACATGGTCAACAAACGAAAGGGGCAATGGGTCCTGACTAAGTCGGTTGAGCGTCCTGCTATCTCCTATTTTTTTCGGCAAGGTCTAGGAAATGGGTTATATTTATTTTGGGTGAAGCCTTTCAGTGGTAAAACCCATCAGGTCCGAGTGGCCTTAAAAAGCAATGGCAGTGGGATCTTAGGCGACACGCAATATAGCTCAGAACCTGCACAACGCATGTATCTTCACGCATTTGCTCTGGACTTTATATATGAGGATGAACCGATCCAGATTCATTGTCCGGTCGATCATATTGAACCACACGAAAACGATACCGATTCGTGGTTCCACGATCCGCACATCATTAATGCCATTACCCCTGACATCATGCACTCATTCAATTGGCCATTACAACCATGAGCGCAAACACTGCCACCGATATTCATATTATAGGCCAAGGCAGTATTGGTGCGCTAGTTTCAGTCAATGCTTCGCTTCAAGGCTTTCGTGTCAAACACTATATCAAGTCCTCTGCATTGCAGCATCCTCCTGTCAACGTACGATGGCTAGACGAGCAGACCTATGGTTTATCTCAAGGGACACTATTGAGTGAGCAAGAAACGCTTTCAGGTATTGTGATTATTCCGGTCAAAGCTTATCAAGTGGCTCAGGTATTAGCAGAATTGTCGCCGCGCTTAGCCTGTGACGCGACCATTGTATTATTACATAATGGCATGGGCAGTATTGAGCTGGCTCAAACACTATTTCCACAGCATGTTATCATCGCTGCCACCACCACGTTGGCAGGGTTTAAACGAGATAATATTGTTACCCATACTGCATGGGGTGAAACCCAAGCTGGGATCGTGAGTGATCATAAGACAAGCTTACATAAAACGATCATTGATCAGGTGATACCGAGTGTGACATGGCACGCTGATATATTACCTTCACTCTTTACTAAACTCGCTGTTAATTGCGTGATCAATCCACTCACGGCGTTGTTAAATGTGCCCAATGGTGACTTATCATCCACTCATTTACATGACGATATTCATGTCATCATCAGCGAGGTGATCGGTGTTGCGCAAGCAAAGGATGTCCATTTAAACGTCACCGAGGTGATAGACACCGTATTTAATGTGATCGATGCGACGCGCAACAATTTTTCGTCCATGCACCAAGATATCGCTCACGGTCGAAAAACAGAAATTGAACATATCAATGGTTATATTGTGAATGTTGGGCATGAATTTGGCGTTGATGTATCGCGCAATCAAGCTTTATTGGAAAATATTCTGGCATTAAAAAAGCCAGTCAATTTCTCAATTGACTAGCTTTAATCTGCTGACATACTACATTCAGTTATGCGTCTTTAAGATCCGCATCAGGCGCATCAGTCGGCACCGGTTTCATGTGTGGGAACAAAATAACGTCTTTGATGGTTGGGCTATCTGAAAATAGCATCACCAAACGGTCAATCCCAATCCCCTCACCTGCTGTTGGCGGCATACCATACTCAAGTGCAGTGATATAATCTTCATCAAAATGCATCGCTTCATCATCACCCGCATCTTTTTCTTCAACCTGTTTTTTAAATCGAGCTGCTTGATCTTCTGAATCATTTAACTCTGAGAAACCATTGGCTAATTCACGTCCACCAACGAAAAATTCGAAACGGTCTGTAATGAAATGATTATCATCATTGCGACGCGCTAGTGGCGATACTTCCCATGGGTATTCGGTAATAAAGGTCGGTTGGTCTAATTGTTCTTCAGCAGTCGCTTCAAAAATCTCACAAAGATACTTACCCGCGCCCCAAATACCATCCACTTCAGGCTCTTTAATATGTAATTGTTTAGCCATGGCTTTAAGTTCATCTAAATGTGCTTCCGGATCATTTATCGCAGCGGCATTCGCCTCTGGCCAATATTTTAAAATCGCATCGCCCATAGATAAACGCTGGAATGGTTGACCAAAGTCATATTCTTTAGTTTCAACAACTTCCCCGTCAGCATTTTTAACCGTGTTTTTCACTATGGTCGTGCCCAAAACATTTTGCGCAAGGTGTTTGAGCATGTCTTCAGTCAAATCCATCAAGTCGTTATAATCAGCGTAGGCTTGATAGAATTCAATCATTGTGAATTCTGGATTGTGACGCGTCGATAAGCCTTCATTTCTGAAATTACGATTAATTTCAAATACACGTTCAAAACCACCGACCACTAAGCGCTTCAGATATAACTCAGGAGCAATACGTAAATACATATCGATGTCTAACGCATTATGATGCGTCACAAATGGTTTCGCTGTCGCGCCACCGGGGATGACTTGGAGCATCGGTGTTTCGACTTCCATGAAATCACGATCCGCTAAAAATGAACGGATCCCATTCACGATTTTGCTGCGTAATAAGAACGTCGCACGCGTTTCAGGTGAAGTGATCAAATCGACATACCGTTGACGGTATTTAGTTTCTTGATCGGCTAAACCGTGAAACTTTTCCGGTAATGGACGCAATGATTTGGTCAGTAATTCATACTCATCCATATTGACATATAAATCGCCTTTACCCGATTTATGCACCACGCCTTTCACACCGATAATGTCACCGATATCTAAGCTACCAAAACGTGCTTTAATGTCTTTTTGGGTATCTTTTGACGCGTATGCTTGGATTTGTCCACTCATGTCTTGCAGCAATAAAAACGGCCCTCGTTTGGCCATAATACGCCCCGCAATACTGGCAGTATGAGCTTGCTCTTCTAACGTAGGTTTATCAAACTCACCTAACTTCGCTTGAAGATCATCAGCATAGTCTTCACGACGAAAACTATTTGGAAAACCATTGGACTTACATTGTGCTCTAATAGCATCCAATTTAGCACGGCGCTCGGCGACAAGTTTGTTGTCATCTGCATGTTGGTCGGTCATGAGTGTGATTACATCCTACTTCAAAGGTTATAAGCCAGATTTTAAACTAGCTTCAATAAATTTATTTAAATTACCGTCTAAGACAGCTTGAGTATTACGGGTTTCTACGCCAGTACGTAAGTCTTTGATCCGTGAATCATCTAAGACATAAGAACGGATCTGACTGCCCCAACCGATATCTGATTTACTATCTTCCATCGCTTGTTTTTCTTCGTTTTGTTTTTGTAGCTCATATTCATACAGCTTCGCTTTGAGCTGTTTGAAGGCTTGGTCTTTGTTTTTATGCTGGGAACGGTCGTTTTGACACTGCACCACGATATTCGTAGGTAAATGGGTGATCCTTACCGCAGAGTCCGTTCGGTTAACGTGCTGACCACCGGCACCTGATGCCCGATAAGTATCAATACGTAAATCCGATGGATTAATATCAATGTCAATATCATCGTTAATTTCAGGATAAATAAATGCGGACGCAAATGACGTATGGCGACGATTACCTGAATCAAACGGTGACTTTCGCACTAAACGATGAACACCGGTTTCGGTTCTTAACCAGCCGAAGGCATATTCACCACCAAAACGGATGGTGGCTGACTTTATCCCTGCCACATCACCATCAGAGACTTCAATTAGTTCAGTCTTAAAGCCATTTTCTTCACCCCAACGTAAATACATACGTAACAGCATGTTCGCCCAGTCTTGAGCTTCAGTACCACCAGAACCCGATTGAATATCCAAATAACAGTCGTTACCGTCATTCGGTTTGGCAAACATACGGCGAAATTCCAGTAGCTCAAGATGTTTGATAAGTTCAGCTAATTCCGCTTGAGTTTCAGCAAACGTGTCTTCATCTTCTGCTTCAACTGCTAGCTCAAGTAAGCCTTCCACGTCCTCAACACCTTGATCGAGGATCATAATCGTTTCCACGACTTGCTCTAAAGCAACTTTCTCTTTACCCAGGGCTTGTGCACGGTCCGGTTCATTCCAGACAGCTGAATCTTCTAGTTCGCGATTAACTTCTTCAAGGCGCTCTTGTTTAGCATCAAAGTCAAAGGTACCCCCTAAGCGATAAAGTACGCTCACGTATATCGGCTAAACTCGTCGTAATAGGATTAGTTTCAAACATATAGCTATTAAACAGTGGAAAATTTTGATGCGGAATAATAGCGAATAATGAGTGAAATTGATAGTAAAAAGGCTATTTTTACTACCAATTCACCAGAGTCGACATACCATCAGTCGGACATATAAAGATGCATGCCCTACCACAGATAAACGATTATTTATCGTGTAGTTGCGCGGTAAACTCTGCGGCTAATTTGCCTAATGAGTGTAACTTAGCTATGGTTTTTTCATCACTGACCACACCTTGTTCATCGATTAATGTGTGTACTTTGCTAATCGCTTGCTGTGTTGGATGTACATGCATACCGAGATTGCCCAACAAACTACGCAAACTGACCAATCCGCGCAATCCACCTAATGCACCAGGTGATGCCGCCATGAGCTGTGCTGTTTTACCACGAAAAGCGGCTAATGGTGCTTCCCCTTCTGCCCCACGAGATGCCCAATCAATCGCATTTTTTAACGCGGCACTAAAAGCTGAATTATATTCAGGACTAGCGATTAATACCCCATCATGTTCTATCAATAATTGTTTAAATGCTTGCGCGGTGTCAGGCATACCCAACTCAGCTTCCACATCTTCACTGAATAATGGTGCGATATAATCGACTAATTGGATAATAGTCACTTCTGCACCATGAGCACGAGCACCCTGTGCAGCACAAGTGACTATTGCCTGATTATGAGAGTCTTTACGTAAGCTGCCACTAAAAGCCAGTAATTTTGCCATGAACATGATCCTCTATTATTACGTGATATTTTCAGCTAATGATGCCTTATGTGAGTCTCTAAAGCACACATCATTCACTGCATTTACATTTTGTCTAATGTCGCAATGCCTAATACATCCAGACCATGGGACAAGGTGTTAGAGCATAGTGCACACAATGCTAAACGCGACGCTTTATCACTTTCACTCACGTCGTCTTTTAGAATGGGGCATGCTTCATAAAACTTCATATATAAACTGGCTAATTCATACAAATAGGTACATAACACATGTGGCGTCGCTTCATGAGCCATCTGCTCAAGCGTATCTTGGTATTGTAATAATTTGGTCGCTAATGCTTTTTCTTGAGGTGCGTTAATCACAATATTTTCGCGGCAATTCTCTAATGTCACATTCGCTTTGTTAAAGATGCTTTGAATACGTGTGAAGGCGTATTGTAAATACGGGGCAGTATTGCCCTCGAAACTCAACATCGCATCCCAATCAAAAATATAGTCCGTCGTGCGGTTTTTACTTAAATCGGCATATTTGACTGCGCCAATACCGATTTTATTCGCCATATCGGCTAACGTATCTGCTGAGAAATCATTATCTCGAGTCGCCAATAGTGTCTGCGCGCGTTCGACCGCTTCATCAAGTAAATCAATCAGCTTCACCGTGCCGCCAGTACGAGTTTTAAACGGCTTACCGTCTTTACCCAGCATCATGCCAAAGGGACAATGCTGATATTGTTCATCCGCAGCTAAAAATCCGGCCTTACGGGCAACAATTTCAGTTTGTTTAAAATGTAATGCCTGACGCGCATCCGTAAAAATCAATGTCCGATGAGCAGCTAATTGCTGCTTACGATAGCGAATTGCTGCTAAATCGGTGGTTGCATATAAATAACCGCCACCGGATTTTTGCACAATATACACCGCAGGCTTACCATTTTTATCCGCTAATTCATCGAGAAAAACGACCTGTGCACCGGCATCTTCTACCGCCACACCTTGGGCTTGTAAGTCGCTGATGACATTGGCTAAATCCGGGTTATAAGCTGATTCGCCCATCACATGTTCCCGAGTTAACGAAACATTCAATTTCTCATACACTTCTTCAGAGTGCGCTATTGAGACATCGATGAAGTTTTGCCATAACGCTAAACAAGCATCGTCCCCGCCTTGTAGCTTGACCACGTATTCACGGGCGCGATCAGCAAACCCCTCTTCCGCATCAAACCGCACTTTAGCTTGGCGGTAGAAATCTTCTAAATCAGACAGGGCCGTTTCTGCCACTTCGTTCGCTTGAAGTTTATCGTTCAAGTGCGCTAGTAACATGCCAAATTGTGTGCCCCAATCGCCCATGTGATTTTGACGCAACACATTGTGCCCCATAAATTCAAGCGCTTTGGCCACCGCATCACCAATAATGGTAGAACGCAAATGGCCCACATGCATTTCTTTTGCGAGGTTAGGTGCGGAGTAATCCACAACAATGTTTTGTTGAGGCTGAGTTTCAATGCCTAAGCGCTCATCTGCCAGTACACGAGAGGCTTGTTGTGCTAACCATTGGCTCGATAAATGAATATTAATGAAACCAGGACCTGCAATCTCGCATTGCTCAGCAATGCCATCGAGGTCGACCACATCTAAAATTTGTTGAGCGACATCACGCGGTGAACAACGCAGGCGTTTGGCTAATCCCATCGCGCCATTAAACTGATATTCACCAAATTCTGGACGGGTACTTTTACTTACAGGCACGGCAGCATCAGCGGCATCGAGTTTGGCTAAGGCTGTAGAAAAACGCTCAACTAAAATAGCTTGAATATTCATAATCGCTCTTTATTGAAAAAATTATTGTTCGCGGGTCGCGGTAAAACTAATATCTGGGTAGCGCTCTAACGCTAATGACAAATTCACCATAGTCGGGGCAATATACGTCAAGTTATCGCCACCATCTAAGGCGAGGTTAGCTTGGGCTTTACGACGGAACTCATCGACTTTACGGTCATCCCCATATACCCAACGCGCGGTAGCGACCGACACGTGCTCATAAATCGCATCGACATTATATTCGGCTTTTAAACGCGCAACGACCACATCAAACTGCAACACACCGACCGCACCAACAATCAAATCATTGTTCATCAATGGACGAAATACTTGGACTGCGCCCTCTTCTGATAATTGGATCAGGCCTTTTTGCAACTGTTTCATCTTTAATGGATCTTTGAGACGAATACGCTTAAACAGCTCTGGCGCAAAATTTGGAATACCGGTAAAACGTACGTCTTCTCCAGCCGTAAAGGTATCACCGATGCGGATAGAACCATGATTATGTAAACCAATGATATCGCCAGCATACGCTTCTTCCAATAACGCCCTATCCCCGGCTAAAAACGTTAACGCATCGGAGACGCGGACATCTTTCCCAATTCGGGTGTGACGCATTTTCATCCCTTTGGCATATTTACCTGAAACAATGCGACAAAATGCGATACGGTCCCGGTGTTTCGGATCCATGTTCGCTTGGATTTTGAAAATAAAACCAGTGAACTTTTCTTCTTCGGGATCAACTGTTCTAGCTTCGGTGACACGAGCTTGTGGTTTAGGCGCCCATTCCACTAAACCATCTAACATATGATCGACACCAAAATTACCTAACGCCGTACCAAAAAACACAGGGGTCAGTTGGCCGTCTAAGAATAATTCTTGGTCAAATTCATTTGATGCCCCCATCACTAAGTCGAGCTCGTCACGCAATTGCTCGGCTAAGTCACTACCTATTGCCTCATCCAATTCAGGGTTATTTAATCCTTTAACAATGCGCAATTCTTGGATGGTGTGACCTTGGCCTGTCGCATATAAAATCGTTTCATCGCGGTGAATGTGATACACCCCTTTGAATAATTTACCGCAACCAATTGGCCACGTAATTGGCGCACACGCGATGTTTAACTCAGTTTCCACTTCATCGAGTAGTTCCATTGGATCCAGAATATCGCGGTCAAGTTTATTCATAAACGTGATAATCGGCGTATCACGAAGACGTGTCACTTCCATGAGTTTACGGGTGCGATCTTCGACACCTTTTGCCGCATCTATGACCATTAAACATGAATCGACGGCGGTTAACGTACGATAAGTATCTTCGGAGAAATCTTCGTGTCCAGGAGTATCGAGTAAGTTAACGAGCTTTTGCGCATAAGGAAATTGCATCACAGACGTTGATACCGAAATACCACGTTCTTTTTCCATGTCCATCCAATCTGACTTGGCATGTTGACCGGATTTTTTACCTTTTACCGTACCCGCTTTTTGTAAAGCGTTACCAAATAATAGGACTTTTTCAGTGATCGTGGTTTTACCCGCATCCGGGTGAGAAATGATTGCGAACGTTCTTCGCTTATTGATTTCATTCAGAAAATCGGCATTTGCCATGTCTGTATATTCCTTTTTCGTCCTATGTTCGAAGGGACAAAAATTAAGTTATCTCTGTGTGTCGATATGCAAATAAACAGCTAAGAACAGTGTTTATAAAACAAGTGAAAAACACATTCAAAAAATTGGGTGCTTATTGGGTGCGTGAGTATAGCAAAATAATTAAAAACTATAAATTAAACCTGACAAATGTTGGTTAAATAGTTAACACAATTTAATAGCTAATCGTTATACTAAAGGATATACTCAGTCTCAAATGCTCGAACCAATATGAAAGGAGTCATCATTGAAATCAGAGCCATTATTCTTGAAAATTGCTTTTCCTACATTTTTAATTTCACTTTTCTTTATCTCTGTGATTTATTTTCAGGTTATGCAGGAACGTAAAAATAACCAAAATTTTCAAATTAACCAAGTTAAACACCAGGTTGCGCTGTTAAAAAACATCGTTGAAGATGAACTTAATAGTGTCGAACAAGACCTGATTTTATTGAGTAACGAATCCGTTTTCACACAATACCTGGCCCAATCGACTGAGTCTGCTCAAGCCGCTATCGAGCTATCTTGGCAGAATATGCTAGCGGCACATTCCAATATTCAACAAATACGCTTTATTGATAGAAGCGGTATTGAACAAATTCGAGTTGAACGCCATCGCTTAACCCAGCAAATCGTTACCTCTGACGACAAACAAAATAAGCTCAACCGTAACTATGTGCAAGCCGGATTTGATATACTCCATACAGAGATTATAACAACTGAGTTTGAACTTAATAAAGAGTTCGGAGAAATTGAACACCCACTCAATCCCACAATACGATTTATCAAACGATTTAATAAAGCCGGGGAACAATCCGGTATATTAGTGATTAATTATTCCTCTAGTGCATTATTTGATGAATTAGATACTCTCATCGATCATCGAGTCAGTATATTGAACTCCCAAGGCTATTACCTACAACATAACGACGTTAGTAAAAATTGGGGATGGCTGCTAAATCGCACCGATGCCAATTTAGCAAAAGAGTCACCACAATTATGGCAAACTATCTCACAACTGACTGATTCAACCACTCATTTTGATGACAATACCGTTTATGGGAAAATC
>Ga0233438_10002400_pt1 | contig 18844 bp, 28 predicted proteins | sample SI_123_September_FD_182720 | JGI IMG/M metagenome (GOLD analysis project Ga0233438, IMG submission 182720) | Seawater microbial communities from Saanich Inlet, British Columbia, Canada - SI_123_September2016_10_MG | ecosystem: Environmental > Aquatic > Marine > Inlet | place: Canada: British...
TTGAGCCATTTTAATTACAGCATCGTGTGGTTGGTCAAGATCAATGTTCTTAGGATCAAAGAAAGTGTCCCAATCCATTTTACCATTGTCCTTTATAGAAATAGCTCTTCGCTTATCGATGAGAGCTAAAGTTCCGTCTAAATCAAATATTACTTTTTTCATTTCTTTTGCTTTTAATTATACTACTAATATACCACAAATATTCGACATAAAAAAGTATTTGTGCGTTTATTTTAATAATTCTTCTAATTTGTTTTCAACGTCTACCATTTCATCAATAGTAAAAACGTCCATGTCATTAAACAACCAACCAGTGTCAGTCTCGACTAGAATGGTATTTGAGAATACCTCTATGTTTTCAACAGTGTGAATCGTTTTATCATCTGGAAATACAATGTATGGTGCAGAGTCTATACGATAATATCGTTCTTCGATAGTCATCTTATCCCCAATCTTTTTCGAAAGTATACCAGTGATCTGCGCCCGCACAATCTCTTGCGGCTTCAATAACTAAATATTGCTTTTCTTCGTAAGTCAATGTCTTTAGGACATGGATTAAATGCATTTCAATTAATTCATCTGACTGTAAATACGCATAACAATATTGACCTAAGCCTGAAATTAACCTATATGCAAGATCATCAACAGAACTATATCTGCGACCTTGATATAATTCACTCGAGTATGGTTGTTTTTGATTTTGCGCTTGTGTAAGTAACCAGAAATCTTCTGTACTTAAATTAGATTTAACTTCTTCCACTATTTTGGTAATAGCGTCTTTGTGTTTAAGTGCGCCTTGATAGCCGTGGCCACCAGTGCCATTGCACTTAACTTCTGTAGCTTTAAATTTACTCATATCTTTAACTGTTTTTATTATACTACTAATATACAACTAAATATCGACATAAAAAAATATTTGCGCGCTTATTTTAAATAAGTTACGAACAATTAATCAAACTGTAACGATCTCTTCTTTTGAAGTTTTAATACAACTCTGATGTTCTCTAATGAATTATCTAAATATTCTAATTGTAGTTTATTATCACATTGAATATGACCATAATATTTCTCTACTAGATCTACATATCTTTCAGCTCCTTCATACTGAGTCATAGTCTTACAGCTTTTAATTACGTCGTGTGCCTTTTTATTAACAGACAATACAGTATCGATATTTTTATCAAAATTCATATTATGGTTTTAAATAGTTAAGCACGTCATTCCAATCTTTATAAGAATCTCCACCAAATTTTAGTAATTGTCCATCAAAAGCTTCAGCGCCGTTATTTGGTCTGTCATCTATTAGATAGTCGCCTTTTAGTAGATCCTTTCTGTGTGTTAATATTAATCTTCTATTCATAGAATATCCTAAGTGTTCTTCTACCCAAACTCTTTTGGCAGTCCATGCTTCTTCGTTTGCCCAAGGAGCAGTAGATAAAAGGAAGACGTCGTATTTTTCAGATTCATGTAAAGCTTCTATTGCTGCAAGTGCACCTTTAATTGGTTTAGCTTGATAGAATGGCCTAACATCTCTGTCGATTATGTTACCATAACCAATTTGATCGATGTGTTCTTTAGAATATTCTTTATCTATGAATCCTAGTAAATCTACTATTACTCCATCTAAATCTACATATACAATCTTTTTATTTGCCATTCTTAGGTTTTAGGTTAACAGTTTTGAATAAAATAGTTGCTAGAATGTAAATACCCATTGCTTGATAATAGCTTATAGTATTTACTGAGTCTATAGATGGAACTAAACATTTATTCCAAAGAGTTTGAGTAATTAATCCAACCAAAGCGATTGCTCCTATAATTACTATTGATGCTCCGATTAAAAAGCTTATTGATTTTGTGTTGTTCATATTTATTATCTTTGTTATTACTTAGCTAATATACCACAAATAATTGACATAAAAAAATTATTTAGCTAAAACTTTCGGATTTTTTATTTTATATTTCTTGGACCACTCTTCTACGAAGCCTATACCAATGCCTAATTCTACGATCTCATACTTATGATCAATGATTGGTTTAGTAGCTCTTAAGTTATTTAGAACATCTACATGGACGTTAGTCACTATCATATAGTATGTGTTGCTTTTTTTAGTCTTTCGATAAACCGCAACATTGGTTGGTTTATCTTTTTCTAACCAAGGTAAATCTAATTTTTTCATTTCCAGAATAATTGAACTGAGATTAATGCAAAAGCCAAACAAAGAGAAACTCCTGTTTTGGCGTTGATACCTTCTCCTAAAAAGTACCATGTTAAAAATGCGAATGATGTAATGCCCATTGAAAATCCTATAAATCTTCCTGGCCACAGTGCACCGTCATAATGTGCAGCTATCAACGCAGTTGCTTTAATAAACATATAACTAATAACTGTACCTCCTAGTATACTAATAAGCAATGGATTCTTTTTAGACCATTCATTAATAAACTGACCATTTGTTTGAAACCAAATTAACGTCTGTCCTCCAAAGAACAATAACATTCCTAATATTAGTCCTCTCAAAACAGTGTCGTTGTTTTAGTTAACATGTGACTGATAAATGAATATCTGTGGTGTGGTGTTCTACCTTCTTCGGCAATAGCATCACGATGTTGTTTAGTACCATAGCCTTTATTAGATCCCCAGCCATATACTTCATTGCCTTCACTTAAGTTCTTCATTAGAAGATCTCTTTCTGTTTTTGCAAGAATAGAAGCGGCTGCAATACTAGTATACATATTATCTCCGCCAACAACAGTCTCAAATGGTATACCATCAAATCCGTGGAATTGATCACCGTCAATTAAAATAAAATCAAATTGTGATTTCTTGTAAACTTCACGTAAACAGATTTCCATACCAGTAAGAGTGGCTTTAAGAATATTGGTAGATTCAATTTCTTCTACAGGAATATGTTCAACATGCCAAGCTATAGCATTTTCTAATACTAATTGCCTTGCTGTTGCTCTGCCACCTTCATTCAAAAGTTTAGAGTCTTTAACTAATTCGTGTTGAAATCCATGTGGCATGATACATGCTGCCACGGTAACTGGTCCTGCTAATGCGCCTCTACCTGCTTCATCAACGCCAATCTCGATTGCCGAATGATCTTCATGATAATTAGACTTAAGTAATATGTGCTTTGCCATAGTTTTGTTTTATGGCTATTATACACGCGAATTTACATTTGTTTCCTTTGAGGTCTATCCCACCTCATTTGAATTTCTTTTTTATAAAAACCTAATCTTTCATAAAAACCTACATTCTTTTTACTACAATTCAATATAGTCTTATAGCAATTCCTTTCTACTGCAAGTTTTTGCAAATATTCTATCATTATAGAACCTATGCCCATTCCAGTTGATGATTTATCTACAGCAACATCCTCAATGAGGGCGATTCTGTTACCAGATCTAATCAACTTATTAATAGTAATCATACTAGACACACCGACGACCCTGTCATCAGCTTCAACAACGATATATGTAATATTGTTATCTTCTAGTATGTTCCACCATTGTCTCGCAGGAGCTTCTGTGTGGCCAAAGTGCTGGCTGTAAATTTCACAGATTCTAGTTAAATCATCTGTAGCGGCTAATCTAACTTTTATTTTATGTTGTTCTTGATCTTCCATTTGTCATATCTAACTACAACCTCTTGTAAGATTTTTGCTCTAACTATATCTTTTTCTGTAAAGACATGTGTGCCGACGCCATTGACGTCTCCTATTAGATCAATAAAATCTGGTAAACTAACTTGTGATGCTTGAATATCTGCTTGACTAACATCACCTGTAACTACAACTTTACTTTTGCTACCCATACGAGTTACAAATAACATCAGTTGTTTAAAGTTAGCATTCTGAGCTTCATCTAAAACCATAAGAGCATCGTCATAAGTATCACCTCTCATATATGCTAAAGGTTCAAATCTTATTACTTTCTTTTCGAATAACGTTTCCGTTAATTCATGTCCTATAATTTTTACTAGATTAGATTTATATGATTTCATGTAAGGATCAACTTTATCTTCGATTCCACCAGGCAAGTGACCTAGCTTTTCGCCAGCTTCTTGAATTGGTTTACATAAAATAATTTCTTTAATTTGCTTATCTTGTAACATTTGTAATGCAGTGTAGCATGCTGTAAATGTTTTAGATGTTCCTGCAGGTCCATAACAAAATGTTATGTCATTTTTTAAAATAGTATCTACATAATCACGTTGTCCGTTTCTTAGTCTTACGTTTTTAATTCCTGCTGCAATTGATGCTGCTCTAGAGGTTCTTGCCATAGTTTTAATTTATTTAATCACCTGCCATAATGACAAGTTCTTTAAGTTTTAATAATTTGTTACATTTTTCGTATTCTTCTAATGATTCGAAGTATTTAATCATCAGATCAATAAACGTGCTTCTCTGTTTAATTCCGTGTGGGATCTCTACAATATGATCACTATCCTTAAACGCAATGAAACGATTAACAGTCTTCGTAAAGTTTCTGGTAATTTGATAATATGATGCTCTCATCAAACTATCTTTATCAGAATTAGAAATAAAATCGTTCATCCTCTTGTCCGTTTGTTTATTTAAGTACTTGACTAGTCATGTACCCTTTAAGTATATATTGTATAATGGATTGGTAATGTGGAATAAGTAGGGCCTAAAATATTAGGATATTACATTATTCATTTGAGTCCTTTTTAGACTGGATATATTTGGCCTTTGCTTTTTGTTTACGCTTAATTTCGCTAGGCTTGGTAAATTGTTTTCTATCGCGAACGTCTCTAAGTTGCTTAGTTCTTATTACCTTTGATTTATAATTTTTTAGTGCTCTTTCGATACCACCTTTGTTAACTTCTATTCTTAACATTTGTTTTCTATTTCTATTTGCTTTTTAATTTCATAAATGACTTTGCATTTCTCAAAATCTTCTCTTGCTTCATAATGCTTTAACATCTCTTCCATAATAAAAATCTTTCTATCACTTTCAAAATCAGATAATATCACATATGTTGGATGGTTTTGCATAGCATCGAACACTGCTCTAAAGAATGCCTCAGAGTTAAGTAGCATGATGTTATTAACAATGTTATACCACATGTCATTGTCGCTATCACCGTTATCTCTTCTGAAAAATGTATTATCCATTGGCGTTCTCTTGATTATGTTTGATTTTATCTATATATTCAAGTGATTGTTCATTTAATTCTGGATAAGTTGCATTAATTCTACACAAAAGTGCTCCTCGTTTATTTTTACCATAAACTGGATAGCCTTTATCTTTAATTCGTAGAGTTTTACCAGGATATGATGCAGCTGGTACTTTAATGGCTAGTAAACCATCAGGTGTCCAAACTTCTATTTTACATCCACGTATAATATCATACCATGGTAGATTGTGTTCTATCCATATGTCATCTCCTTGCAAGATAAAATTAACGTTTGCTTCAACATGTGTGTGAATAACTAAATCACCATGTGGAAGATTTGAATTGTATGGGTGTGGTTGTCCTTTGCCAGCTAATCTAAATTTCTGGCCATTTTTTAAACCGGGTTTAAAGTTAACATTTATTTGATGTCCGTTGATAGTAAACTTCTTGTCTAGACCATTCATGCCTTCTGTAAAACTCACATGCATTTCTACTCTAACATCTAGCCCTCGCTGCTGAGTCTGTTGAGCACCGCCGAACATCTGATCAAAGATGTCACTTAAATTTACATTAGAATCGTTAAATTGACCGAAGTAGTCTGCACCTGAACCACGCACATCATAAGCTTGTCTTTTATTGGGATCTCCAATAATATCATATGCTTCTGCTACGAGTTTGAATTTGGTGTCATCGCCGCCAGATTTATCAGGATGATATTCTTTAGCTAATTTTCTGTAAGCCTTTTTAATATCATCTTGTGATGCCGTCTTGTCTACACCGAGTGTATCATAATGGTTCATTACCTATACTTGAGTTGGTACGAAGATCTGATCTCAATTTACGTTCTTCAAGTTTTTCTAACTTGATCATGCGTTTTTCTCTAGTTAACTCTAAATTGTTACTTTTCTCAAGAGCATCGGCAATTCTTTTTAGTTGTAGTAAAAAGTCTTGTGTTAGTTTATTGTTTTCCATGTCTATTCTTTACAAGGTCCGACTTTCCATTTTGGAAATCCTGCCATGGTAATGATTTATCTTTCTTACCAGTTTGTGGACCGTTTATCATTATAGTATCTTTATACGGATTTGTTTCACCGTCACGTCCTTGTGCTTGTAGAGTTCTACTCATCCAAGTGTGTAAATCCTCAATAGAGCCATTGAATTTTCTTATTCTATCTAGATCAGGATTTTCAGTATCAAAATCCTCTGAAAGAAATTGTTCAAATAATTTAATATGTTTCATACCTTATATATCATAAAAAACCCAGCCATTTCTGACTGGGTTTAATTTGCGGGGGCCCACGTTAGTTAGATAGCACTAACATGTTACAGATTATATATCTTGTCTCAGTGAAATACTTTGATTAATTTTCTTTTGCTGTTTGACTAGCATTGCACATTTCTCAAATTCTTCTAGTTCTTCAAAATGAGAAATCATAACTCTGAATGTTTCCATAAGTTCAGCAACCTCGCCAGGTTCCATCATTCTAATATGCCAATCGCTTATACCCTGCGACATGATATTATGATAGTTTTCATTAATAGCTGCAGAGATCATAGCATCCTTATATTTCTCCAGCTTCTGATCGAACTCGTTATTAGAGTTTTCTAAAAAGTCATCAAAGTCAAAATCGTTATCTTCTTCCATATTTAATTGTTTATAGTACTAATATACAAATAATAATCGACATAAAAAAATCCTAGCTGAATTATTTTATATTTATTTTCTTAGTATTATTAGACTGCTTGAAACTAAGAGTTAAAATACCGTCTTTCATTGTGGCTCCAATTGAATCCATGTCTATTTCTTCTGGAAATCTAAACTGTTTACTGAATGACTTTGCGAAAGAGTTTTCTTTGCTATCTGCACTGATTGTTAATAGTTGTCCTTTAATTTCTAGATCAATGTCTTTTTTGCTAAAACCAGGAAGACTTACCATAAGTGTGTCTTTATCTGTTTTATATTCTGGTCCAGTTATTCCTAATGTGTCCCATGCTTTTCTAGATACAGGGAAATTAAAGAAATTGTCGAATGCATCTTCTAATGCACCGTTACCTAAATTTGATAAGTTTGTTAAATACATATTTTATAATTTTTGTTTTATGAGCATTGTGCCCATACCTTATATTGAAAATATTATGCCATAATAAGTATTAAGACTTAATGTCTTTAGCATATGACAGTTTGTCTTATATTAGAATGGTGATTGTAAAGATTCTGCAATAATTGGCATATTAGCCATTTTTAACATGATGTTAGCAGTTGCTTGAATGTCTTTCTCACAATATGTTTTAATTTCTTCTAATCTGCCATTCCAATAATACTCATTTACTTCTGGTCCTGACATTGCATCTTTAGGTGATGGAATACCTAAGAGCTCTGAAATTAAACCTAATTTAGCAGAATTCCAACCACCAAATTTCCAAACATCTTGTGTGTCTAGTAGACAGTTCTCCCATGGTTTTTGCTTATGTAAATGAAATGAAGGAGGGACACCAACTTCGTTAATAAGTGATCGCTTGATCAAATACGGCATATCAAATCCTTTAATGTTGTGCCCAACCCACTGCATCTTTGGGTACTTCTGCATGATCTTGGCTGCAGTGTTCATAAATTCTTTAAGAACATTAGCTTCATCTTCTCCATGAAACGAGACAGCTTTAAAATCATTAGGGTGTCCAGTTTCATCGAACTGTATCTGACCCATAGAAATACAAACTATTTTACCCCATTCTGGATAAAGACCTGCCATTCTTGACCACATTTTGTGTGGATCTTTAAAGTCCTTAAGTGTTTCTGGTTGATTTTCTAAAAGTTGAGTGGTTTTAAGATTCCAATACTCTTCTAGTGTTGGGTTACCATCAATTACTTCTTGTAATGTTTCTTTCTGTGTTGATGTCTCTATGTCTATAAAGATCATCTGCTTTAATTCTCCTGATGTGTACATAATATATCCTTTAATAAGTAAACTTCCTAACTATGTAGGTATTACTTATACAATGTACTTAAGAAAAGTTTATTTATTTGCCCCAGACAGTGTCGTCCCAGGCCTTATATGAAGATAATTTAGAATATGACTCAAATGTAAGACTTATCATGACATGACCACCCGTAACAGATGCAGGTGTTGACTCATAGTTAAACCAATAATTAGGTGCTGTTTTTATTCTATCGTTTAAGAAATCAAATAATTCGTCTACTTGCATGTGGTGAACCCATACATTGACAATCATACATTCCATGTTAGCTTTTCCCATGTTTTTTATTTTTCTACTGAAAATCTTTTTTTATCAAAGTTAATAGTAGATTCAACATCTTTTTGTTGCAACATATCTATCTCTGACTCTTCTTCTTTATTTAGTTTTTTACCATAAAAATCTTCGTAAACTTTTTTATAGTAATATGACATTACGCCATATATTGGCATAAACTCTGAAGACATCTCTACTACCCATGGTTTTCCATCAGTATCTACCATTAGATCAACTGAATAAATATCTAATTCGTTGTGTGCCTCTGCAAATTCATCAAAAACTGGTTGCCAATCTTGGGGCATGTCTTCCATTTTCTTAAGCACATATTTAAAGTATAACTTATCGTCCTTTTTCTTAGTCATCTTTTTGGTCTCTTCGTTACCGTGTACTCTATGTACCCACATAACAGGTTCGCCTCTCCACATCATTATTCTGTGTTCTTCATCAATGTCTATCTTCTCGCTAAAAACTTCAAAATCAGAAAGATCTAAATCTTTAGCATCCTCAAGTGAATCTATTTTAATTATACCCTGTCCAGAGAATTTATTATCAGGTTTAGCTATGATGGGGAATTTTAACTGGTCTAAATCTTTTGCATCAGATATAGTCTTAGGTACATGTTTAGAATCTTTATGAGTCTCGTGCCATTTAACCTTTGATGCTATTTCCATCTTCTTCTCTTTGGAATTATAGATTAATTCCTTTGGAGTGCCAGCTTCTAATAATCTTTTAGTGTGTATATTGCAGAAATTAATTACAGGAAGTGAAGCCTTTTTAGGATCATCTCCCTTTGTAAACAATTCCATATATTGATTAACATTAAAAACCTCGTTTGTTACAAACTCAAAGTCAGGTAATTCACTAGAAACACACATAATTACTTTACGTAATTCGCCATCTCTCTCGTTAATAAATGTTTTGAAATCTTTAATTTTCATAAATTATATATCTCTGTAAGAATTAATTTGCTTTTTATATTGGGGACAAGCTACCAGCATATTCGTCAGGGTATTCATTTTTCATACCTTCTCTATATGCCTTTGCCATTTCTTTAAGGTCTTTATCTATTTCTTCACTTAATTCTTGATCATAAACCCATTCTATCCAGTGTTTGTAAACTACTGTGAAACTACCTGGACCAATTCCTGGATTTCCATTAAGTTCAGGTACCCACATGACGCCATTTTTATCTAACATTAAATCAATGTTATAAAATTCTAGCTTTACTTTTTCACTGAGCTCTTCTTTGATTCTTTCGAGTTCATCTATATGTGGAAACTTAGCCATGTCTTGGTCAAGATATACTAAATCTATCTTTTCGTCTGCATCTTTTTTACCAACTGATTTGTCGTTTTTAGTATTAGTAACCCTTTCGCATAGATGAATAATTTTATTATTCATAACAAACGCTCTAAATTCTCTATCAATATCTTTGGCTTCTTGCCAAACATCAAATTTCATTTTAGATTTTTTAGCATCTTCATATGAATCAAACTTTTCAATACCTTGTGCACTTTCACCTATTGCTGGTTTAGCTATAATTGGAAGTTCTATTTTTTCTATATCGTCTAATTCGTATACGCAGTTTGGAACAAAATCCGTTTGATCAAATTCTTTATAGAATTTAATTTTATCTGCAGCTATCTGTATGTCCTCTACTTTATTATAAACCTTAGCTTTCATTTTTTCAAGTTCAACATGAGAGACAGACATGAAATTTAAAATAGGCTCATCATATTTAGTCTTGTTGTGTCTTCTGTTATCTGGAATTCTCTCGTCTTGATTATAGCCATCGTCGTCTACTAATACTAAATGTGCATATTTTTCATATATTTCTGCTAACATTCTTTTTGTAAAATCTTCTTGCTTTGGCGACAAACCAATATCACGCATGATGATTTGAATTTGCGGAATCTCATGTTCAGCAAATCTTTCGTTTAAAAATGTTTGGAAATCTTTTATAATCATATGCTATATATCTAAGAAGGAAAGACTTCTATAGTTCTTTCTTCTCTAACTAGATCTGCCCACTTGCCTTCATATCTAGTTCCTTTTACAATATGGTTATCAACCCAATGATAATTACCACCTCTTGGTTTACCCATTAATAAGCCATGATATTTAAAACCGTGTTTATTTAGCCATGTTTCTGTAATATCTCTCACGTCTTCGGTTCTTGACGTAAAGAATGTAACTACATGTCCTTCGTCATACCATCTATTAAGAGTTTCTACAGCACCTTCGTATGGTAATACTACTGACATTCTTTCTGGTTCTTCGTTTGGTACATCATCAGTAATTGTACCATCAATGTCGATTAAATAATTCTTAGCACCGTTTTTTAAAACAGGTGATACTAAGTGTCCGTCATCTCCGACGATCTCGTTAAATGTAATCTCTTTTTTCATTGTGTTGTTGTTAAGTGTTAATTTTTCTGTCTCATGAATGATACTGCAATATATCTTTTACCTGCTGAAATTGGCCTAGCACCATGTTTGTGTGTGACTTTACCAGGATGTAAGGAAGCTGTACCTATTTTAGATGGATTAGAGAGTGTGTTGTATCTAGGGAACCATGTTCCTCCACCCTCAAATTCATCATTAAGTTTTACTACCATTGATATATCACTAAAGTCATGATGTAGACTTAAATGTGATTGTCTTTCGGTAGTATATCTGATCATAAAGTTTTCACTCTGCATGTCTAACCATCTCACACCTTCTAGTTCCCAAACATGTACACAAAGAGGATAAACAATTTCTTTTAAAACTCTATGATATATTTCTTGTAATTTTATATCTTGTAATAGAACATCATTTGTAGGATAAAATTCATGTCTGTCTTGAGTCCATCTGTCTAATGTTTCTGCCAATGCTACGGCTTCTTTACAGAATTTAGGAGTAAACAATTGAAATTCATATATGTTATTTCCTAAATCATCTAACATTAAGTCATATTCTCCCTGAGCTAGTGTCAAATTAACATACTTTTCTTTCCATGCTTCCCAGTTTGAAACATCTAAAACTTCAAACTGTGGTTCTATTTTTGCCGGTTGTTCCATTTTTTTAGTTTTTCTTGATTGACCTATATAATCTTCGCGTGTAGCTATTGCAATCAAACTAACATCGTTTCTTTTTGGAAATTTATCTAATATGTCAAGTCTATCGTGATCAGTATATACAGCTATTAAAAATTCATCTAAAGGAATTATGTTTTTATGTAGATTGTAATCTAATAAAGTCAACGCACATGATTTAGTTATTACATACGCGTGTGAATTATATGATGCTCCACTATATACCCAATCTGTATGATTAGGAATATTTGTATCTTTTTTATTTGGTAAAATCCATTTCCCTAAATATGCTAAATCATAATCAATATTAATTTCTTCAAGGTCAGAAATAGGACGTAAGCCCACAAAATCATCTTCTAAAATTAAAGCAGAATCTAAATTATCTTTAATTATATTTCTCCAGCAATTAATATGACTAATTGTACATCCTATTTCTGAATCGCTTACTGGTTTATTATACCATTTGTTTGTACTAACTATTTGCCAATTCTCGTATACTGAAAAACCATCAGGTATTAGATTCTTAGATGCATCATGCCCTGGTACTATTTCATAATCAATAGAATCGCCTATTCCTAGATCATTTAATTTATCAGCAATTAAATCATAGTTCTTTTGTGTATGATCTAATGTGATTATGTATATCTTGTCAAACTTTAATTTACTCATTTAATAAATCTTCTATCAAATTCTTCCAGTCATAAGATCTGCAATCCCATGTTTGGCGCTTAGACCAATTATAATTTGAATTAATTACCTTTTGTTTAATTTCTGGTCCTACTTTACCTATAGATATTATGGAAGAATTCCAATTTGTTTCATTATCTTCTTCGCATATTACACCTGCATTTATAGTTTCTTTGAGTGCGGCGACTGAAGATGTTATTGGAATTACTTTAGCGTATTGCATTTCAAGAGCCGTTATACAATATGTTTCTTCATAATTTGTAATATAGCACCAATACTCTGCACGTAACATAGCATCATGTAATTCTTTCTGAGTTTTATTGCCCATGATTGTCACGTCATCTAAAACATTTATAATTGGTTTTAAATTTTCTAGTTGAGGTAAACTATACGCTGGCGAATAAATATCTAACGTAGCATTTGGCTTTATTTGTTTTATGTTGCGCCAATTTTCTAGTAATGAAAACAGTCCTCTGCTTGAATCGGAAGACCATATGAATTTATCTTTTATTTTAGCAGGGTTTCCGATAAACGTAGATGTATCTAATCCATTGCCAATAATTCTAATTTTAGATTTGTCTATATTGTATTGTTTAGACCATTGATCAGCGTGCCACTCAGTTAAACAAACGGTTACGTCTGGTTGATTAAGTAAATCATTTGTATTTTCTAATTCAATACCGTTCCACCAAATATGAGGATGTGTGTTGTGTGCCCAAAATATCTTTTTAGCATTGTACTCTTTAAATTCAGGGATAAAATGAATGTAACTGGCTGCAACAATAATATCTATATTATTATAATATTTCTTATGGACATTTTCTGTAGACATCCATATAACACCATCTATTTTACCAAGATCTTTAACCATACCAGATATAATAACTTCATATCCAAATTTGACCATCTCTTTGGCTATATTGATTATAGCTATCTCTGTACCACCTCCTGTGTTTACAGTTGAATCTAACGTTTCTGATTGATAACCTACGTAAAAAAGTATTCTCATTATTTAAAGTGTTCACCGCCTACCCATAATACTAAACTTCTTCTAATACCACTAGTTACTGGAGTTACCCTATGCATCATATAACTTGGGAATATAATAACTATACCTGAACCCCTTGGTGTTTTATCTGAATTTGAGCCACCGTTCCATATTTCTAAATCTCCACCTTCGTATGCAGAATCCTCAGTTAATTGAACAGTTAATGAAATCTTCCTTAATGAAGCATTACCTGGACCAATATCTTGGTGCCAATCATAATGTCCATCATCAGTTGCGTGATATTCTGTATATTGTATATTTTCTAAAACATCATGGATGTCAAATTTCCAAAGCTCATCGTTGGCTTCTGTTATCATTTCTTGAAACTTATGATAAAGCCAATCCCATTCTTTAGTATGCGGAATCCACTTTATTTTAGAGGATCTTATTTCTTTGGTTGATTTTTCAGGATTACCTAGAACTGTTGCGTTTTCGTATTCTAATCCCAGTATTAAGTTGTTAAACTTGATAAGTTCTTCTACTGACAATCCGTCTTTATACCAGTAGTATTCTTGAGGATCATTTTCCTCAGCTTTAAATTTATATGACATATATTTATTATTATACTATTATATTATATATCTTACTAAAGTTTAGAGCAAAAAAAAGCCTAACGTTAGTTAGGCTTTTTAATTATCTTAAGATTGTATTATCTTCCGACCATCCATTGTACATACTGACCTTCATCACCATAGTTTAGAGTGATCATGCCGGCTCTTGTGTCCCATACAAAACCTGTAATTACGAAAGGTTTACCGTCAACCATAATTAATAAATCACTTCCACCTCCATCTTTACCATCTGAACCTGTTGGTCCAGTAGCACCTGTTGGTCCAGTAGGACCGGTGTTTCCGGTGTTTCCTTTAGGTCCAATTCCACCAGTTGCACCAGCTTGTCCTTTTTGTCCTTTAGCACCACCGCCACCAGTTGAACCTGTTGGTCCAGTTGCACCTGTTGGTCCAGTAGCACCTGTTGGTCCAGTAATACTTTTTCCATCACCACCTGATGCACCTTGAGCACCTGTTTGTCCTTTTTGTCCTTTAGCACCACCGCCACCAGTTGCACCTGTTGGTCCTGTTGGCCCAGTTGGTCCAGTAATACCTTTAGCACCGGTTCCACCTTGAGCTCCAGTTGCTCCTCTAGCTCCACCGCCACCTTGAGCACCTACTTCACCCTTTTGTCCTTTAGCACCTTGGGCTCCACCGCCACCTTGTGCACCTGTGTTTCCTTTTGGTCCAATTGGTCCAGTATCACCTTTAGCACCTTGTGCTCCAGTTCCACCTTGTGCACCTGTGTTTCCTTTTGGTCCAGTTGGTCCATTAATACCTTTAGCGCCTTGGGCTCCAGTTGCACCTTGTGCACCTATTTTACCTTCTGGTCCAGTTCCACCTGTTATACCTTTAGCACCTTGTGCTCCAGTTCCACCTTGAGGTCCAGTTGAACCGATGTTTCCTTTAGGTCCAATTCCACCTTGAGCACCTACTTCACCCTTTTGTCCTTTAGCACCTTGAGCTCCACCGCCACCTTGTGCTCCAGTATCTCCTTTTGGTCCAGTTGGTCCAGTAATACCTTGAGTACCTTGAGCTCCAGTGTTTCCTACGTTTCCTTTAGGCCCAGTTGGTCCATTAATACCTTTAGCGCCTTGGGCTCCAGTTGCACCTTGAGGTCCAGTATTTCCTATACTTCCTTTTGGTCCAGTTGCTCCAGTTGCACCTTGAGCACCTTGAGGTCCTTGTGCACCTTGAGCTCCCTTAAATCCTGAATAATTGGTAACGTTAAAGTTTCCTGTGTGTAGTACTTCGTTACCGCCTACGGTTGTTCCTTGTTTTAAATCTGCCATTTCTTTATTCTAAGTTTTGATTTAATGCCACTAAACAGTTATCAGAATCACAACCACTGGAGTCGCTTCCACAAACTTGACATGTATATTTTTCTGTATTGCTCATATTCTATATATTAAAATTAATATTTAAGATGCTCATCTGTTTCTGTAAAATTAAATGCATTTATTGTTCCGTTAGCTCCTAAATCCATAGGATCTATTTCAACAATCATTGGTAATGCCCACCATGTTTTATGGTTAGCATTTGTGTTGTAATAATCTAGCCACCTTAAATGTATTTGTGCATCTGATTCTTTAAATCTAGAAACTCTAATATTACCACCATTACTACCTCTAGAACCTGCTGTTTTTGATAAATTATCTGCACTCGCGTTTTCATAATTGCCAGCCCATCTACACCAGTGATCGTTATAAAAATCTGTACCTTGTTGATCAGTGAACCAATGTGGTAAAAAGAAATACGTCCAAAGTGTCCAAGTATTCTTCTCTATATTAGATGCAGCTGGGTACATACAATAAGGGTTAGTTGTGTTACCAGTTCCTGCATATGCGTATGTTGGTACGACACTTCCTGATTCATTTCTAGTGTGTGTTCCTAGGTAGCTGTTACCATTTCCCTTTTCATGACAATAATGCCAAATCATGCCTGCGTACATTTTAGTAGGGTCAATATTTACATATCCAACGTCGCTGTATCTGTTGGAGTCTCCCGTAAAATTCTTGCCTTCGTGTATAGAGTACTGTGATCTATCTGTCAGCTCTCTATCAAACCATTTTACATTATTTGTATCAAAGCCTGAACCCATTCTAGAATCACCTAAATTTGGTCGGCCTGTTAAATTTCTTTCTGAATGAAATACGGTCCAATAATTATCTGGATTTGTAATTCCAAATGCAGCTGTTGATTCTACTAAAGTTCTGCCATCAAATGAATCATGTCCTTTAAGCGTTTGTGATCTATCTCTATTGGGATCAAATCCACATTTTTGTATTGTTACGTTCCTTACATAAGAAGTCCCAACATCAATACTATTTGGCATATGATAATGTCCGTATCTAATATATTTTCTATTTGATACGTCTTGAACTTTAAAATAAAACTCGAATTCTTCCCATTCTATAGATGTACTACTAGAAGCAGCTGAATTAATCCAACCGTTAGTGTCTGATGCAGACCAAATATATGATGTTACACTACCGCCAGCTTCTTTTCTATCTAAACTAACTTTGTGTTGCCCTCTCATTCTAAGATATTCTTCTTCTAAAATCTGGCCTGAACCATTGCTTGTTATTGTATGATAAGGCCCATGATTGAAACTATAACCTGTTCCAGTATATGACATTTCTTTCATTCCAGCACCATACATTAAATCCATTCCATAACCTTCTGATCCAATAGCGCCCCAATTGCTTGAAACATGCATTGAACAAATAGATTGTTCAGCACCGACTGTATTAGTATGTAATACTTCTTTAATAATACCTAGGGTACTTGTACCTATTGCAGCATATGGATGTCTATGTGTTGGGCCATTGCCTCCAAAATGAAACCAATGATTAGCTCTTATGTTTCTCATAGCCTCAGCTAATGTTGCGTTAGAACCTATAGCATCATATGAAGATAATGTAAATATTACTTTTTCTCCGTAGCCACCTTCCATTATTTTACCTAGACATCCTGCTAATGAATTTCTAGCACTGTCGCTACCATATACATCGAAACATAATGAGTCTATTAATTCTCCACCATGATCTATTATAACCACGGTCAAGCCTCTACATGAATTAGTAATAGTAAATGAGCGTTCTGCTGAAATTAAAACATCGGTCTTTGAGCCATTTGCAGGTGAAGAGTTATTACTACCAGCAGTAACTTCAATTGTATATGATGAAGCATCACCCGATTCTCCTAAATGTGCTACTTTTAAATTTCTATCTTTACTTAGTTCCATTAAATAAATTAATTATATTATTTATATTATACAGTAAATCTCATTACAGTACCATCGTATAGTATTTCTGATCCATTTATATTAAGTCTTGTACCATCAAACGTTAATGCGCTTTCAGCATTCACAGATGATCCACCAGTTGCTGTAATAATTCTATTATTATAATTGTTAGAAACGGCTAAAGTAGAACCTTGAGCTCCTGTTTGACCCTTAGCTCCTGTTGGTCCGGTTGCACCTTGAGGTCCAGTATTACCCACATTTCCTTTAGGTCCAGTTGGTCCAGTTATACCTATTATACCTTGGCCACCTTGAGCACCTGTTTGTCCTTTTTGTCCTTTAGCACCTTGAGCACCACCGCCACCTTGACCACCTGTTGCTCCTTTTTGACCTTGAGGTCCAGTTGGTCCTGTATTTCCTTTTGGTCCAGTTGCACCTGTATTTCCATAAACTCTACCTACATTAATAGAACCTTCTAGTGTATGTTCTAATACAAGATTTACTCCTGATAGAGTGGCTGATGAAATTCCATGACCTTGAAAACCTTGACCACCTTGAGCACCTGTTTGTCCTTTTTGTCCTTTAGCACCAGTTCCACCTTGAGCACCTGTTGCTCCTTGTAAACCTATTTTACCCTGTGGTCCAGTTCCACCTTGAGGTCCAACTACACCTTGGCCACCTTGAGCACCTGTTTGTCCTTTTTGTCCTTTAGCACCTTGAGCACCTTGAGGTCCTTGTGCACCTTGATTTCCATAAACTCTACCTACGTTAGTATCTCCTAAAGTACTGTGAGATATTACAAGATCTGTACCTTCTAGTGCAGCTTTTATAAAACTAGTACCTTGTCCACCTTGAGGTCCAGTTGGTCCAGTTGCTCCTGTACTTCCTTTTGGTCCAGTATCACCTTTAACACCAATTCCACCTTGAGCACCTTGGGGTCCAGTTAAACCTCGTACACCTTGTGCACCTTGAGGTCCATTGATACCTTTAGCACCTTGAGGTCCAGTTGCACCGATGTTTCCTTTAGGTCCAATTATACCTTGACCACCTTGAGCACCTATTTCACCCTTTTGTCCTTTAGCACCTTGAGCACCTGTGGCTCCTTGGTTTCCATAAACTCTTCCTACATTAATTTCACCTTCAACGCTGTGTTCGATAATTAAATTAACACCCTGTAAAGATGCGTTTTTAATACTGTCTCCGGTTAAACCTTGAGAACCTGTTTGTCCTTTTTGTCCTTTAGCACCTTGAGCACCTGTGACACCTACTTCACCCTTTTGTCCTTTAACACCAATTCCACCTTGGCCACCTTGACCACCTTGGCCACCTTGAGCACCTTGGGCACCTTGAGCACCTTTGCTTCCATCTTTACCGCTAGTTCCACTTGATCCAGAAGAACCACTAGTTCCAGAAGAACCACTAGTACCTGAAGTTCCTGCTTGACCAACGACACCTGATAAACCCTTTTGTCCTTTTGCGCCGTTTGTACCACTTGATCCAGAAGATCCATTTGATCCAGAAGATCCACTAGTTCCAGAAGAACCGTTAGATCCACTAGTTCCAGAAGAACCACTAGTTCCAGAAGTTCCATCAACTCCAGAAGTTCCACTAATACCATCAACACCTGATTGGCCCTTTTGCCCTTTATCACCACTGTCACCAGTTCTAGCAAATGTAAGTATACATTCTTCACTGTTTGAGAAAGGTGCTGTAGCACTTGAATCAATACCAGATACTGATATTGTAAAATATCCTGTGTTTTCTGTTAAACTGTTTATTGTATAAATAGCAAACTGACTAGCATCTTCTTTATTACTTATCTTAACGTGACCCTTAATAGTAG
>Ga0233438_10002407_pt1 | contig 18819 bp, 18 predicted proteins | sample SI_123_September_FD_182720 | JGI IMG/M metagenome (GOLD analysis project Ga0233438, IMG submission 182720) | Seawater microbial communities from Saanich Inlet, British Columbia, Canada - SI_123_September2016_10_MG | ecosystem: Environmental > Aquatic > Marine > Inlet | place: Canada: British...
GCCTGTTGGACTATATCGTGCCTGATTTTGTGCACGTGCTTCACGAGGGTAAAATTGTAAAGTCTGGCGGTAAAGAACTCGCACTTGAGCTTGAAGAAAAAGGATACGATTGGATCAAACAAGCGATATAATGGATTTACAAGAAAAGCTTGTTGCTTCCTATATGGCGCAGACGTCTGCAACCGCAGAACCTTCTGGGCTTGCTAAAATTCGGTCGGCTGCGATTGAAACTTTTGAGCAACAAGGGTTTCCAACCAAAAAAATGGAGGAGTGGAAATACACCCCGCTTAACAAATTGGTCAAAACAGATTATACCGTTTTTCCAAAAAAATCAAAAAACCTTACCCTTGACGAGGTTCAAAATTATATCCTTCACGACGTTGACACCTTTAAAATTGTGTTTGTCGACGGGGTATATAGTTCTTTTCTCTCCGAAACCACTCACGAGGGGATGGATGTATGCTTGCTCTCGGCGGCATTGAGTCAGGCCAAATACCGAAAGGTAATTGAAAAGTATTTTGACACTGTTGCCGATTCGGAAGACTCTTTTACCGCTTTGAATACGGCCTTTGGTCGGGAAGGTGCCTTTGTGCATATACCAAAGAAGAAACGAGTTGAAAAACCGATTCAAATCATTCATTTCTCAACTGGCGTTAATCAGAACTTGATGCTACAACCCCGCAATTTGATTGTGGTGGAAGCCCAAAGCGAAGTGCAAATCATTGAACGCCACCAAAGCTTGACCGATACCCCCGTGTTGACCAATGTGGTGACCGAAATTTTTACCCACAAAGGCGCGCAAGTCGATTACTACAAAATTCAAAACGATCATGAGGAAGCATCTTTGGTCGATAGCACCTATATCCACCAAGAAAAGCACTCGCATGCCAAAGTGCACACCTTTTCGTTTGGGGGTCAATTTATTCGCAACAACCTCCACTTTTATCATAAAGACCAAGCGATTCAGTCCACCATGAAAGGCATTACCCTCGTGGAAGGCAAGCAATTGGTCGATCATCACACCCTGGTGCATCATGCCCATCCCAACTCAGAAAGTCATCAAGAGTATAAAGGCATCTATAACGGGCAATCGACAGGGGTATTCAACGGCAAAATCGTGGTGGAACAAGAAGCGCAAAAGACCAATGCGTTTCAACAAAACAACAATATCTTGATGAGCGATAAAGCGACCATCAACACCAAGCCGCAACTCGAAATCTTTGCTGATGATGTGCGTTGTAGCCATGGTTGTACAATTGGTCAGCTCGACGAAACCGCTCTGTTTTATCTGCAAACAAGAGGCATTCCCAAAAAAGAAGCACGGGCACTACTCACCTATGCCTTTGCAAATAACGTTTTGGCAAGTGTCAATATCCCTGCGGTCAAAATCAGAATCAATACTCTAATCGCAAAAAAATTGGGTGTTAACCTCGGTTTTAACCTATAAATATGGAATTGGATCTAACCACGATACGGGCCGATTTTCCCATTCTATCACGAAAAGTAAATGGGCAAGACTTGGTGTATCTAGATAATGCCGCCACCTCGCAAACGCCAACCCAAGTGATTGATGTGATTGCTGATTATTACCAAAGCTATAACGCTAATATCCATCGTGGCGTCCACAGTTTGAGTCAAGAAGCGACTGACAAGTTTGAGCACGCACGGCAAACCATACAAACTCATTTCAATATTGAAAACGCTCATGAAGTAATTTTTACGTCTGGAACGACGCATAGCATCAATTTGGTTGCCTTTGGGTTTGGTACGCTTTTAGACCCCGGCGACGAGGTCATTGTTTCCGCCCTAGAACACCATGCCAACATTGTGCCGTGGCAAATGATGTGTGAGCGCAGTGGCGCAATTCTTCGCGTGATTCCAATGACCGATGTGGGAACACTGAATATGCATGCCTACAACGAACTTCTACACATGAAAACCAAGTTGGTGTTTGTCAATCACGTGTCCAACGCACTGGGAACGATCAACCCAATTCAAGAGATTATCGATAAAGCACACAAAGTGGGTGCTGCTGTTCTGATTGATGGCGCACAGGCCTGTGGACATATCAAGCCCGATCTCAAAAAACTCGATGCCGATTTCTACACCGTTTCGGCGCATAAACTCTGTGGCCCGACAGGGATCGGCATGCTTTATGGCAAAGAAAAATGGCTCAACAAACTGCCTCCCTATCAAGGCGGTGGTGAAATGATCGACGAAGTAACGTTTGAGAAAACTACTTATGCAGATTTGCCGCATAAGTTTGAGGCAGGTACACCCAATATCTGCGGAGGAATTGCCTTTGGCGCAGCACTAGACTATATGAATGCCATCGGTTTTGAAGCGATTGGAAACTATGAAGATGACCTTCTTCAATATGCCACTGAAAAGCTCACCCAAATTGATGGTCTTCGGATTTATGGAAATAGCATACGCAAAACTGCTGTAATTTCATTCAATGTCGATTCGATTCACCCCTATGATGTTGGCACCCTACTCGACAAAATGGGCATTGCTGTGCGAACCGGCCATCACTGCGCCCAACCGATTATGGATTACTACAAAATTCCAGGTACCATACGCGCTTCCTTTGCGTTTTACAACACCAAAGATGAAATGGATATTTTTGTCAACGCTGTACAACGAGCAGTTGCTATGTTGCGCTAATTTGTATTTTTGACATATGACCGTAGAGCAAGTACAAGACGAAATCATAGACGAGTTTTCACTCTTTGACGACTGGATGCAACGCTATGAGTATATGATCGATTTGGGAAAGTCACTCCCCCTAATCAATGCAAAGCATAAAACAGAAAACAACATCATCAAAGGCTGCCAAAGCAAGGTGTGGGTACATGCGGATATGGTTGACGAAAAAGTGGTTTTTACAGCTGATAGTGATGCGATTATCACAAAAGGGATTATCGCCATATTAATTCGGGCATTTTCCAATCAACGCCCACAAGATATTTTAGATGCGAATACCGATTTTATCGACAAAATTGGGCTGAAAGAACATCTCTCCCCGACCAGAGCCAATGGCTTGGTGTCGATGATTAAACAACTCAAACTATATGCCTTGGCGTATCAAACACAACTCAACTGATGGAAGGACAAGAACTTGGAGATAAAATTTTGGGCGTACTCAAAACGATATATGATCCCGAAATTCCTGTGGACATCTACGAACTCGGGCTGATTTATGATGTTTTTGTCAATGAAGATCAAGATGTGAAAGTGCTGATGACACTAACCACGCCCAACTGTCCTGTAGCAGACTCGCTACCACAAGAAGTCAAGGACAAAGTACAATCTCTCGATGAGGTAAATGAAGCCGAAGTGGAGCTTACCTTTGATCCGCCATGGACGCGCGATTTGATGAGTGAAGAAGCTAAACTCGAACTCGGATTTTTATAAGATGAGCATCGTAAACCGCGTCGCTGAAAGCGGTCTGATCCAATTTGATCCCGCTACCCTAGTCAAAGATATGGCGGTGTCTGTGGTGACCCTATCGGACTTTCTACATGAAGAGCCCATTTTACGGGAAAAATCCTTTCGTCAAGCTATGGCTGCCCATGACTGGACAAACTACACTGGTCAGTATGTGGCTATACAAATCGACCAAGAGACATTGGTACCTCAATGGGCCGCTATGCTGCTTACAAGTTGCTTACAACCATATGCCTTGGGGATTTGTTTGGGAAATCAAGCCGATGCTTTGCATATGGCTTATGAATCGGCTATGGCAAAGCTCAAAGTTGAGGAATACACTCAAAAAAATATTATCATCAAAGGATGTAGCGATGGGTCGGTACCCGATTGGGTTTATGTTCGGCTGATGGAAGTATTGCAACCCCACGCTAACCGAATCGCTTATGGAGAGGCATGCTCATCTGTACCTTTGTATAAACGGTAGCTTTTCATAATTTTGCAAGAAATTAACCTGCTTTGAAAAGAACACCCATTGTACTGCTCTGTTTAGGATTGATTTCGTTGCATGGGCAGGAGCCTGACCTCCAAACAAAAGATCCTGTAGGTGGCCTATGGTCCTATTCTGGAAAAGCGAGTTTGTTGTTTAATCAAGCGGCTTTTAATCAATGGGCTTCTGGTGGGGTCAATAATGTGTCGCTTGGATTTACTGTCGATTACGAAATTCATTACAAAGAAAATGGCTGGTCATGGGATACCAAAAGCTCAGGATCTTATGGGCTGAGCTATATCGAAGGTGATAAATTCCTAAAGAAAACCAATGATCGTTTGGAGATTAACTCTCTATTGGGAAAGGAGTTTTCAAACACTTGGAGCTATTCAACAATTTTGAATTTCAAATCTCAAATTGCTCGTGGCTATCGATTTGGAACGGATGAAGCAGGGGAAGAAACCCGCAATCTGCGGACGCATTTTTTCTCGCCTGCTTATCTACAGTTTGGGGTGGGATTGTATTGGAAAAAGTCGACTGATTTGTGGCTGAATATCGCTCCTTTTACCCAGCGAATCACCTTTGTGAGTCGACAGTTTACGCAAGATTTGGCAGACGACAAGGCCTATTTTGGGGTATCGAAAGGGAGCAATCACCTCTTTGAATTGGGAGCTTCTATAACAGGGATTTACAAGTTTGAAGCGGTAGAAAATGTATTTATTGAAAACCGGTTGGCACTCTATACCGACTATTTGGGAGAGCCAGAAAACATCGATTTTAACTACTCTCTAACTGCCACTATGAAAGTCAATGCGTTCATCAGCACCCAGTTGGAAATCCAGTTGGTCTATGATGACAATGCCGTTCAAGCCCTACAAAGTCGTGAAGTCTTTGGCGTAGGTGTGAGTTTGACACTTTAAAGTTCTGGATACAAAAAGTGGTTGTAGGGAAAACGGGTGATATGAATTTCGCGGACTTTTTGGTAAAGGATTTCTCGCAACTCATCGATATGGGTTTTATGCTGTGCGGAAATAAAAATGGAATCGCCGTGGGTGCTCGCCATCCACGACTGCTGCCATTCGTTTAGGCTATAATGTTTGGTGGTTCGTGGGGTTGCCAAATCATTCTCATCCAATACCTCAGCTTGATAGGCATCGATTTTATTAAAAATCATCAGCGTTGGTTTGTCGATTGCTCCGATTTCACTGAGTAAGTGATTGACCGATTCGATATGCTCCTCAAAGTTAGGATGGGCAATATCTACCACATGCAATAACAAATCTGCTTCGTGGACCTCATCGAGAGTGCTTTTAAAAGACTCCACGAGTTGGGTTGGGAGTTTACGTATAAATCCGACCGTGTCGCTTAACAAAAAAGGCAGGTTGCGCACCACCACTTTTCGCACCGTGGTATCGAGGGTAGCAAAGAGTTTGTTTTCGGCAAAGACTTCACTCTTGCTCAGCACATTCATCAGCGTTGATTTTCCGACATTGGTATAGCCCACCAAGGCCACGCGAACCAAAGCTCCACGGTTTCCGCGTTGGGTCGCCATTTGGCGGTCGATGCCCACTAGCTTTTTCTTCAGAAGAGAAATTTTGTCTCGGACAATCCGACGATCGGTTTCGATTTCGGTTTCTCCCGGTCCGCGCATTCCAATTCCTCCACGTTGGCGTTCAAGGTGTGTCCATAACCCCTTGAGTCTTGGCAGGAGATATTGATACTGCGCCAACTCGACTTGCGTGCGGGCATAGCTCGTTTTGGCGCGTTGTGCAAAAATATCTAAAATCAGACCTGTACGGTCTAAAATTTTACATTTTAAAAGTTGCTCGATATTGCTTTGTTGAGCAGGGGTGAGTTCGTCATCAAAGACTACAGTGCTAATATCATGCGTCTTGACATAGGCCAGTACCTCTTCCATTTTCCCCGAACCGATAAAGGTTTTGGGGTGTGGGGTTTCCATTCGTTGGGTAAAACGTTTGGCTACGGTTCCGCCTGCAGTATGGGTTAAAAACGCAAGTTCATCGAGATATTCTTGGATGCGTTCCTCGGGTTGGTTTTGGTTGATCATCCCGATGAGGATGGCTTGTTCAAACGCAAGGTCTTTTTGCTCAATCATCGGCAGACTTCCAGTGCTTTAGCGAGAGTGTTTTTCCATCAAAAACCCCATAGGTGTAGTGGGTGATCCAGTCGCCTAGGTTGATATAATTCGATTTATCGTTGAGGGAGATTTCCAAAGGCAAATGCCGATGTCCAAAAACGAAATAATCGTAGTGTTCGGATTGGAGTTTTCGCTTGGCATATTGAGCAAGCCATTCTCTGTCTGGCCCATCGTAGTTTCGGTCTTCCGAGCCAGAAATCAATTTGTTTTTCAAAGACAAATAGCGTGCAAGAGGAATCCCTAAATCGGGGTGTAACCAGCGGTACAGCCACTGAAAAAACGGATTCCGAAACACCTTTTTCATACGTTTATAACCCTTGTCTTTTGGCCCCAACCCATCGCCATGACCAATAAAGAATCGTTTGGTTCCAAGCTCCATCACTTTTGGATGAAAATAGACTTTGGCGCCGATTTCTTTTTCGAGATAGTCGATCATCCACATATCGTGGTTTCCCACAAAATAATGAATGGGGATTCCCGCATCGGCAAGCTCGGCGAGTTTGCCCAAAACACGTACATAACCCTTCGGGACGACGTGTTTGTACTCGTACCATACATCAAAGAGGTCACCAAGGATAAAAAGAGCTGTTGCTTCAGGTTTGATTTCATCAAGCCATTTGACAAACAGGCGTTCGCGAACCAAACTCGTTTCTAGATCGGGCGCACCCAAATGGTGGTCAGAAGCAAAATAGATATTCCCTTTCACACAACAAAGTTAGTCATTATTGATCGCATGCATACCATTCGGCATAGGCCGTGGCGGTTTCATGCAAGCGCACATTGTGCAGTTTGATATGGCTGGGTAAGCGATCTGCAATGCGATGGGCAAAATCAACAACCATCTTTTCACTTGTAGGCTGATAATCTACCAAGAGGACTTTGTGGCCGCTATCTGAAAGTGTTTTTGCCAGTTCGACATGGGGTGTATTTTGGTTAAAGACCGTGGCATGATCAAACACATCAACAATTTCTGATTTGACTATGGTCTTGAGATCTTTAAAATCGATGACCATCCCATTTTTAACATGATTTTGATCGTCGATTGGACTCCCAATCACGGTGACATAAAGCTTATAACTGTGACCATGTACGTTTTTGCATAGCCCGTCATATCCATATAGGGCATGGCCTGTTTCAAAACCAAAACTCTTGGTTACGCGGATTTTCGTCATGATTTAGATTTAAGTTGTTGTAGGGTTTGTTGCGTTCGCTCAGAAAGAACAAGACGTCCTGAAACTGCCGCATTGTGTTCGAGTAAATTATCCCAATCCTCTGTTCCTCTCCAAAGTGCTTTTTTGAGCTCTGCCACCGCTTGGGGTGTATATGCCGCAAGGCGGTTAGCCTGTTGCGCAACTGCTTCTTCAAGGGAATCGAAGTCGGAATGCAGTTCGGAAAGCAATCCTTTGGTATGTGCCCAATCAGCCGATTTCCAGGCATGAGCTGTCAGTGATAGTTCGGACAGTGCTGCCGTACCAATTTTTCGCAATACCGCTGGCGCAATGACAAAGGGCCCAATGCCAATTGCGATTTCAGAAAGTTTAACTTCTGTATGTATTGTGGCAGGAGCATAATCACAAGCTGCAATCAGCCCAACACCGCCGCCTACAGCTTTGCCGTGGATGCGGCCAATTATGGGTTGTGGACAACGTCGCATCGCATTGATCACATTGGCAAAACCCATAAAAAACGCTTTTCCTTCCTCTGGAGTTTTCACGGCCAATAGCTCATCAAAAGATGCCCCTGCGCAAAAGGCCTTTGCAGGGTCACTCTGCAATATAATCACATGAACATCATCGTCATTTGAGATCTCCTCAAAAGCCGCTTGTAAGGCCTTGAGATGGGTGGCGGGAAAGGCATTTTGCTTGGCGTGTGCAAAATGAATCCGAGCTACTCCATTATCTTTTACGACTTGTATGCCTTCTATCATCGGTTGATTCGCCATATCTTTGTGACTGATGCGACAAAAATACGGAATATCGCATAGACAACACAGCCAATAGATGAAAGGGATTTTATTTGATTTAGATGGGGTTTTTTATTTCGAACAGCAATTGATTCCTGGTGGAATTGCATGCTTGGATTGGTTGCGTGAGCAAGACATCCCTTACCGATTTGTAACCAATAACACCACCTTATCCAGAACAAATTTAGTCGCTAAACTTCAAAGGTTGGGTCTTCCTGTAGCAGAACAAGAAATCGTAAGTGCCAACTATGCAGGAGTGCTTTTTCTCGCACAGCGGAACCTCAAACGTTGTCGTTTGGTTCTTCGTCCAGAGGCACAACTCGACTATCCTCCCGACTGCTTGGAACATCCTGATGCGATTGTCATTGGCGACATCGGCAATCGATGGGATTATGATTTGCTCAATACCTTGATGAATCAAGTCTTGGACGGAGCTGAAATCGTTGCGCTTCACAAAGGTCGCTATCACGAGGGTCCGAGCGGTCTTGTTCTCGACAGTGGCGCTTTTGTGGCAGCACTCGAACACGCCACAGGAAAACAGGCCATCATCGTTGGAAAACCCACCCAAACTTTTTTTGAGCTCGCTAGTCATTCTTTTGGTTGCAAACCAGAGGATCTGATCATGGTAGGAGATGATCTTATCAATGATATCAAAGGAGCGCAACAGATGGGGATGCATGGGGTGTTGGTAAAAACTGGAAAATACCGAAAGGCCCTCGTTGATGCGTCAAACATCGTACCAGATGGCTGTGTTTCATCGATACAAGAGTTGCCAAATTATCTCCAAAGTCGAATGAGATAACCTCGCCATAACACCCCTCAAGAAGTTATTTGTTATTTTTACGCAAAATACGCTATGAAAAATTTAATTGTCATCGGTCATCCCGACCAGCAATCCTTTTGTTATAACGGGATCTTTTCGACCATCAAATCAGAAATTGAAGCAAGTGGACAAGAGTTGGAAATCATCGATTTGTATCGTGATAGCTTTACGCGTCCACGAACCGCTGTGATTGAGAAATACAAAGAGCTCGTCATATGGGCAGAGTGGATTTATATCGTTTCGCCCGTTTGGTGGTTTCGTCTGACTCCACGTACCGAAATTTTCTTCGACGAGGTGATGACTCCTGGTTTTGCCTATCAATTTGTCAATATCACCAAAACATATGCCTACCCCAAACCGTTTTTGAAGGATAAAAAAATCAGAACTTATGTCACACATGGTGCGCCTTCACTACCCGTACGTGCGTTGTACTTGAATTCTGTTAAGCTCCGATTGGTTATGGGGGTATATAGCTTTGTATTCGGTTGGCGTTGGTCGTTGTGGTTTAAAACCAAACAGTTTTGGTCGGTGCCTTTTGTTTCTCATAAAAAGCGGGAAAAATACTTGCGCATTGTCAAGAAAGATGTTCAAAGAGACTTGAAGTTAGGTTCAAGGAGATAATCATCTATTTTAAAATTTGTAAATTAGAACGATGAAACGATTTCTAGAAAAATACTACCCGATCCTGCTGGCTTTTTTCAGTTTTTTATATTCTGTGTTTCTGTGGTTTTCAGGTAATCAATTGGAAGGGATTTATGTGGGACTTTGGCCAATAACCATATTGGGTTTTGCAATTGCCATCCGACAAAGACGACGCGATGATTAACCAAGTGATGTTTTTTGTTGGACTCGCGATTTTTATCGTGTATGTCTATTTCTTACTCCGTATCATCGGCAAACAACATCGCATTCAGCGAAAAGAACATGCCGATGCTTATGATCAAGTTGACCTTGATGGGATGGGAAACCAAGGTCGAATCCCAGACAAAAAACCCAAAAACCGCGCCTAAATTACTCGAGCGAAAAGCACTTTACAAAAGTTGCAAAGTGATCTCCTTTCTTTTCGATAGCCATTCTCCCTTCAAAATTGGCATCTCTAGCTGGATTCGTATGCTTTAAATGAATAAAATTGATCTTATTTTTTCTTCAGTAGCTAGCGATTTGAACCGTGTGACACTCTCCTCTATAAAATGATATGGTACTTGTGACATTGGCCTAGGGATTTCGCCATCCTCAAAAAAGGTGGCATCTGCAAAAGCATAATCAACGGTAGCCAGGATGAAAGTTAACGACTTCATGGATAAATAATGATATTTATTTTGTTAAGTTTAGACAATGAAAAACACATTTCTCTCTGCTGGTCTGTTCTTAACTTTTTTACTGTTTTTTGGTTGTAATTCCTCCCAATCGATTTCAAGCACTCCAGAAGATTCTGCTTTGATTCCAGGGGAACTCAGCGCGCAAAACATCCTTTACAACGGAAAAGAGCGTGAATACCTTGTCTATGTTCCAGCTTCTTATAATGAAAACACCGATTATCCTGTTTTACTGAATTTTCATGGATTTGGGGGAAATGCAAAAGATTATATTAATTATGAATCTGATTTTCGAGATGTCGCCGAGCAAGAGGGTGTGATTTTGGTCTATCCTCAGGGTTCGCTGTTGTCTGGTTTTTCACATTGGAATGCAGCTCCAATGGCTGAAGACAATAAAAGCAATACTGATGATATTGGGTTTATAGAACTTCTAATTCGTAATCTTCAACAAGACCTATCCGTTGACCCCAATCGCACTTACGCAGCTGGTTTTTCCAATGGTGGCATGTTTAGCTATGCTTTGGCATGCTTTACGGAGGGTTTAATCGCTGGGGTAGCGGCTGTTTCTGGTCTTCAGCTCAACCTTGAGGATTGTGCTCCTTCACATCCGATAAGTGTGTTGATTGCACATAGTACAACCGATGATGTTATCCCTTATGCTGGTTCTTCAGATGTAGCTAGCGTTGACGAAACCGTTTCTTTTTGGAGAACCGCAAACCAAACTTCAAGTGAAGCTAAAGAGAGTCGTCACAATCTAGGGGATGAAACGGTTTGGATCTATACTTATTCTGGTGGCACGAATAGCTCTGAAGTCTTACATTACAAAGTTGAAAATGGAATGCATATGTGGTTTGACCATATTATTGAGGAGCAGTCATTTGTATCGCTTATGTGGGATTTCCTATCGCCTCAAACTTTAGGTGGGCGCGAAGATTAATTTTGATTATTCAGCTTGGCCACTTCCCAAGCCGAGGTGCGCGTACCGTTGACATAAGCCACGATAAATGCTTTGGTAAACCCTTTTGAGATCACATGTCGCTGTGCGATTTTGGCCTGTTGAAAATTCGCAGTAGGGCGGTAGAGGTACCGATAAAATTCTCTAAACTTTTCAGTTGAAAGTCCACCTAACCCTCTAAAGACTTTGTGATTGACATCTCGTCTATTGATCAAAGCAGCAATTTGTACAACATAAACAATATCTGCATCGGCTAAGGCCTTTTGCGCGTTGAAAGACGATGAAGTGGCCTGCTTTGCTTTTATCTTGGCGACAATCGCATCCAAGGTATCGGCAGGGGCTTTTTCGTTGGGGAGATTGACTGGTTTGATTCCCGTGTTCGCCGATGATATGGCAGGTTTTGATTTAGATAAATTTGAATTGGCTGCCTGTGTTTTGTTTCGGTGGTTTTGAAGGATTTGGAGGGCTTCATCTGCCGAACGAACGGGCGGAGAAGTCTTGGATGATGTCGAAGATTCATTGGTTGTAGGCTTGGGTTTGACTTCAACTACAATGGTTTGTGAGGGTGCTGGGGGCTGTGGGGTTTTTGGGGTCCCTTGCCCGCTCTGATTGCGGTGGTTTTCCAAGATTTGAAGGGCCTCTTGCGCTGACCGAACAGGCGGTTGTTGTGTATTTAGATCTTGTTGGGTTGATCCGTTTTCAGACTCCTTTGTTTCTGATACTGCGTTCGGGGGAGTTTGAACGTTGGCTTGAGGGGTGACTTGAATCACTATAGTCGCTGGCTCTTCTTGATCCCGTGGTGCGTTCTGAGTTGGCGGTGTGGTCATAACTGGAGGTGCACTTGTCACAACTGGAGGGATTACGCTCGGCGGTGGGCTTACCCGAGCTGGTGGTACAACTGGCTTGGGTCTTGTCGGGGGCGTGTTTTGAACTCGAGGAACTGTAATTGGTGGGTTTACAGTAGGCCTCGGCATCTGAGAATATGCTTGAGTTGGTCGAGTTGGTGTGGATGTCATGCTGGTCGGTAACATCTGATAGTTTTCGATGATAAACATCGAACGGCGATTGAGCTGATGCTCTGCTTCTGTACAAGGGACTCCATCTGCGCAACGGTTGATGAGTTGACTTTCTCCGTAGCCCACTGCAGACAAACGCGAAGGGGCGATTCCACGCTGAATCAGCCAATTTCTGGTCGAGGTCGCTCGGTTTTGTGAAAGACGCAAGTTGTAGGATTGTGGGCTACGTGAGTCGGTATGAGACTCGATTCGTATGATCAGTTCTGGGAATCGAATCATCGCATTGAAAACCTTGGTCAATTCAATTTCTGCATCTGGACGGATAAAATATTTGTTGAGATCAAAATAGATGGGGTTTAGTCCGAGTAAACAACCCAAGTCGTAAGGCGGGCAATCCTGAGAGAAGGTCTCAATTTCCATATCTACACTGACACTTTGTGAGGATGTCGGCGCAACAAAAGTCGTTTCAGCAATGGAGTATGCCAATCCGTTTTCCGTAATCAAATAATAGGCTTGCCCGCATTCAACCTCCTCGGGGAAAGAATAGCGTGCATCTTGCTGTACAATTTGCTCTGCGATGATGTTCATCCCCATATCGAGAAGTTTAACCGTTGCTCCTGGCGTGAGGTTGCCTGTATTGCTATCCCGTACAAGTCCTGTGATTTCAACCACACACTTGCTAGGTTTGAAATAGTAAATCTGATCAGAGGCACTTCCGCGGTTTCCATCACGGTTGGAAGAGATATAACCCGTATTGGTATCGGTTTGCACCAGAAATCCAAAGTCATCCCCAGCTGAATTGATCGGAAGTCCCATATTTTCAGCATCACGAGCAATTCCTGAGTCGCTCAGCTCTGCTTTAAAGACATCAAATCCACCAAAGCCAATAAGGGCGTCAGAAGTGAAGTACAAGGTGCCATCACCAGCTATATATGGAAATGATTCACGACCCTCTGTGTTTACCTTTTGACCCAGATTGATGGGATCTCCGTATGAGCCATCCTTGTAGATGTCTACATACCAAAGGTCAGATTCACCAGTAGTTCCTGGCATATCTGAGGAAAAATAGAGTTTCTTACCATCCAAGCTCAAGGCAGGATGCGCCACAGAATAGTTGTCATTATTAAAGGGAAGCTCCTCCACATCGCTCCAATTGCCATCTTCATCAACTGATGCTGTGAGTAATTTTAAACGCACTGTGTTTTTGCGATCGGTTTGTTTTTTTCCGTTTTTGTAGTTGTTGCGCGTAAAGTAAACTGTTTTTAAGTCTTTCGTAAACACGGCAGAGGACTCGTGGAAAGCTGTATTGATATCTCCCTCGATTTGCTGGGTGTTTTCGAGTTGTCCCTCATCGCCAATATCGGCAATGTAAAGGTCTAAGAATGGCTCTCCTGTCCAGTCATAATCACGTTGCCCACTGGCTTGATAAGTCGATGAAAAGACGAGTTTGTCTTCACCATAAAAGGCCGAGCTAAAATCCGATTGATCGGTGTTGATTTTGGTTGTTTCCACAATATACTTGGGACGTAGTTCGGCAATGCTGTCGAGATAATTCAAGTCCGTAACATACAAGTCTTCAATAACAGTCCCTTTTTTCATACGAAAATACTGCTGCATATAGCGATCTGCAATGGCGTAATTTTCATTGCTTCGAGCACTGATAGATGCCCGTAGGTAATAAATGGATTTGATGTCTTCAGGATAGAGGGATATCAATTTTCGATACCAAGTATAGGACTGGTTGTATTGACTGTTGAAGAAGTAGGTGTCAGCAAGGGATTGAATCACTTTCTTGTCGGAAAAATCGGCATCATCACGAACCAGTTGTAAAAAAGCGGATTGTGCACGGTTGTATCGATAGTCATTATAGTCCCGATCGGCGTCGAAAACATTGTAAGGTTCCTTGGGAATCGAATCGTTTTGTGCGATTGCACTAGAAAAAACCAACGTAAAAAATACAATCCCCAACCAATAGATTGATTGGTTGCTACGTAGCGTTCCTAATGATGTAAACTGTTTCATTTAGAAGAATCTTGGGGTTAGTATACGTTCTCCTTTTCGCGGAATCGTAAATCGTAAAATCATCTCGTATGACCCTGAGCTAAATTTTTGAATCGCTGTGGTCTGGTAGTCATATGCAAAGCCAATAAACGCTCTGTCAGAAAGGGCAAAACCAGCGATTGCGCTGATCGCTGCGTCGAGTCGATAGGCAGCACCAAATGTAATCTTTTCGTTGAAGTATATGTTGGCAGATAAATCCATCTGAATGGGTGAGCCGCGGACAATTTTGATCATTCCAGCTGGCTTGAGTTTGATCGCATCGCTTACATCAAACACATAACCCGCAATCAAGAAGTAATGCATCCGCTCCTTAGCTTCTGCGGAAGCAAACACACTTCCATTTACCTCATAGTGCTTTGTTTTAAAAAAATTTGGAATGGAAAACCCTGCATAAAAACGATCATTGTTATAATAAATTCCTGCTCCAATTTGAGGAGAAAGCAGAGAGGTGTTTTCAGAAAATTGATCGTCACTGGTATTGGCAAGATTGAGCAAAGAATAATCAACTTGTAAGTTGCTTACCCCTGCTTTAAGCCCAAGGGTTATCTTGGACCCATAGTTGTTAAAAAAGGTATAGCCGTAATCCGCTGTCAAGCTTTGCTCGGTTGTCGGGCCAATCACATCGCTAACAATAGAAAGACCCAACGCTGTTTTGTTTCTACGCCCAACAGGCGAACTGATGGTAAAGCTACCCGTTTGAGGTGACCCTTCAAAATCGACCCATTGTGTACGCGTCAAAAACCCAAAATTAACTGCTTCAATTGACCCTATATAAGCGGGGTTCACCACTTGTGTATTGTACATGTGCATGGTGTATTGTGGGTCTTGCTGAGCGTTGGACTCCTTCACTGTGCAAAAAAGCAACACCAGCAGCCATAACCCTGAGAACTTGGCTAGTGTAATCTTCCGTATGTGTATTGTCCTACTCATCACTCTCGATTTATGTATAAATAGCCCATGTATCTTTCTCTGCCTGGATTCTCTCCTTCAAATTCAATCATATAGAAATAGGTTCCCGCTGGTAGCTTTTGATCCTTTGTAATGGTAATTCTTCCCTCTGAAATACCCATAAAGAGTTTGTCTCCAAGGCCATATCCTTTAGCCTCATAGACAAGCACACCCCATCTGTTAAAGACCTTCACAGTATTGTTTGGATACTTTTCAATCCCTGCAATTTTGAAATAATCATTCACACCATCATCACCCGGAGACATTCCATTAAAGACTTCAAAGTCACCATCAACCGGATCTTGGGAGAAGGTTAGTACAGTCGGATCGTTCGTAGTATTTCCATCAGTATCATCCCCATTATCAGACACATCACTCACCGGTATTCCCATTGGTGTTGTTGCAGTTGCTGATGCAGTATTGGATACTCCACCTGCGTTGTCAGCTTGCGGGTTGACAATGAAGGTCGCTGTGTATGTAGCGGTCTCACCAACCAACAATATTCCTTCTGATGAACCTAGGTTTGCACTAACAAACAGGGGCCCTGTGGTTAGCGTTAGTGAATTGCCACTTAAGTCACTAAATACATCATTGATAAAGAGACCTTTCAGCTCCGTATTACCGGTATTTTCTACTGTAATCAGGAATGTAATGGTATCCCCAAGACCCGTTGTTCCATTACCATTGTCACTTATTGTGGCCGTTTTGGTTACTTCAATTGATGAACTATTAGGGGTAGTAATTGTAGTACGCGTAATCGTTGGGTCACTTTCTGTATTGCCATCTGTGTCATCTCCATCATCTGAGATGTCACTTACCACAGTACCCCCCGGACTTGTCGCTACAGCCGTAACTGTATTCGATACCCCACCTGCATTTACCACCTGATCTGTTATGATATAGGTCGCTGTATACGTCGCTAGCTCTCCCACAACTAATAAACCATCTGCAGAGCCTAGTGATGATCCTGTAAACAATGGACCGCTATTCAGAGCAAGACTTACTCCATTAAGGTCGGTCAATGTGTCGGTCAAATCAACCGAAGATAGATCAGCATCACCAGTGTTAGTAACCGTTATCGTGTAGGTAATCGTATCATCTAGTCCAACATCACCATCTCCGTTATCAGTAACTGCAGCTGTTTTGGTTACTTCTACAGCTGGAGATTCAGGTGCGTCAGTCAAGGTGACTGTTGGATCACTTTCTGTATTGCCATCTGTGTCATCTCCATCATCTGAGATGTCAAATACATCATTTGTCATACCAGGGCTACTCGCTACAACAGTTACTGTGTTTGACACCCCACCTGTATCAAAGGATTCTTGACTTATGAAATAGGTTGCAAGGTAGGTTGCGGTTTCTCCTTGGCGTAACGCACCTTCTGATGATCCGAGATCTGCTGATGTGAAGTTTGGCCCAGAAGTAAGTGTCAAGACATTCCCGTTTCTATCTGTAAGCACATCCGTGAGATCGAGGTCGGATAAATCCGTATTTCCTGTGTTCTCGACCGTAATCGTATAACTTATTGTATCCCCTACACCAACTAAATTATCTCCATTATCGTTCACGGTTGCGATTTTAATCACCTCTATTGAGGAAGCAGGTGCCGCATCTGTGAGAACTATTGTTGGATCGTTAAATGGATCTCCATCCTCATCAGAATCTGTTGGGTTTCCGTCATCTGAAATATCCGAAACGTCATTAAAATTGCCAGGGCTACTACCTACAGCTTTGGCTGTATTGCTCAACAGACCTGTTTCAGCGGCATCTTGCGTAATCACATATAAGGCTGTAAATACAATTGTTTCACCCACTTCAACTGTTTGCGGTTGCCAGTAATCTGGTCCTGACGACAGAGCGAGTAAATTATCATCGCCGTCTGTTAAAGTCTCATTCTGAATGTAAACATTGTTCAGGACAATATCCCCTATATTATCCACTACAATACTATATCTAATGATATCCCCTGCTCCTGTCAGTCCATCTCCATTGTCGTTGACTATAGCTGTTTTTGTAACTTCCATAGCCGGGTTTGGATCGGTTAAGGTTACTGTCGGATCATTTGTCGTGTCACCATCCGCATTACCGTCAGTTGGTAATCCATCATCAGAAATGTCAGAAACATCATTGGTTTTACCAGGGCTACTCGCAACAACAGTCACTGTGTTTGACACCCCACCTGCATTGACCGCTTGCTGATTTACAGCAAATGATGCTTCGAAGGTCGAAACTTCACCTACACGAAGAACCGCAGGTCCTCCACCCGCCAAGTTGGATCCCATATAAACTGGCTGAGAGCTCAATGAAAGTAAAACTCCGTTCAAGTCAGTCATTACGTCTACCAAGGTCAACCCTGTGAGATCTGTATTTCCATTATTTTCTACCTTAACTGTATAAGTAATAATGTCATTAATGCCTGTTTTGTTATCAGAATTAATGTCTGTAACATTTGCTGTTTTGATAACCTCAATACTCGGAATAAGATCCATTTCTACGACGGTCGGATCGCCTTTGGTCAAGGTTTCTGGATCGTCACTATTTTCGGTAATGGTAGTACCGCTAGGATCTGTACCAGTAGCTGAAACAGTATTGACAACACTTCCGCTATCTGCAGCATTTTGCTCAATCAGGTAATATGCTGAGTAAATCTCAGTTTCTCCAGGTTTAATATCACGAACTAGCCATGCACTTGTATCAATTGTCAATTGGTTTCCATTACCGTCAGTAAGAGTGTCGGCCAGTGTAACTCCGTAAAGGGTTACATTTCCTGTGTTTGTTACTCGGATGGTATAATCTATCAAATCAGATGTACCAACAAATCCATCAGCATCAGCTGTGATACGTGCCGTTTTGGTGACTTCCATCTCTGGGTTGGCAGCAATTAATGTTATTGTTGGATCATTGCCAGTGTCACCAAGCGATGTAACTCCATCATCAGAGATGTCACTTACAACTGTACCGTCAGGGGCAATTCCAGTTGCGGTTGCTGTATTAGAAAGACCACCTGCATCTACGATTTCTTGATTAATCAATTGATAGACTGTGTATGTTTCTGTACTTCCTGGCTCGACTTTGCGCACAGTTGATAGTATTGCTGTTCCAGAGGTCAATGAAATCTCTATACCATTAACATCTGTAAGTATATCCTCAAGCGTCACGTCTAAGGTCACATTTCCGATATTTTCAACTTCTATAGTGTACTGAACAACATCCCCGACACCAAGATCGCCGTCTCCATTATCATTGATAGAAGCTGTTTTTATAACCTCGATCGCTGGGGCTGAATCAATGTTAGTAACCACCTCGTTGCTGTCTACATTTACAACAACCCCATTTGGTGAAAGTGACGCTGCTGATGCTGTATTTGATACCCCGCCTGCATTGATCGCTTGCTGGTTTATCGCGAATACTGCTTCGTAGATCACAGTTTCACCCGCTGAAATTTGAGCTGTTCCAGGATATGTTGTATTGATATTATCAGAGCTAACAAAACCAGGTAGTGATTGAAGTGTTAACGTCTGACTCGACAAATCTTGTATTTGATCATTGATAGTAACATCAGATAATGACACATTTCCTGTATTGGTCAGTGTTAGTGTGTAAGTGATCGTATCGCCTAAATCTAAGCTTCCATCACCACCATCATTTGGCGTAGCAGAC
>Ga0233438_10002409_pt1 | contig 18817 bp, 5 predicted proteins | sample SI_123_September_FD_182720 | JGI IMG/M metagenome (GOLD analysis project Ga0233438, IMG submission 182720) | Seawater microbial communities from Saanich Inlet, British Columbia, Canada - SI_123_September2016_10_MG | ecosystem: Environmental > Aquatic > Marine > Inlet | place: Canada: British...
GATGGCCGCGAGATAAACCGTGAATATGGAGCCATTGCTCGGTTGATAAATCATCAAATCCTGAAAGAATATGACGGGCTGAATCTGAATCTAAACCGTCGAGTGGCAACACAAGGCTTGTAATTCGGCCTTCTGCGTCTTTTGTAGGAACAACTGGTTTGAATGAACGAGAGAATATGACCAGTCCAATTGATTCTTCACTGCCTAACAAACCGAGAGTCATCGATTGAATGGTCTGGAATAAGATGGGGTCAGATACTTTGTGGAAATCATCTATTACGATCAGTGTCAATGTATTTTCTAATGAATCAACTAAGATTCGTGCAGCATCATCTGGCTTGGGAACTGGAGTTGCCGCAAGGTAATCTGAAAATGATGAATCTCCTATGTTGAGCAACCAATCAGCGATGGCTTCGAACATTGCTCGAGAACCTTCCCAATCTTGACATCGATGATACAATAGGTTCCTGCGATGCATAAATCGTTCAATCAGTTTAGCTGCAATGGTCGTCTTTCCAATCCCTGCTATACCAGGGACAAGAAGGGTTGTCGCTCTTGCTTCAAGCAAGTTGACCATGTTATCCAACTCTTTTTCACGACCATAGAAATGACGCAAACGTGGAAGGTCGCCAAGCGATGTTACCAATTGCTTCTCTACTTGCTTAGACAAATCACGTTCAATCAGATCCTCTGTGAGAGGGCGTACGTCAAGGATCAAGTTATCATCAAGATAACGAATGATATCGACAGGCCTCATCGCAAAAGGTAGAACTTCGTGAGCAGACCCAAGGGTTGTGGATAAAGCATCACCATCTGGACCAATACATCTGAATTGAAACATACGAAGACGTTCCCAAGTATCCTCTGCAGCAATAATTCCAGAGTCTGTTAGAAAGTAGGCCTTTCGTTTTCTGCTTACCCCGTGCACGTGTGCTTGCCGCTCAACGAGTAAACCCTGATCTCTCAAACCAGATATCGCACGAGGCACGTTTGAACGTGCAATTGCCACCGCATTTGCAATTCCCATTTGCGAGAGAGAGAACGGGACTTCCACTTTCTCTTTGAAATCAGCATAATCAAGCAGATGCAACAGGATTTTTTCCTGTACTCCAGGTTTGGCAATCATCAAATCCACTCACTGTTTATTGTGAAGGAGGTTGGTGATTTGGATCTGGAACCCATTGATTGGATTCTTGATCCCAAAGCCATCCTGGATGCTGTCCTGACGGTTGAGGTGTTTGAGGTTGTGCAACCTGCTGTTGAACTGCTTGCTGAGGTTGTTGTGCCACTGGCAATTCTACCGCATCCTTTCGCCCCCATGCATATGGGTCTTCTTCGACAGCAGGTTCATTCTCAGAAGCAAATGTCTCTTCATCGATATCTTCGAATTCAATGAAGAAGAAACCAATTGCACCGAGTAAGACAAGGGCAGCGATTACCAATCCAATGATCAGCAATAGACTTCCGCCATCATCCTCTTCTCCAACAGCGACGTTGAAGGAAGTAGGATCATTTGTCCCACCAAATGTCTGACCGTCCATTTCGAACTTAATTTGGTTTGAAGCATCATTCATATCTTGCGAAGTCAATTCCATTGACCAGATACCATTCTCTCCAACAATTACCGACTTGACGAAGGATGAACTTCCAATCGTACGGGCTTCAATCCGACTTCCTGGCAATCCTGTTCCATTGAACACAGCTGGGTTATCAGAGGTGACTGCTTCGCCAGTATTCATTCGTTGAGCGTCGAATTCGATAGCAACAACCAAGAAAGTAACACCTTCTGAGTATGCGACTGAATCTTGAGTGTCGCGAACAACGAATCGTACATCTTCAAGTGTCCAAGATGTGATATCCTCGTCTGTACGTGATGTTGCTGGATTGTATCGTGCAACACCTTCGTTGTCGATGATGACATACACTGAATGGAGGTTATCCAAAGGAGTCGTCGAGTCATCAACGAAATCGAGACTTAGACCCTCAAATCCACCATCTACATCAGTGAAAAATTCTTTCAGGTCAACAGCTGCCCCATTTCCACATTGATTCTCCGAAGAGGAACCAACAACACAGAAGATTGAAACTGTATTCTTCCAATTTGTTCTGTTGAACTGTGGAGGAATGTTGTTTACATCTGTTGGTTTATCGATTGTTATTCGCACAACATCCGCAACAGAGTAGTCTTCACCATCATACGCACTAACGCTGATCTCGTATTGTCCCTGATGGTCAAGTTTACTCGTGTCCCACAAAGCAGTCCATGAGTAACCAGGTCCAGTCTTGGTGAAATCAGTTACAGGAGCAGGTCCATTATTCAGAATCAAACCGCTTGCAAGGTCTGTTATAACAATCTCAACACGCGTGATTGTTCCATCAGCTCCATCGCTTGCGAATCCAATCAAGGTGGTGTTTGCACTAGCACGGACAGTTTCAGTACCATCTGGTTCGAGTAAGTCCACGATTGGTATGATGTTATCATTAACGACGATTACAGTTCGTGTTTGAACAACACAAATGTCCTGTTCATCATCACAGAAATCACTGTCGCTTGCCCAAACTTCGAAATCGTATTCTCCAGATTCGAGTTCATCGAAATTCCATTGGTATGCCCATGCAACTGATCCGTTGATGGCAAAGTGGGAACTGTATCCATTTGGCCCACTTACATCAAACCAGACATCTTGGATATCCGACCCCCAAGTGCCCGAATATGGATCTGATGCTGTTCCAGTGAAGAGGATTTGACCGTTTGTGTGAGTGGAACCATCGAGGGGTTCATTGAGGTACAATGTAGGTGGTACGAGGTTGAGTTTGAACTTACGAACTTCAACAGGGGAGTAATCGAGACCATCGTAGGAGCGGATTCTGAAAGTGACATCGCTTTCACCTTCAGGGTGCGCAGATAAATCCCAAGTAAATGACCACGACTTGAATGGATGGTTGTCCTTGGTCAACTCACCATTTGCACCAGACGTATCAACTGCATAGTACCAATCCGAACTGCCAGGTGGCTGAATCTCTACACGATTGATAAGACCAAATTGTTGCTGGTAAGCCAGATAGTCTGTTTGACCACCCAATTGTCCATCCCAAGCAGAACCAGTGAGAACCGCATTGATTGCGAAAGAATCACCATCATATTGCTCGACAGTTACTCCAGGACGAAGATTTTCAAGGTTGATGATATCATCTACAGCACCTGTCAAAACAAAGTCGAAATCTTTCTTACCTTTATTGAATTTGTATGCCTCAACAATATAGAACGGCAATTCTCTGCCATTGACACAATCGGTATCAGCATCATCAACATATGTATCCCCATCGTTGTCATATCCATCAGAACATGTGTCTTCGGTTACGACAATTGGGTTACCATTTCCGTCGTTTGATCCAGGAATGGTAACATCAGATTCACCTACGAAGTGGTTCCAGTTTCGATCTAACAAGAAGTCAGATGGGAGAGATACTTGTTGAGTGAATCCAAATTCGTCTGTTGTAAGTTCGTACATAGGCAAACCAGTTGCATCTTTGATGATGACTGTTGCTCCAGCAACGTTGCTGTTCTTAGCCTTCACTTGATATCGAACAAGTTCACCTTGGCGAACTTGGGAACCCCAAGCAGAGTTCTGGTTTTGAACGTGAACTTTCGTCGCATCGAAGTTCTGTAAATCTGCGAAAGAGAATACGGTTGAGTTGTTCACTAATTCAATTGCAAGTGGCATATCTCGAGGAGGCATGATACTTGTTTCAGGAAGGAGAAGACATTCGGATTGAACGAAAGGACATTCCGCACCTTGCCAAGAGAGCATGACTGGGTGTGTGTATCCGCCTTGAGCGTCTGGGATGTATTCTGATTGAACAGTAACTCTCGATTCGGAAATGTTGTAAATTTGTGTTGCATTTATCCAGGTATTTCCTGAAAAGTATCCAATAGAACCGAACTTGGAGCCATATTTGTTGTCAAAATGGCTGATGTTTGCTGCAAATTGTCCAGCTTCAATCGTGTTATCCTGTACGTTCACAATAGATCCTTTGATGCGGATTCCATCACCAGAATTACCTGTAACAGTGTTACCGATGATTGTAGCCGATGCCATGAAGATGTGAATTGCAGGGCACTGGAAGTCGCCACCATACATCCAGACTGAATTACAGACTCCTGTGTTGTTGGCAACAAGATTGTTCGCAATGTATGCTCGGTTTGCAGATGGACTTGGATAGTTACTTCCGCTATCTTTGTAGAGATATTCTCCAATCTTAATCGGCTCCTTAGCGATATCAGTAACGGTGTTATTCTCGAGTTCTACATCAGAACTTCCAAAGACCCAGAACCCGTTGAAACCGGTAATTGGACCAATTGTGTTTTGATGAGCACTTACAAAGGAGTCACGGATACCAAATCCTGAACCTTGTGCGGCCCCAGAGATGGTATTACCAGTTGCTGAAATAATGGAGCCATCGTAAGCAGTAATACCTGCTCCGTCTCCAGTTGTAATTTGATTGTTATCGACGTACAGAGTGTGAGAGAAATCTCCTGTTGTCTTGTGGGAGTTCGTGTCAATACCGTTACACTTTACATCAAGGGTTGAGTTACCAAAGGATCCAGATGAACCACGTAGGAAGACACCTTGGGCGTTATCTTTAATCTCAAGGTTATCAAATCCAATAAAGGAGTCTTCTGAGTAAATCAAACTGACTCCATCATCACAAGATGCTTCAGCGTCTCCTGTAAATGTAGAACCAGTGATACTGAACTTGGAAAGGATACCTGCACCTGCACTGAATGCCTCTACACCAGGCCCGTTGTATCCTTGACCATCAATTCCTAGAGTGAATGTTGAATCTTGTATCGTTGGTGCTGCAAGATCAATTGCGATTACGTTAGTCGTGTTAATGTCGGTGAATCCAAGGTTATCTGCGTTAACAGAAGAACCATCGAAAACAAGGGCTGCGTACTTTACAACCTGTAGAGATGCAACGTAAACTGGTGTTCCGTAAGCTTTGTCGAATTTAACGTGAGACAACCCAGTTGACGCTTGGTTGATGGTATTGCGAATCATAACACCTGAGCCACATGCAGCATCAGGATTGTTCAACAGATTGTTATTTGGATCACTGCAACGTCCAGTAACTGAAATGTCTGCTGGAGCGCCCCAATTCAAACGAACTGGCGAGGATGCACTCGCTTGGCTAGCACCACATGAAGCCGATCCTGCGCATATTGCCCCTTCAATTTCGATGTAAGCACCTGCTGCGATGTTTACAGTCGTACCCGCATTGATGACTAGCTTTGCACCTTCTGCGACGATCACGTCGCCAGTAACAGAATGAGTACCGCTCCATGTTTCAGTGGTTGTGATTGTTCCGCTGGATGTTTCGTTAATTGCACTCACTGCTGGAACGGTCATAAGACCCATCAACAATGAGGTTAGTAGCAATCCCACTAACCCTACGCTTTTTCCTGTATTTGTGAATCCCATTTCAATTCCTCTAAATTCTCGGAGAACCTGAACGAATATAATACTGCGCCCCTAACGACTGCATTAATAATATCATATAAGCCCAGAAATATCAATATAAACGGCACAATGGTATCATTTTATCACTAAAGTATCAAATTTGCAAGGGCAAATCGTGCTCAAAAATCTGCAATTCGGCTTAGCAGTCTATTGGTGAAGGGATTGAATCCATCCAAGCCTTAGCATCGAGAACACCGTATCCTTCACGTGTGTCATGCGTCATGTCGGGTGAAAGGGATGATGCCAATGATGATTTCACGAGTTCAATACATTCAGATCCAGAATCATCTGTTCTCTTTAATTCGGGATGCTCTTCGAGAATTAATGCAAGAGCACCTGCCACGAAGACTGTAGCATCGGATGTTCCGCTTGAAGAGACCCACTCGTCGTTCATACCGGTTGATACGATTGAAACTCCAGGGGCAGTCAATTCTGGCTTCTGATTTGGATATGTTCGTAGATTACCTTCCGAATCAACTTGTTCACCAGAGGATGACTTTGACCAGACTTCATTGAAACGATCAGAAGCACCGACTGTGATTGCTAGAGGAACATTACCTGGAGCACTCACATATCCATCATCTGTGGAGCCGCCATCATTTCCTGCGGCTGCTACAACATAGATTCCAAGGTCGAGAGCTTGTCGTGTTGCTGATACAGTGGCTCCTTCCCGAGATGACTCTTGATTTTGTTCGCCTCCCAAAGAAAGCGAGATTATATCTGCTTCAAAATCAAATATACACCAACGTATGGCAGAAGCAACTCGAGATTCTGAACCAGTATTGTCGTCCCCATCTGCACTAAGTGCGGCAGCCATGCCTAAGGTAACGCCTTGAGCAATACCGTCTTGATACCCAGAGGATATGAGAAGGCCTGCCATGAGGGTGCCGTGTGAGATGGTACCATAATCAACAGGAGAAACTTCACTTCCTACAAAATCTTTGAATTCAACAGTAGAGCCTTCTAACGCTGAGTGCGAGAGGGAGATTCCTGTATCAACCATACAAAGCCGCACATCTTCACCAGTAAGGCCATTTTCTTGCAAGTCTCGAATATTGGTATCTTCAAAAGCCCACTCAGAAGAAGGGGGTGGTAATTCCAAAAGAAGCAAGTCAGATTGCCACAAGACTACGATGAGTGCCATCATCAAAGCAATGGCAGCACCTGAGATCACTGAGAACGCTCTTCTTGGACGAATTGAAACCGAATCGGGAATAACAGGAGCCCAGCCAGTGACTTCTGCTCTCCATTGATCTTGAAAGCCTCGTGTACTGGGGTCAATCGCAGAAAGAATTCTTGGCTCACCTGGCTCAGGGAGCAATTCAATTCCTTGAAATTCTTCCATCTTCCTCCCACCTAGGTGGGACTCTTATCGTATCAACCCTTGTCTTCTTGCGTCTCAGAATCGAGTGCCTGAACCACTGCGAGTTTTTGCCGCCTTGATTCCAAAGTAGAGGATGATGAAGATCAATGCTATGATGGTAATAATGACGATTGAACTGTCCTCATCATCTGAGCCTTGTACGACATATTCGATTCCGAAGTCTTCCTCAGGAAGGTTTGTTGTAAAGTTAGCGTCATCTCCGCTTACTTCGACTCGTACATCGTATCGCTCAATTCCTTGTGATGCTGCAGGTAATTCAAACACGAAGTCTTGAGAACCTAGGGCAGGAACGGATAGGGTAAGATTCGCCTCAGTACCGCTTGACTTAGGAGTCAGATAGACTGTGACTTCATTGGCTGTTCGTAGTCCAGTGTTCTCAATGACAATGACAACAGAGTTCGGATCGAGGTCAGCAAATGTATTGCTTCTCGATTGTGTCTTGTCTATATCAAACTCAAGTGAAATTCGTGCAGACTCAATTGTGATTTCAACATCCTGTGAGGTACCATCTTCGCTGGTGACTCGTACTGTCATGAGGACTTCTCCACTTTCGAAAGAAGCATCAGAAGAAACACTGAAAGCCAAGTCTCGCATGTTGTCCTTAGCAATGGTTGTGACACCATTCATTGGAGCAACTGTCCAGCCATCTGGAAGGTTGTCAAGAACTTCGTATGTGAATGAATCATCACCGTTTCCGTTGTTGTTGATGGTTAATCCTGCAGTGGTTGATCCACCTGGTGATACACCAACAGTTTCTGTAACTTCAGTTGTGTTGAATGCAAAGAATTGCGGAACATCGACATTGATTGAAACTTCAGTCATATCACCTGTATCTGCCATGAATCGAACGTTCAAACTGTGCCCATCCTCGAGATGCCATGCATCTTCAACAGATGGAAGAGTGATTCGTGCTAGAACCGTTCCATTGAATGTTGCGTTAGCATCAACGTCGCCAATGCCTAGTGCAAGATCAATTGAATCAACCCAGTCAGTGCCATTGTAGAATTCTAGACTCCAATCAGCTTGGTCTGGAGATACGGTTACTGTACCGGTCACTGTAAATGTGTCCATGATTTCTGTTCCTTCGTATTCTGCGAGTACTTCAAATTCAATGGTTGAGTAATTTGCATCATCATCAGTTAGGATTGTAGCGGTCATGTCTCTGTTTTCGTCTGTAAGACCAGTTACGTTCACAACATTGCTAATACCAAGTGTGAGATCGCTGTTGGTTCTTCTGTTGTATGAAAGCATGAGAGCACTTCTACCTTCATCGCCGTTATCGATTGAGATACCAGCGGTGTAATTCATTGTCAGATCTCTTTGAACTGTTGAGAATTCAGAAGAGAACGAAGCAGAACCAGATGGAAGCAAGACTTCGAGTGTACCATCTGAGTTGAGAGGCAAATTCCAAACTTGTCCTTCACCAAGGTCGACTTCGACTTCGACAACCGTATCAACAGGAGATGATTCATTGTCTGTGCCTGCATTGTATGGTTGCAAGTTGAATGCAGTGAACTGGGTGTTGATATCAATCCAACCACCCTTGCTCATGACAAGGTCAACTGTTCCACCATCTTGTACAGCAGCATCGAGGATACCAACTGCAATTCCACCGCCGTTAAACGGAGCGTTTGCTTCAGAAACCACAACAACCCATTGGCCAGGCTCGACGGATTGACTGAACGTCAATTCGTCAGCAGCATATGTGCCAGTGACACTAACAAAATCAGCTTGGTTTTCTGCAGTTCCGTAAAGAACAATGCTTGCTCCGTCGAGACGGTCTGAATCAAGAATGTCAGTGATGGTTCCACTAACTGTTACCTGAGCAGCAGCCATTTCAATATCTTGTGAAAGCGGCTCGCCTCCAACCATATAGAATCCAGAGTTGTTATCGTCGTAATCGACAACACCAAATCCATCCTTAGCCACTGAAATTGTGTAATTCTCAAGAATCGGTACATAGAGACTCCAAACACCGTTATCATCGGTTTGGATGACTGTATCAATGCTTCCACCTTGGATGGTTACATCTGCTCCTTCAACACCTTCGTTGGCATCTCCAATGTCATCTTCATCAACATCCCAGAATGCTTTACCGCCAATTTCGACTTCAAGATCAGCGTAGATCATTCCGAGGCTTGTGCTTTCTGTGAAAGGTTGAGGGGTGCTTGATGATGTATTGATAGACCAAACTCGCTGTGCTGCTGTCTCGTTCATGAATAGACTCCATGTACCAGGCATCAACAATTGTGTCGCATTACCATCAGCATCTGTTGGATTCATTGTTATGTTTCCAAAGCCATCGTGGCTGACCAAAACAACCTTCTTTCCGAAGAGTGTTTGGTTTGTTCCAGATTCGATGAGTGTTAATGTAACCTCTACAGTTTCCACCATGTTGAGGTCTAGATCTGTTCGTAGTGATAGATCTGCACCAACTGTGATTGGCATTCGTAGTGATTCCATGATTCCATCACCGTTCAGCATTGGTGCTGCCACGATGACATAGTCTCCTGTAGGGACGTATTCAGCAAATGTTCCGTTTTCGTCGACATTCAATGGTACGTATCCTGTTCCATCAGCAGAAGCAAGAAGGATGTTTTCGACCATTGCCGAACCATTCATCCACGAAATGGTACCAGAAACTCTCCATTCGTCAACAATAGGGACTAAGACAGCCTCTTCAGGTCCATTGAGTCCAATTGCGATGACATCAAGAACACCGTTAATTTCCAGACTTGCATCTGATGCATTTTCATCAGATGGGTCGAGATGGTTGGTTTGGATAGCATAGATACCAGGGCTAAGTACTGCTTCAACAACACCGTCTTCTGAGTAATCAGATGAGGTCAAGTTGACTTGTTCACCAATTTGAGACACTGGAATGAGTTGAATGTCTGGACGAATCGCAGTTCCATTCTCGAAGACAGTGTCCCCTAGATCAGTAAACACGTTGAATACAACAGTACTGTTGCTTGGGTTCGTAATCAACTCAACTGGTTCTGGGTTCATACCATCTGCGACAATAACTGGATAGTCCGCTACTGTACTTGAATTGTAGATTGCGTCAGGGATGTTGAAGGACCAGGTTCCGTTTAACAACTGTATTTGGAACACACCAGCGACATCTGTCAAGGTCTTCCAAACAACACCATCTTCTGAAGTTGCATAAATCTCCACAGGTTCATATTCAGGAATATCTTGATTCCATGAGGTTTGGTTACTGAAGAGGTAAACGCTTCCAATAACGTCTGCTGTTGGTGCCAAAACCATGACATCCAATGGAGCCATATCTTCGACAACAGTTACCAAGCCACCTGCAGAGAATGCAGATACAGAACTTGCGACGTTGATGTTGAACGTCATACCAGCTGGCAGGCGTTGACTGAAGGAACCGAATTGATCAGTTACCGCAGTGAATTCAAGGTTGTTTCCGTGGAAACGTACTGGTACTGAACTTGCGTTCTCGTATTGTTTCTGTTCTTCAGGAAGGGCAAGCCATTCCTCGTAAGTGAAACCTGCTGTATTTGGCGCATCGATTGATCCGTTAACCCATACAGAGGTGGAGTACGTCAAGTCAAGAGTGAGATCTGTATCAAGAACAATGAATTCTTCGATGAGGATGTAATCCTCATCTGAGTTATCGCTCACTTCCCATTCTCCAATTGGTAGTTCAATTGTAATAACGCCGTTTTCGTCAGATACCGTGTCAAGAGGCATCAAGCCAAGTGGGTCTGTGAAATTCACAGCTCGGTTGGTGACATCAAATCCAGCAGGTCCGTTGAGGGTAATCTCGACGTCATACATCTGTGGAATTCCGATATCGAAGGTGATGTTCTCAGGGTTATCGAAGACTTGAATCGTTTGATTCATCTCATAGAAGCCATCTTGGTCCAAGTCAACTCTGAGATAGTAGAATCCAGATGTAATAGGACCGTAAGACACATTTCCATCTTCACCAGAAGTAAGCAGAATCAGGGAATCTTCACCCAATTCAACATCAACCAGTTCGAGGTCTTGGTTGGCAAGAACATCTCCATCCATGTTGGTAAGAATATCTGAAATTTGAGATGCAGGCACTGTCATTGCAATATCGTAGGTCGGTTCAAGACCAACTGTAACTGGATCTGGCAGAAGGATTTCACGTCCGTTTGGCATAACAGCAATCATGTTGTATACACCCGGCAGGATTCCAGTCATGTAGAAGGAACCAGGGCTAACGAGATCTCCGCTGAATGAACCAGGACCAATGAAGAGACCTGTTCCATTGAGTGTGCCGATACCATCGAAAGTACCTGTACCTTCGAATGTTTCACCAGCAAGTTCCTTTGTCAGGCTGCTTACGCCTTGTGAAGTCAATCTTCCGTTCGCTTCTACTTCCCCGTCAAGGAGGTATGTTGAGAATTCTGCACCAGAGGATAGAAGACACAATGTTGCGTTTGCAGGCATTGTTTCATTTTCACCACAAGGTAAAGAAGAGTTATCATGAGAGAGCCAAGAAGCTTCAAGCGTACCGATTCCAACCCAAGTACCATTTCCTGAGTAAACACGGTTGTCGCCGATTTCTCGGGTAAAGTTACCCGTGAAGTTGTAAGCCAGAGCAACACCCTCGCTTGTGAAGGATCCTACATCACTGAACGTAACTTCTCCAGTTCCTTGGATTACACGAGATTCGTCGCTATCGAATGAACCGTTTGTGGTTGTCAGAGTGTAATTCTCAGTCATAGACCAGATGTTTCGTAGAATGAAATCCGTCTCAACGAGAGGTTCTCCTGAGAAATCCCCGAAACCAGTCCACTCTACAGTACCAGATACACCGCTACCTTCGACTTCAATATCCATGTCTGTGGTAACATCTTCCATGCGATCGGCTTGTGCACCAGTTACATTGAGTGTTGATTCACCAAGCCAAGTCATGTTAGCAACTTGTCCAAGAACAGAAGTAATTGCGTAGACTTGACGATCAGTGTTTACTTCGGTCAAGACGTCACCAATACCATTTGCAAATTCACCTGATTGGATGCTTTGAATTGCTTCTGTATCATCATAAACACCAGCAAATGCGCTGACTCTGATCTGACCTGCAGGAGCAGTGTAACTCCAGTCGCCGTTCTCGTCAGTATCTGTGAATCCAATTGGAATCCAGTATGTGTCGTTATCGTCGTCTGAAACACCTTCTCCAGAGAAAGCGTCACGTTCAATGAGAATACGAGCGTTTGGCAATCCAATTTCTTCGTTTTCCATGTAAACTGTACCTTGTATCTCAGCACCTGAGTAGTACTTCATGATCTTAACATCAGCGTTTGCAATAATTGCATCTGAGTAGATTGATATCTCATCAGGATTGTACCAGTTAGCAATAACGAAGTGATTCATCATTGCACCAGGTAGCGGGTATGCTTGTTGGAGGAAAGAAGTTCCAGGATCATTGCTTCCAAACTGTTGCTTTGGTTGTGGGTTCGTTGAACCAGCATCGGCACCTAGAGTGGATGCCCCGTATCCAACATAGGAACGGGCAAGCATAGTGTCAAAGAATTGAGGAAGGTGATCAACACGGATATCCTCGACTTGAAGTGGATCAATATTTGCACCTGATTGTTGGTCAAGGACGTCCTTCAGCATTGCAGCATCGACTTCTTCACGAGATAGTTCACGAACAGGGTCGTCGCCGCGAACGGTTTCATACACTTCACTTGTGAATGTGTTGAAATCTTGCCCAGATAGGATTGTAGGAGCACCGAAGATACCGAGTGGACGTCCACCATTGTATCCTGCTTCAGAATTGTAACGGCCAGCACGTGGGTACAATTTGTCATCGACTGCGAAATAACGAATTTCGTGGTTACGAGTGATTGTCTCACCCGGAGCACCTTCGTAATCTTGAACTTCATAACCGTCCATGTTGATGATATCGTTGTAAAGATCGATGATTTGATCTTCCGACAGTCCGTTTGTCAGCAGTTGAACTGTCAAAGCGATGTGAGAATTCGCACGGTGAATGCCTGTGGAAACAGACGTATATTCTTCGACAAGATCAGCAGTGTACCAATATTCTCCAAAGGAGTAATGAGATATTGAGTTTACAATTTCTTCACTTACATCCGCATTGTTACTGAAGGTACTGTTTGCAGCTTGTTCACTGTTGAAGTCTCCATTCAAACAATTTTCACTGAATGTACTGTCACAAGGAACGATTTCGCCACCAGACCAAACACGGTAATGTAGACCGAGTGTCTCGTCAGGTATTCCATTCGAATCAAGCGGGAATCCACGAGCCATGTATGTGTCACCCTTGCTCTTGAAGACCTCATATGAATGGTCAGCAACGACATCTGCCATTTGGTCGATATCAATTCCATCCTGAGTCATAATGAGGTTAATCTCATCCATTTGAGCAGGATTTAGGTATTTGGAAAGTCGAGATTCAAATCCTGAAGTAAATGCACGATCTTCAGCACCGTTTAGGTTGACATTGTAACTAATATCGCCAACTGCAAGGTGTTGGATGAACATAGCAACCAAATCGGTTTGACTTCGAGCAAGGAGCATGTTACCTGATGCAGGAATACCACTTTGGAAGTTGTCTGAGACAGATGGATGTTCTCCAGTGTTTAGAGCTTGGAAACCATAATCCCACCATGAAACGAATGCAGGCCTTTCCGAGTAAGACTCGTTCGTGTCTTGTTCAGCTAACCAATCGAAAGCGTCATTCCAGTATTGTCCATTGAAGCCGCTACCGAAGGACCCCAAATAGGAGCGTCCACCAAAGGCTTCGTAGTCACGACTATCAAGGATAGAGACTCCGAGGTCATCCCATCGCATAATATCAGGAATGGCGTTGTAGAATTCCTCATCCAGATCTCCTTCTGCAGGAGAATTACTAGGAATCGCTGAGTCTAATCCGTAGGTTAGTTGTTGTCCAGTGAGCATAATGAGCACAAGGAGAACTGCGGAAAACGAAGGTGTTCTCCAAACTGCCTTTCTGGCACCTGCAATTCGGTCAGAAGGTGTACGGATTCCTGCACGGCGCCATGTACGAACAAGTCCGTCCCAGCCCGCCCACTTCCATAATCCAACAATTCCTGCCGCACCCATGATGGATACAACTGGGGTTGCGTTGAAGAGGAAACGAGCTGCGGTCCATGACATGTAGGAAGCAGCAAAGATCCAGATACCAAAGACAAGGGAAATTTGACTTCGTTGGCTAAAGGTCTTCCACAAGCAAATGAGTCCGACAACCAATGCGAGTACGAATACGATTGGTCCGAAACTTGCGAACATGTATCCACGGTCAGGAGCATTTGCTTCAGCAACAGTTCCGAAAACCTTGGTCTTTGTGAAATATCCACTTCCAGTGAACAAAACATCCCATGCATTGCTAATATCTGTGAGTTTCAAGACGTAAAGAATTGAGAAGAAGATTGTTGCTCCAGTAGCCAGTGTCCCTAGAACGAGAAGCCATGGCTTATCCCTGAATCCAGTTGTGATGTACATGATGACGAATGTGAAGAACAGAATGTAGAGGAACGGTTGCAATCCTGTGCCATCGAGAACCAGGTTCATTTGTGGATGAGCATAGAAAGGTAGAGCCATCAAGAGATTCGTGAGAAGCATAGTCAGGAAGAGTGTACTGATAATTGTCGAATCTCTTCTGCGGAACATATTCAATGCAACTTGTGTTGCATAAGCAAGGAAGAGAATGGAAGGACCAACGACGAATCCTTTCCATCCAAGACTCGCTGCGCCAAATGCAACACCTGCCAAAACTGCGTTTGACATGGCATATTTTCTCTCTTTAGCAACTGCGCTCATGGCACGAAGCATGTCGAGAGGTCGAATAGAAGTTGTTTTGACAAGTCTCTCTGAACCTGCGTACTTGACGGCACGCAGGTAGAACATGAATCCAATCGAAATGAACAACATAACGAACGAATCGTGGTCCGCAAGACCCCAGGTGGAGTGTGTTACGTGAGCTGGCATAAATGCAATCAACCAAGCAGCGATAACTCCAGTAGCCTTTCCAAAGTGATCCTTTGCAATTGTTGCAACTGGCAGAATTGTAAGAGCACCGTAAACAGCAGGAAGAGCAAGCATGCTCCACCATACAGCATCGCCGTCAGAGACGAATGGCTTCAGTGCCATAGCACCAAGTGCTAGGCTCCATGAAAACAATGGTGGTCGAGGATTGATTCCGCCAATAGGATAGGATCGATCTGCGTCGAAGATAAGGTGGGCATTCTGTGCAATGATGTAGTCGACAACACGCTTCATGTACCAAGGGTCAGAACCACCGGTCATATCGAAGCCTTCAGTTCCTGCTGCATACATTGAAGGAACAGCATACCATTGAATTCGAATGACAAGTCCAACGATGAATGCAACTGCTGTAAGCAATGAAGCCCAATGTGCATTCCAGAATTCACGAGCACCACTTGGGCGATGTTCTTCTCTGTTGGACCAGCCACCGTACTTATCGTGATTACCAATCATTGAGATTGCAACACCGACGAAGAAGGTGATAGCCAGCCAAATCAAAGGAGACCATGAGTCTGCAAAGCTTTCGTTTGTCCAGAATCCAGATTCGTACCAAGATCCAACAAGGTAAAGCATCCAGAGCGAGGAGAGGGTCATAGCACGTGTGAGCCAGCGTTCTGCGACCATGCCTGAAACGATAATGGCGACGATACCTGTTAGAAGTGCAGGCCAGTATCCCTCGTATCCATTCGCTTCAACTCCAGCAAGTCCACCAAGTTTGAGCCTATCTGCGACTGATGCTTGATCGAAATACCAAATTGTTAGCAGGTGGGCTGCAGCCCAAATGACAAGAGCGATTTGGAGGGGAAGAGCGTTTCTGTTCCAAGATCCGTCCTTTGTAGTGCCGTAAGCAAACCATCCTTTCTCTGCAGCTGGACTAAGCAGTCCACGTCCTGCAACACCAATTGCAAGACCGAGGATAGGGAAGATTGTCAGCCATGTGAAGAAGACAAATCCAAGTGCTGTCTTTTGGAACGAGTCGACATCATAGGTCTGTCCGTTAGGGAAAAGATACTCACTCGGGAGATATCCATCCACAGCCGCAGCGGCGGTTATATCCATAGCCGAGTGCACACCTACACCTGCGAAAACAAGCATAGTCATCCATTCGTGACGGCCACGCGTGTCGAGTAAATATCCGACAAATGTTACGACGAAGAATGTGAACCCTGTGAATGCATCAATGTAGTTTTCCACAAGGCCTGAACCGACGAGAGAAACGACAAACATAGCGAGGGAGATGTTCGTTTGAGTCATTGAATCAGGAAGGTTACCAAGTTCACGAAGTACACGAGGTGTGACAGCAAGTAGTCCTGCTACACCAGTGGCGATGATTGGCATCAACGCATTTTCGTTCAATTCAACATCGATTGACATAAGTCCGTCGACATAGTTTGCTAGTATTGCAATGAGCACTGCAAGTGGGGCGATAAGCCAACCAAAAACAGGCCTTTGCGAGGTCTTTGATACCTTTTCCATTTTTTTCCCTCAGAGGATTGCTCGACAGCAGCAATGCTGGAGCACTTCGCCCACTTTCGACCCTCTTTTAATCTCTACTGTGAATGAGGCCTCGAAATCATGCAACACAATTGGATTTACTTTTCATCGTAATGCACGATATCCAATGTCGTTTCTATGGTGAGAACCTTGAAGAGAAATCTTCTCCATTCGTTGATAAGAAAGTGCCCTTGCATCCGATAATGAAGGGGCGATTGCCGTTGTAGCAAGAACTCGTCCTCCTGTTGAAATAAGCTGATTCGAATCATTCATTCCCGTACCTGCATGACTCACCCAAACATTATCTTCATCATCCGCAAGTTCTGCCCCAAGAATCAATCGATTTTTTATTGCAGACTGAGGATAGCCTTCTGATGCTAAAACGACTGTAAGGCAATGCTTGTCGTGGAATGAAACCGAATGGTTCTCCAAGGCATCTGTGGCTGCTGCAAACAATAATTCGCCTACGTCGGAAGCAATCATCGGGAGAGTCACTTGGCATTCTGGATCGCCAAATCGTACATTGAATTCGACGACGAATGGATCACCATTTTCATCGATCATCAAGCCGACATAGAGGACGCCACGATAAGGAACATCCATTCCAGAAAGCGATTCATGCATTGGTTTGACGATTCGTTCCAAAACCTTGTGGTGAATTTCTTCGGTAACAACAGGAGCAGGACAGTATGCACCCATACCTCCTGTGTTCAATCCCTTATCGCCATCCCAAACCCTCTTGTGATCTTGACTTGGGGGCAAGCACACAAATCCAGAAGCATCCATGACCACTAACATGCTTGCTTCTTCACCAGGGAGAAAAGACTCCAAGAGAACATGTCCATCCGTTTTTATTGATTCCTTGATAAACTCGGTGGCTTCTTGCAAATCGGTTGTAACAACAACTCCTTTTCCGCCTGCAAGAACATCTCTTTTGATGACCCAAGGGTTATCGGAATGTGAGACAAGAGCAGATTCAAAATCACTTGTAGAATCGAGTACTATGTACTCCGCAGTGGGGACCCCAGCAAGCTGCATTGCTTCTTTGGCAAAGCGCTTCGACCCTTCTAATTCAGCATGGATTGCTTGGGGACCAAAGCATGGAATCCCATGTTCAATGAGGACATCAGCAAGGGAATCACACAACGGAGCTTCAGGACCAACGACGACGAAATCAACTGCTAGTGTTTCTGACAAAGCCAAAAGACCATCGACGTCTGAAGCTGAAATGGAATGATTCGTAGCATAGTTTACAGTTCCTGCATTTCCTGGCGTAACATGAACATGAGCAATGGATTCTGATTGGGAAAGGGCCCTGCATAGAGCATGTTCCCTTCCGCCACCGCCTACAACAAGGACTGACTTACTCATAACTCAACGCAACCAATCAAGGCTGATAATTCAACCGCAAAAGGGGTTTCACAACAAGAGCCTTCATGTGCCTTATTGCAAACCAACAATTCATGAGCAACGTTGATGCAGCCACAGACCTACACTTTCTTTCCCTTGTCTTGATGACACTGTGGCTATATCTCCCCGGGTTCATCGCAAACACATTCGCAATGATGTGGGGGAAATGGCTTCCAAAAACAGGATACGGTCCATGGCCAATCGATGGCGGAAAGACCTTGAAAGATGGTAACAGAATGCTCGGCGATGGCAAAACATGGAACGGACTTATCGGAGGATCACTTACTGCAGGTTTGTTGTGCGTCCTCCAACTCGCAATTGTTGGAAACGATTTTGATGGAGCCGCAATTTTCGCAAGCCCGATTATCGGAGCAGAGGATGCTTGGTTTTCAATTGGTAATGATTGGGTTGCCGCCTACATTCTTGGCACATTCCTTGGGTTTGCTTGCCTCTTTGGAGACCTAACAGGCTCCTTTTTCAAGCGTCGACAAGGTTTGAAGCGTGAGGGTGATGTTTCATCTAAAGCACCTCTGCTCGATACGCTTCCCTTTGCGATCATGGTATTCTTGTGGGGCCAACTGTTCCTTGGTGGGTCGTTACTTGCCTCGACCGACTTGATTTACCCCATGTTAGCAATTATCGTCATCACTCCTGTCCTTCATCGAGGTTTCAACCTCATCGGATATGCAATAGGATGGAAGGACGTACCTTACTGATGCAGGCAAAGCATTGATGATTCAATACGTCATGGGTAAACCATGCGAACAGCAGGCCTATTGACAATTCTGATGATGATTCCAATCCTATTTGCTTCGACAACGCTCGCAGCACCCCCCACAAGTGGCACGACAACAGTCGTTTCAGATTCACAGACATGGAATGGAGGAAACTTCAACGGAGATGTCGTTATTGCTAACGGGGGAGTTCTGACATGGACGGGTGAGTCTCAAATCACAACAGATTCTACAATTAC
>Ga0233438_10002417_pt1 | contig 18755 bp, 16 predicted proteins | sample SI_123_September_FD_182720 | JGI IMG/M metagenome (GOLD analysis project Ga0233438, IMG submission 182720) | Seawater microbial communities from Saanich Inlet, British Columbia, Canada - SI_123_September2016_10_MG | ecosystem: Environmental > Aquatic > Marine > Inlet | place: Canada: British...
TAATAGAATAGTCTGGATTACCACCACGAATCTCTTCATTTTTAACAGTTAAATCAATCTCAGTTAAACCATCTGGGGTACCATCGTCACAAACCTCTAAAGGAGTTGGTAACTGCAATGACGGTAAGGGATTAACAACAAGATTAAATTGAGTTGAACCATAACATTGTGAAAAACCATTCTGTTGTACACGAACATAAATTGTTTGTTGGTTGATCATTGTGTTTAAGTAAGGGCTTGATAAAGGGTTAGACATAGTATCGACATCTTCTAAAGAACTATAATAACTTACTGTAAAGTCTATTGGATCTTGTCCCCCTAATATAATATTATCATATTCTGAAAAGTCAAAAAGTGTGAATCCGTCATTGTCATCGTCACAAACGTTTAGCTCTGGAGGAGGAATAGCTAGAGCCATCGGATCAACAATTAAATTAAATAAAGCTGTATCTGAATAAGAAAAACAATCAGGATCATTGATGCTCTCTACGCGAACGAAAATAGGTTGAGGATTTATTGTATTTGTATAAGGACTAGTAAGATTTGCAGAAGATGAAGCTGCATCAACTAAAGATGTATGATACGTCACAGTATATAAATCATTTGCCTGGCTACCCAATATATCTAATGATAGGTCCTCTAAATTAAATTCTTCAATGCCATCGTTTAAAAAGTCATCGCAAGAGATCACATCCATTACTTCGTTTATATCTGGACCATCACTAAGACTAATTACAAAAGATGCTGTTTGATAACAATTTCCAGAAATTGCATCTTCAATTCTAACATATATAACTTCGGGATTTGTAGTGTTTGAATAATTGTTCGGGATACCAATAGTGCTAGTATTATTTTCTGCATCTATTTCACTCATATGATAACTGATCACATAATCTGTTGAAGAAAGGCCTCCCAAAACATACTCATTGTTTAAAGTTAAATCAAATGTATTTCCAGGTGAATTACAAATAATAAGGTCTTGAACATTTGAGATTTCTAGTGGAGATGGTATAAACTCAACAAAAACAGTGTCTGAAACAACACAATCTTCATTATAAATTATGTCAGCTGTGTAGTTACCATCTTCGGTTACATTGAGTACTGAGCTTATTTCCTCAGGGATTACCTCGCCGTCAAGATACCAAACATGTAAAGCAGCGGGAAGTTGTGTATCAAGAATTGCTGTTTCACCATAACAAAGTGCATTTCCAGACTCAATTGTAATGTCGTCTCCAATACTACCTCCAACCTGAAAACTTCCAGCTTCTAAAAAAACTGCGGAATCATAATTAGTATCTCCATCGTCAGCGATTACTAACTTAATTGTGTACTGGTTGTATGGAATTACTTCGCTTTGTGCTACCATACTAACAGTATGTCCTCTAAAATCCGTTGGACTTTGATTTGTTGGTAAACCGGTATCTCCATAATAAGCCCCAAAATAAGATTCATTTGAAGATGCACAGCTTGAATTATAAGTATTATCTCTAACTGATAAAACAGAAATAGGGTCTGTAGTATCAGGGACAATAGCTAAATTAGTGGTAGCTCCAGTATTAACATCTGTTAGTAAAAATGCAAATGCATCTGTAAAAGTACATTGAAAAGTGCCATATTCTTCCGATGCGAATAAAAAATTAAAGCTAATATTTTCTGAATAAGGGGTGAAATCAAATTGAATATAAGTGGCATTGTTAGTGTCTCCAGCAATTAAATCTGGAATGGCATTCTCTAAATCAATATCTCCAGGCCAATCAAAGCTTCCTTCCCCAATTGTTCCTTGTTCAGGACCTTCTGCTGACATGGCGTTTCCTGTTGATAAGATAATTCCTTCCGTAAAAGGGAAGTTTTCTCCATTACTCGAAAAGTATGCAATCCCATTGGTAGAGCCAAAATCAGAGCCAGTAGAAGTTTCAATATTAGATACGTCAGCACATGGAGAATCAATCAAAACGTCCTCAACTAATTCAGTCATTGTAAAAGTAGTATCATCAACTTCAATATAATCACCCAAAACTTGAACTGTCAATGTGGTTTCATCAAAACATCCAAATGGATTGGTATCCATAATTGTCAAAGTAACAGTAAATGTTCCTATTGTATTAAAAGTATGATCTACTAAAGTGCCATTTGCGAAAGTTCCATCACCAAAGTCCCAATCATAGCTGGCTCCTGTACCGTCAATTGAGAAATTTGCATTACCCTCAAAACTTACGTTATCCCCTTGGTTTATTACTAGTACACCTGTAGGGCTAATCTCCGGCACAACATTTTCGATAAGTGCTTCGATATCTTGACAAGGTGATTCACATAGAATATTAGCTTCGAAACCTGCCAAATTAACTCCGCCATTTGTAACAAATCTTAACGTCAAACATCCTGAAGTATTAGATGCAGTGATGGTTCCTATGGTCTGTGTTCCAGAATATGTCCCAATTATTGGATCTGATGTTGTAGAACCATTGTATATCGTTAACTCATCAGCACCACCTCCTTGAGTTGTGAACGAAATAAACTCTAAGACAGTTGATGTTCCTCCTCCGTCTGGACATATTGTTAGCGTAAAGTCTTCATTGCTAGAATAGTTACCCAAATTACCTCCAGAATCATATAAAACACCTTCGCATTGATTAAAAGTACCATTAGTCATATTAATATTGGAACTTGATGACGTGCAGTTAATGGTATCAATAAGAATTTGGTTTTCAATTACGTTTAAGTAGGCTTGAACATCTGTTAATTGTTGTTCTGTGAACATGTACATACAAGCGTCATCAGTATAATCCATGTAATTCATTGTTAGCGCCTTTTCTCCAGCCTCACATCCGTCTATCGAACCAGGTGCTGGACAGCTATAATTTGCAGAACTAATATTTGGAGTATCTGTAAAGCCGTCATCAGTTGAACAGCTCCCTGAAAAGGTGTGCTCTAAACTGAAAAAATGTCCAAGCTCATGGGTTAAAGTCCGACCTAAATTATAAGGAGCACTAGAAGTGTAACCCGCACAACCAGATCCCGACGAACCAATAGCAAAAGTATTTAAAACTACACAAGCCCCAGCAGCTATATTCCCCCCAAGTGGAGAATGTCCTAGCTCAGTTGCGCCAGCATCTTTAACAAGGATGTTTAAATATCCTGCCCAATTAGGGTCTCTCTCATTTGTGCCTTCTTCAAAACCATAGCCTATGGTTACAGCGCGTCCGCCTTCAACTAGGTCTGGGTCAATAAAATTTCCAGAAACATCTGTAGGATGGTTTTGAGTCGCTATACAAAATTGAACATCGAGAAAACCTGACAATGTGTTTGGATAAAGATCACTATTTGTATTCCAGTTTGATATATCGTCATTGACACCTTGATAATCTGCATTAACACGATCAATTTGATCTTGAGCTAACGCTTCTAAACAGGCTCTATCTGCTTCATCTGCTTCAGGAAAATGAACGGCTACAGGAATGAATAAAGTATTCATTTGTCCAGAAGCGTTAAGTCGTACAGATAGTTTTTCTGCCTTAAATCTACGCTGGTTGGCGGTATATTCTTTAAGTCGTACTGGATCTTTTTTTAGAGACTCCATATAAGCTTCCATTCCGCAAGTACGTCCCTGGGCACTCAAACTTGAGCTAAAACAGAACAATGCGAGAAATAAAAGAAAAAAATGTCTCAAAATAAAAAGAATAAGGATCAAATATAGAGATTTGTTTTGTTTAAAAATTGTACTTCATTAAAAAAAGAATTTAAAGTCCTAAACAGTTTCAAAAAATCAAAATCTTATATTTTGTTTACTACCTTTACAAAAAATATGAAAAATGAAAAATTTCACTATATCTGTTCACCAAACATCTAACCCAAAGATTATAAAATTTGAAGCAAATTCATTTTTAACAAAATATGAGAGTTTTGAATATTCTAATATTGATGAAGCAAAAAATTCCCCACTAGCACAACAACTTTTTTATCTACCTTTTGTGAAAAAAATCTATGTCTCTGGAAACTTTATTGCTATTGAGAGTTATGACATCGTAGAATGGATTGATGTGCAAAAAGAAGTTAGTGAACAAATTGAGAATTTCCTAAATGAGGGTGGTGCGGTTATAAATACAGATAAGAATAAAAATCCCGTAACCGTTTATGCAGAAAGCACACCAAATCCTGCAGTTCAGAAATTTGTAGCAAACAAAAAATTAGTAGCCCAAACTTTTGAATTTATTTCTATCGAAGAAGCCAAACTGTCTCCTTTTGCAACTGCCTTATTTCAGTTTCCATTTGTAAAAGCGGTATTTATTGATAAAAATTACGTTTCTATAACAAAGTATGATATTGTCGAGTGGGAATCTATTACGCTTGAATTAAGAGAGTTTATAAAATCCTATGTTGAGCAAGGAAAAGAAATGGTTTTAGCTTCAGCTGCAGAAACTTTAAATAAAACTACTACGCAATTAGACACTTCTTACGAGACACTAGATGATACTTCAAAAGAAATAATTAATATTTTAGAAGAGCACATTAAACCAGCTGTTGCTAGCGACGGAGGAAACATTTTGTTTGAATCCTACGACTCAACTACAAAAACAGTAAAAGTTATTTTACAAGGAGCTTGTAGTGGTTGTCCGTCTTCTACTTTTACATTAAAAAGTGGTATTGAGGCTATGTTAAAAGAAATGTTAGCTGGAAGAGTGGAAATTGTAGAAGCTATAAACGGGTAGTTAACTGAAAGAGCTTGGGTTATTAAAAAAATTAGAAATTTTTTCCCCTATTAGGCTACCTATTGCGACACCCATACCTCCCATTCGGACTCCGCAGTAAACATGTTCAGAAAGCTGTTTAACAATAGGTTTTTTTTTGGAACCAACCCCCATAATACCAGACCAACGTTGCTCTATCTCGTAGTTTATTTCTGGAAGTATCGTGTGTGTCAATAGGTTTTCAAGTGATTGTTGAATCTTTTTAGTCTGAGCTAACTCAGTAGTAGTCTCGCCTTCAATATCTAAGTTTCTTCCACCCCCTAAAAGAATTCGATTATCTATATTCCTAAAGTAATAATACCCAAAATCTAATTGAAAAGTCCCTTTTATATGTAGGTTGTCGATTGGCTTTGTGATTAAAACCTGAGCCCTTGCTGGCTGAACATCCTCATTTATTAATTGCTTGGCAAACCCATTTGTAGTGAAAATTAACTTTGAAGCTGATAGCTCAAAATGACTCGTTTGAATTGAAACTTTGTCCGAATGCTCAAAATACCTTTCAACCTTTGTATTATTTAAAATAATGACACCCAATTCTTGAACTCTTTTTATCAGTGCTTGCATCATTTTTCCCGTATCAATTTGACCCTCAAATTGGTTTCGTATATATTGATTTTGAATTCTATGGAAATTAAAGTGATTAGAAATATTCGAAAATACATCCCCATTGAAAATAGGTTTCAATAGCGAGTTTATCTCTTTCATTTTTTGAGAACAATTATCAAACAAAAGTTCATCTTTTTCCAAAAATAATTCATAACCTCCTAGCTGCTGGTAGCAAAGAGCATCATCTCCTAAAGTGGTTCTCAACAAGTTTAGTCCTTTGTGACGTTGACTAACAAGTTCAAGAACTTCAGATTCAGAATGTGATTCGAGGTCTTTTAAAATCTCGCTTAAACTACCAAAACAGGCAAAACCCGCATTTTTAGTGCTTGCTCCCTGCGGAAAAAGTCCTTTTTCAAGAATTATTATTTTGGTATTTGGTTGTTTTATTTTGAGGTGAAGTGCAGTATTCAATCCGACAATTCCACTGCCAACAACTACATAATCGACATTGGTTAACCAAGTTTTCTGTTCCCAATAGGATAAATTCATAGTTAAAACTACAATTTTTTTTAACGAAAATGATAATGGACTGGACATAAAAAACTCCAAATTAAAATTCGGAGTTTTTTTTATTTAAAGTTTATTAATGGGCTTCATTTCAAAGTCTTCCATGAACTTAGTAGTGTAATTTCCAGCAATATATTCTGGATGATCCATTAACTTACGGTGAAATGGAATTGTGGTTTTAATACCCTCAATTACAAACTCATCAAGAGCACGCTTCATTTTGTGAATCGCTTCCTCTCTTGTTTGAGCTGTTGTGATTAATTTCGCGATCATTGAATCATAATTGGGTGGAATAGTATAACCTGCATAAACATGCGTGTCTAATCTTACTCCGTGACCCCCGGGTGAATGTAAAGTTGTTATTTTTCCAGGTGATGGTCTAAAGTCATTAAACGGATCTTCTGCATTAATTCGACATTCGATAGAATGCAAACTTGGAAGGTAGTTTTTTCCCAAGATTGCAACCCCTGCTGCCACTAATATTTGCTCACGAATAAGGTCAAAATTAATAACTTGTTCTGTTATAGGATGCTCAACTTGAATACGAGTGTTCATTTCCATGAAATAAAAATTCCGGTGTTTATCAACCAGAAATTCAACAGTCCCTGCTCCTTCGTATTTAATGAATTCTGATGCCTTAACCGCTGCTTCACCCATTTTTTTTCGTAATGCTGTTGTCATAAAAGGAGATGGCACTTCTTCTGTTAATTTTTGGTGACGACGTTGAATTGAACAATCTCTTTCTGACAAATGACAAGCATTTCCTTTAGAGTCTCCTATGATTTGAATTTCAATATGACGTGGTTCTTCAATGAGTTTTTCCATGTACATATCATCATTTCCAAAAGCTGCTTTAGATTCTTGACGTGCAGAATCCCATGCATCCTTTAGATCTTCTTTTTTCCATACAGCACGCATTCCTTTTCCTCCACCACCGGCAGAAGCCTTTAGCATTACGGGATATCCAGTTTTCTTGGCGATTACCTTACACTCTGCAAAAGTTTCAATAACACCTTCACTTCCAGGAACACAAGGGACCCCTGCTAATTTCATTGTTGCTTTTGCATTAGCCTTGTCTCCCATTCGATCAATCATTTCTGGAGAAGCTCCAATAAATTTGATACCATGTTCTTCACATATTTTTGAAAAGCGCGCATTTTCAGATAAAAAGCCATAACCAGGGTGAATCGCGTCTGCGTTAGTAATTTCTGCTGCAGCAATAATATTAGATATTTTGAGGTAGGATTCACTGCTGGCTGCTGGGCCAATACAAACAGCTTCATCTGCAAATTTAACGTGAAGGCTTTCAGAATCCGCTGTTGAATAAACAGCAACTGTTTGAATACCCATTTCTTTACACGTTCTTATAACTCTTAGGGCTATTTCACCACGATTGGCTACTAGTATTTTTTTAAACATAACTTATGAGCTTTTAAAATATAAAATTCCAAATTCTACAAATAGGATTTGTTTTGGAATTTTAAAATAAGGTTATGATGGATCTACTAAAAATAATGGCTGATCAAATTCAACTGGAGACGAATCATCTACAAGAACTTTAACAATCTTTCCAGTTATTTCAGATTCAATTTCATTAAATAATTTCATCGCCTCAATAACACAAAGAATATCTCCATCAGAAATTGACTGACCTACTTCAACAAACAAAGGTTTATCAGGTGAAGGTCTTCTGTAAAATGTTCCAATTATAGGAGATTTAATTGTAATGTATTTAGAGTCCTCTGCAGTCGGTGCTGGAGCTTTTGATTCTTGGGCTTGGGGCACCTCGATAGGAACTACAGTAGCTGCTGGCAACTGAGTAGCTGGAGCAGTTACTAACTGCTGCACAGTAGTGGCACCTGTTGGACCTGTTTTGATAGTGATTTTAAAATCATCTGTTTCTAATTTCACTTCACTTGTGCCTGACTTAGCTACAAATTTAATTAAATTTTGAATTTCTTTTAAATCCATAATTATAGTTTTTTAGTATTTGATTATTTTTTTAAGAATTGTAAGCCCATTTTAAATAAACGGAACCCCAATTAAACCCGCCACCAAAGGCAGCAAATATTAAATTGTCTCCTTTTTTTAATTTAGATTCATAATCACTTAGTAACAATGGTAATGTTCCAGAAGTGGTATTTCCGTATTTTTCAATATTCATCAATACCTTTTTTGGATCCAAATTAATCCTATTGGCTGTAGCGTCTACAATACGTTTGTTCGCTTGATGAGCTACTAACCAATCTACCTTGTCGTTTTCTAAGTTATTTCGATCTAATATTTTCTCTGTAGCATCTGCCATGTTAAAAACTGCATTTTTAAAAACAGTCTTCCCGTCTTGGTAAATAAAATGATTTTTTTTCTTAAGGGATTCATCTGTAATTGCATTGGATGAGCCACCATGAGTACCTCGCAAGAACTCTCTTCCAGTACCATCACTCCTCAAATACTCATCTTGAATTCCTAAGCCTTCATTATTAGCTTCAAAAAGAACAGCACCTGCACCATCTCCAAATATTATACATGTGGCTCTATCCTCATAATTTATCATAGATGAATTTTTATCAGCTCCAATTAAAAGAACTTTTTTATAAATCCCCGATTCAATATAACGAGCAGCAATTGACATTCCAAACAAAAAGCTAGAACATGCTGCATCGATATCAAAAGCAAACGCATTTGTTGCCCCAACTTCCGAAGCAGTATATGCTGAGGTTGAAGCAGCTTTCATATCTGGAGTTGCAGTAGCAACAACAACGAGGTCTATTGTCTTTGGGTCTATATTGTTTTTTTTGATTAGGCTTGTCGCAGCTTCTATAGCCATGAAGGAAGTACCCTTGTTATCACCTTTCAAAATTCGGCGTTCTTTGATGCCAGTTCTGGAAGTAATCCAGTCGTCGTTGGTGTCAACCATTGTTTCCAATATTTGGTTGGTTAATACATAGTCTGGGACATATCCTCCGACAGCAGTTATTGCAGCTGAAATGTTAGTCATATAAAATTTTAAAATTAGTGATTTGAATCAATAATGATCAAAAACAATCAAAAACGTGTCAAAAATACTCATTTTTGGTTAAAATAAGCAATTAAGTTGTTTTTTTTAGGATTGATATAATTAAAGCTTAAAACAAAAAAAAACGCTCTACAGGAGCGTTTTTTTTTAATTTTTTAAATAGTTATGCTATGCAGCATTTTCTTCAGCTGCAGTAGTATCTACCAAGACTTGTCCTCTGTAATATAATTTACCTTCATGCCAGTGAGCTCTATGGTACAAGTGTGCTTCACCAGTTGTTGGGCATGTAGCAATTTGAGGTGTAGTAGCCTTGTAATGGGTACGTCTTTTATCTCTTCTAGTCCTTGAGATTTTTCTTTTAGGATGTGCCATTTTCTATATTATTTTTCCGTTATTAATTTTTTTAATTTCTCCCAACGAGGGTCTATGTCTTCTTTAATGGTGGAACTCTTTACGCTTTTTGGGCTTAAATCTTCTAATCTTTTTAATATATCTGAGTCTAGTGTCCCATCTTCAACTCCAGGATGAACCCTTTTTTGAGGAAGTGAAAGTACAATTAATTCATAAATATAATGAGCAACATTAATTTCATATTCACCATGAGGTAGAATTAAAATCTGATCATTTTCGTCGTTATACTTATCTCCAAAATTTACAACTAAATTAAAACTAGCGTGTAATTTTTCGTCATAGCTTTCGTTGGTTAAATCACAGTTAACATTTACTGAACCATTAGCCAGGAAATTTAACTCTAAAAATGATGACTTTTTTACTAAGTTGACATCAACAATGATACTAACATTATTAAAATCATCATACTGAAAATACTCAAAGAACTTGTAATCTATCTCAAATTTATAAATATGCTCACCCACTTTTAGACCTACAAATTGTATATCGAATGCTTTAAGCGGATTCATTATTTCAAATATTTAAGCTTGCAAATATATAAAATTTTATTTAGGCTTGTTATAAAGGGGCTTATTTTTTATTGTATGTTTTTTTAGATTGCTTTCTTAAAGGATTTGATGTTAATTTTTGATTCATCTTTCGATTTCTGAAAATTGAAATAGCTGTATAAATAGCTTCTTTAAATGAAGAGATATCGGCTATTCCTTTTCCTGCAATTTCGTAAGCAGTGCCATGATCAGGTGAGGTTCTTACTTTACTCAATCCTGCTGTAAAATTAACACCATTGCCAAAAGCCAAGGTTTTAAAAGGGATCAAACCTTGGTCATGATAAGTTGCTAGAATAGCATCAAAGTTTTTATAATTTTTTGAACCAAAAAAACTGTCCGCCGAGTAAGGTCCGTAAACTACTACTTTACCTTTATTTTTTATTGCTTCTAAAGCGGGTCTAAGGATTTCATCGTCTTCAAAGCCGATAACTCCATTGTCTCCAGTATGAGGGTTAATTCCTAAAACAGCAATTTTAGGCAGTCGTATATTAAAGTCTTGAACTAAGGAATTGTAAATAATTGAAATTTTATTTTCAATTGACTCTGGAGTAATGTATTTGGAGACTTCGCTCACTGGAACGTGATCAGTTAAAAGCCCTACTTTAAGGCCGTCAGAAACCATAAACATCAAACTATCCCCTTCAAGCTCTTGTGCTAGATAATCGGTATGTCCTGGAAATTTGAAATCGTCTGATTGTATATTATGTTTATTAATCGGTGCTGTTACTAAAACATCTATTTGGTCGTCTTTCAGGTCTTTAACTGCTGCCTGAAGAGATTTAATGGCGTAAGATCCGATTAATAAATCTTCCTCTCCAAAGTTAATTTTAACATCATCTTTCCACACAGTAACAACATTTACTTTGGATTCAATGGCTTGTTCTGCATTTTGAATACTTTTGAAGCTAAGTGAACTTTCAAAGTGATTTTTAAAAAAAGAAATTGTTTTTACAGAAGCATAAATTACAGGAGTGCAAAATTCTAGCATTCGACTGTCTTCAAAAGTCTTGACCACCAATTCCCCTCCAATGCCATTTAAGTCTCCTATAGAAATTCCTAATTTTATTTTTTCTTTTTTTTCCATTAAAAGTGCCGTGTTGTTTGTAATTTTGAATTTACGAATTTAACGAATTAAAAGCATGTTTACGGGTATTATTGAAGATTTAGGAATTGTAAAAGGTATACTGAAGGAGAATGACAACTTACATTTAACGATTCAAAGTGTACTTGCTCCAGAGTTAAAAGTAGATCAGAGTGTATCTCACAATGGGGTGTGTCTGACCGTTATTGCGCAAACGGACGCTGACTATACCGTTACTGCAATCAAAGAAACCTTAGAAAAAACTAATATTAATACATTGAAAATTGGAGCGACTGTAAACTTAGAGCGTGGTCTAAAGCTTGGTGCGCGGCTAGATGGTCATATGGTCCAGGGACATGTAGATCAAATTGGAAACTGTACAGCAGTTGAAAACAAAAACGGAAGTTGGATATATTCTTTTAAGTATGATGCATCTGTTGGCAATCTTACCATTGAAAAGGGGTCTATTACTGTAAATGGTGTGAGCCTGACGGTTGTAAACTCCAAAGATGGCGAATTTAGTGTAGCAATTATTCCTTACACATACGATCATACGAACTTTAATAGCTTTGAAGAGGGTACTATAGTTAATCTTGAATTTGACGTCATTGGAAAATACGTAGCCCGTCTACACGCCAATCGCTAAGCTATTTACTCAATTTATGGTTCTGAATTTTTAGCAATTCTTTTATATCAGATAGTAATTGAACATCTGCAGGGGTCACTACTGTCATGTCTTTGACATCGTCCGCTCTTCTTTTGAGTTTATTAACAAATTTGACTACTACGAATATGGTGAAGCCAACAATTATAAAATCTAAAATAGTTTCTGCAAATAATCCGTAATCGATAGATACTTGGCTGGTTTTATCTGTTTGAGTTCTTAAGATGAGTTTTTTTTCTTGAAAATTAATCCCATCAGACATAAGCGATAATGGAGGTAAAATAATATTTTTTACTAACACATTAACAACGGAATTGAAGGAAGCGCCTATAATAATTCCAATAGCCATGTCAAGCATGTTACCTTTCACTACAAAGTCCTTAAATTCTTTTATTAGTTTCATTTTTTTATTTTTAATGATTTAATTACTTATCAAAAGTAGAGCTATATTTTCATATGTTGATTGTAAAACATTAGAATCAAATTTCACAATTATAAATTGTCGGCTAAAAAGATTTTACTCGTTCTCATTTCTAAAACCAAAAAACATATTATCTAATTTTTAGCTAAATTAAGGAATATTTTAAGCAAATAATACACGTCTGTTAACCAAGATTTAAATAAGATTTTTATTAATATTAAATATTAAATTCTTACATTTAAAGAAATAATTTTAAATTTATTCTCATGGATAAAGCATCAATTTTAGCTCAGCTTATCGTTTCGATCTCAGTTATTAGTGTCTGGGTTTTCCGCTACGACAACATCGTTTTAGAATTCAAACAGTATGGAATTTCTAATTTGTTAAGAAACATAGTAGGAGCTTCTAAGATCTCCTTAGCTACAATTTTAATTTTGGGGATTTGGTATACGGAACTTCTTATAATTTCTTCTTTGTTAATGGCTTTTTTAATGATCTGTGCACAATTTTACCACATTAAAGTAAAAAATCCATTGCTAAAATATATCCCTTCTTTTGTTCTTTTGGTACTGTCATTATTTATCGCAGCCGTAAACTATGGCCTAGTATAACGAATGGATATAAACAAAATACTGCTAGTTTTTTCTGCTATTTCTTTTATATTTTATGGGATTACTTCTTTTTTTTCAAAAAGAATGGTTTCAGAATATTCCCGTTGGGGATATAGCAATCAACGAATTTTGTTAGGTTTCGTTCAGATGATGGGAGGAATTGGGTTAATTGCTGGAATCAATAATAGTATTATACTTTCCTTAGTATCATTCTTATTAACTTTTATGATGATTACAGCAGTTTTTGTTAGAATAAAAATAAAAGATTCATTTACAAATATGTTTCCAGCTATATTTTATTGCGCATTAAATTTTATTATATTCTACAATTCTCTAAACTAAAAACTTATTAATTCAAAAAGCCTCTTTATTAACTAGCATACACACCCAAACTATAACACAAATACTTACAAACATTGAAAAATAAAGTACAATTTGATTGGCATCCATAAGCTAATTATTTACGCCTAATTTATTAAAACTTTAACGAAATTGCTAAAAAACAACTGAATATTTATTTTTTGTTAGTTGTCTGAAGTAATGTTTTTCTTACTAAATTTGCCATGTACAAATGTAATCTTACTTATGAATTTTATTCGTAAGTAGTTATAATTCAGATGTTTTATTAAAAAAGGGGATGTAGCTCAGTTGGCTAGAGCGCTTGACTGGCAGTCAAGAGGTCGTGGGTTCGAATCCCATCTTCTCCACAAGTGTTACCGCTACACTACATAAGTTTAATCAAAGCCCACCAACAGGTGGGTTTTTTCTTAAATAGCGCTCTAACCAGTCTCGAAAAGCTAATAAAATCACTTCAACGCTTGATTTATAAACATCTCAAAGAACAGTCTAAATTACTAAAAACTGACAGACATTTGACAGACATTTTTGTTCTTATCGCTTTTAGCAGTTTTCTCAACACGCTTTGTTCCAAAGCTATTGAACTATTTCCTATATTTGAGTAAACTAATTATTATGAAAAATATAATTTACACACTCGCTTTACTTTTTTCCTTTAGCTTCTTCTTAGATTGCAGTACTCAGGAAAATAGCAATATTATTGATACAGATAATGACGGAATAGCTGATAGTGAAGATAATTGTCCATTAGTTCAAAATTCAGATCAATTAGATTCAAATAATGATGGCATTGGTGATGCTTGCTCTAACGATACTGATGAAGATGGTATTATTGATGCTATGGACAATTGTCCACTAGCTAGTAATCCAAATCAAGAAGATGAAAATGGTGATGGAATTGGAGATGTATGCTCTGATTTGGACGGAGACGGGGTAATAGATAGTCTAGATAATTGCCCGTTATTTGCTAATCCAAATCAAGAAGATGAAAATAATGATGGAATTGGTGATGATTGCTCTGACTTAGATGAAGATGGAGTTATTGATGGTGAAGATAACTGTCCGTTATTTGCTAATCCAAATCAAGTTGACACTGATGGTGATAATATTGGTGACACGTGTGATGCAACAGCGCTATTCAACTCTTCTGAAACTTCAATATTCATAGGGGATCAAGTTAGTTTTTTAAGCACATCTACTGGGAATATTAATTTCCAAGAATGGACTTTTGAAGGTGGAACTCCAAACGCATCTAATGAAACATCCTTTGATGTATCGTATAACTCCATTGGTAATTTTAATGTCAGTTTGTATGTTTCAAATGGTGAATATGATGATTTACTAACTCAAGAAAATTATGTAAATGTTTGTTACAATAAGTCATTTGAAAACAACCAATGGGATGGTTGGGTATATAACGGATGGGCATTTTCTAGCAGTACAACTTGTCCTGATTGTGTATATGCATGGCAAAACAGCACAAGCCCTGGAGAATCAATCGATTATGATTTATGTAATAGCTTTAATGATTTACCTAATAATTCAACTTTTTATTTTGAAGCAATGGGAGATGGTACATTTGAACTTTTGGATAGATTATCTATCAGAATAAATAATGTTGAAGTTAATGTTGACACAATTGATCCTGCTGGTTTTACATCTTTGGGTCTTTATTCAGTTAGTATACCAAATAATTTAAATACTGTTGATATTTGTGTAGTGGCAACCTTATTTTATACAAACAATATATACTTAAATAACCTTAGGATTTGTCAGGACTGAGTTTAATCAAATTGATTCTGAAAATTGATAAGATAATTAACGGATGGGAGAAAAAAATAAGTATATCCCAAAAAAAATTGTAAGCAACAATCGTTAAACAAATGAAAAAAATCTAATTATCTCCGCTTTATTAGTCTTTAGCTGTTCAAGTGATAGTGATTCTAAAGACAATCCATTACCAGCTTAGACAGTTAAAGGTAAGTGGTTGTGGTCTCCAGACCCTAGAGACAGAGCATATGCAAAAACAATATTTGAATTCGTTGATGGTAAGCTGTGTACATCTTATGCAAACTGTACTAATACTAACCTCTGTAGTTATACAGATTTTAATGCATTATATGGTGCCGATAGAATTCAAAGCGTTGATACATAAACATTTAATGGAAACACTTTGATATGGGATAAAATCTCGCGGGCAGTTTCATTTGAATGTAATGGCGGTATTATGCTAAACAAAAATAGTTAAAAACTTTGGAGATTAAATTCTAACTGTAACTAGACTATAATAATATGGTCTTGTATCGTATCAACTATTTCTAAATGATAGGCTGAGTCAATCCTCTCTCAACAAATTGTTGTAGTTTTTCATTTTATATTTTATATTTTATGATTATATTAGTTTCGTTTTAAAACCAATAATAAATTAAATAACATTCTATGAAAAACAAATTAACATTACTAGTATTAATGCTGTGTACTTTATTATCAGCTCAAAAAAAGAAAAATGGAACTATTTATATAGAACATCCTGCAATGGATGTAGTAGAGCAGTTTAACTCTGCTTTTGTAAGTGGAGATGTTGAAAAAATAAAAAGTCTAGTTTCAGATGATTTCAGCTGGAGAAATTCAACTATGAGAGAAAAACCTGGTACTTTAAAACAGCTTTTAGGCCGATCAAATTACCTTAGTAATAACATTGAAAACTTTGAAATCAAACACTATGGAGGTTCTTACCCTGACGCATTTGAGTACAAAAAAGACAATATTTTAGATGTCAAAACTTACACATGGATGACAGGTTATGATAAAAATACAGGAGTTGCGCTCAACATGCCTAGGTATGCTGATTTTCGTGTACAGAAAAATGGTAAAATCCTATCAGTAAATATTATGGATGACCAAGTACTTTGGAATAAAGCTTATGATGCCTATGGAACTTCAAAGAACGGAGTGATTTTTAAAGACCATCCACTAGTCTCCAAGGTAAGACTTCTAATGCACTCTTATCTTACCAAAGACGTTGAAAAAATTAAAAACAACTACACAGAATCAACCATGTTTTATGATGTAATGAATTCAAAATTAAATGAATTCAAAACATTAGACGAAGAATTTGCAGACTTTAGCAAATACATGGAGATATTTGAATTGTCAGAAATTAATGAAAGTGGATACCCTGACGTGTTAGATTACGAGGGTGACAATACAGTCGTAATTTCGTGGTGGAACATGAAGTTCAAGAACAAAATATCAGGTAATACAGCTGTAATAAAACAGCACATTCACCATGCATTTAATGAAGAAGGGGAAATTGTGAGAGAGGACTATTACTTCAATCCTTCGCAACTTCCAAAGTAAAATTAGATAAATTTACTATGAAAAAACCTTCTCTAAAACGAGAAGGTTTTTTCATTCTAAATAGGTGTCTGTTTTCATTTGATTAGTATATTAACTGTAGGTGAAAGTTATCAAAAGTACTTAAGCTGACATTTATTATATTTGATACACAAAATAAATTTAATTATGAAAAAACAAATTTACCTATTGGCAATTCTAGTTTCATCAATAGCATTTTCGCAATCTAAGGAAAGAATTAGCCTACATCTTTTTGATTTACCCGCTGGTATATCAATTGAAGAATTTCAAAAAGACCTTGACAGAGCAAATACAATTTATGAAAAAAATGGATTTGGAGTAGACAAATATAAAGTCTACCAAGTTAAGTCAGAAGACGAAGCCAAAGTACACCGCTACATGTGGTTAAGCACTTGGGCTGACGATGTTGAGTATAGTAAGGCACACTCAGATGAAATAGATGATTTCTGGGAAAACTATTTTACTCCTAAATATGAGAAGATGCTAGAAGAACATATTTACAGAAAATTTTTTTCTGTGAAGTAAGTTTTTTAACTAAATATTCTAATTGATACTAAATTATAAATAAAAATATTATGAGCAGTAAGTTTTTTGGAAATAAAACTGTTAAGCAGTCAGAGACAAAAAAAGGATCTAAATCGGTCTACAAAAATCAAAACAACAGTAACAAAACTGCAGTTAGGAAAACTGGCCGTGGAAAATAGACTTTGAATACTAACATCAGTCTCAAACAGATAAATAAACTTGCAATTCCTGCAATTATAGCAGGTATTTCCGAGCCAATACTTTCCCTAACAGATGCAGCGATTGTAGGTCATATGTCAGATCATGCAACGGAATCATTGGCTGCTGTTGGAATAGTAACAGCTTTTTTATCAATGCTTATTTGGGTATTAGGACAATCTAGAAGTGCTATTTCTTCTATTATATCACAATACGTAGGTGCCAACAAGCTTAATGAGGTGAAAGCCTTGCCTTCACAAGCTATTGCAATTATTTTAATAATCGCTACAATTATTTGTTTTATAACATATCCACTTAGTAAAAGTATTTTTTCGCTTTACAATGCATCTGATCTACTGTTAGATTACTGCGTGTCGTACTACAAAATTCGTGTAATTGGACTCCCTTTAACACTTTATGTTTTTGCAGTTTTTGGGGTATTTAGAGGACTCCAAAACACCTACTATCCAATGAAAATTGCAATCTCTGGTGCAACAATAAATATCTTATTAGATTTCGTACTTGTTTATGGCATAAAAGACTGGTTCCTCCCTCTTAATCTGCAAGGTGCCGCTATCGCCAGTGTGCTTTCACAGTTTTTAATGGCTATCCTAGCTACACACTACCTTTTAAAGAAAACAGAGATTCCTCTACGTTTTTCAAACACTTTAAACAAAGAAATCCCTAAATTTTTAAATATGATTGGGCATTTAATTGTTCGAACACTAGCACTGAATACTGCTCTTTATTTTGCAACTCGTTTTGCTACTGGCTACGGAGATGAATATATAGCAGCATACACCATTTCAATAAATTTATGGTTCTTTGCTGCTTTTGCTGTTGATGGATATGCCAGTGCTGGTAATATTCTTTCTGGAAAGTTATTTGGAGCTAAAGAGTTTAAATTACTTTTTGAATTAAGTAACAGACTTTTCAGATACGCAATAATTGTTGGAGTGACAATGGGAAGTATTGGAGCACTTTTATACAAGCCCATTGGAGTTGCTTTCACAAATGATCCCTTGGTTTTAGGTATTTTTTATGAGGTATTTTGGGTCGTATTGTTAATGCAGCCAATTTGTGCATTAGCATTTGTATTTGATGGAGTTTTTAAAGGTCTTGGTAAAATGAAAGATTTACGAAATGTGCTATTATTATCTACTCTTTTCGTTTTTTTACCGGTAATCCTTATAACTGATTACTACGGGTGGAAGCTGCATGGTGTATTTACTGCTTTTACATTATGGATGATTGCTAGGGGTGTTCACTTAATAATAAAATTTAGGAAACAATTTTCACCTCATGCCCAAAACCATTAACTTTGTGACAAATTAAACTTATTTATAATACTTTAAACAACAAATGAGTAATATTAGAATTACAAAACAATTTTCTTTTGAAACTGGACATGCCTTATATGGGTATGATGGTAAATGTAAAAATATTCACGGACACAGTTACCAGTTATTTGTTACGGTTATTGGTAAACCCATTTCAAACTCTGAACATGTAAAATTTGGAATGGTCATTGATTTTTCTGATTTAAAAAAAATAATCAAAGAAGAAATTGTAAACGTATTTGATCACGCTACGGTTTTTAATAAAAATACACCACATGTAGAACTTGCAAAAGAGCTATCCGATCGTGGACACGACGTTATACTTGTAGATTATCAACCAACAAGTG
>Ga0233438_10002418_pt1 | contig 18754 bp, 16 predicted proteins | sample SI_123_September_FD_182720 | JGI IMG/M metagenome (GOLD analysis project Ga0233438, IMG submission 182720) | Seawater microbial communities from Saanich Inlet, British Columbia, Canada - SI_123_September2016_10_MG | ecosystem: Environmental > Aquatic > Marine > Inlet | place: Canada: British...
GATCGGGAATAGCTGTCGCGACGGCGTGTTAACTTCACGTGTTGGTCACGACGCACACGCTTTGCAAACGACTCGCAACAATGGGCGAGGTTGGACCATCGCGACGCGTGACGGATCAGACGCAAATTGTAATCGGGAGAACGTTCATGACACTGACACGACGCCACGCGCTGACGAGCGCTGCCGCTCTCGCGACGGCTCCTCTGTTGCCCGCACTCCCGGCCAAGGCCGCTGCGCCTGTCGCCGGCAAGCAGAACGCGAGCTTCTATCGTTACAAGGTCGGCGATGCCGAAGTGACCGTGGTTTCTGATGGAGCCACCACGTTTCCGCTTGCTGACAATTTTGTGACGAATGCGAAGAAAGAGGACGTGAGCACTGCGCTTGAAAAAGCATTTCGGCCGCGGGACCAAGTAACAATCTATTTTGGTCCGCTTGTGATCAACACCGGCGGCAAGTTGGTCGTTATCGATACGGGCAATGGTCCCGCCACCTTCGCAAGCAGCAAGGGTGCCGCGGGACAGTTCGCCAGCAATCTTGCTGCCGCAGGGATCGATTCCAAGGCAGTCGATATGGTGGTGATTTCACATTTCCACAGCGACCATGTGAATGGATTGCTCACGGCCGACGGACAGCCTGCATTTCCGAATGCCGAAGTGCTGGTGCCGTCTGTCGAGTGGAAATACTGGATGGACGATGGCGAGATGAGCCGCGCTCCGGCTGGCCGCATGGAAGGCCTGTTCAAGAACAATCGCCGCGTTTTCGAAGCCGGACTGAAGAAGAAGGTCACGCCTTACGACTGGGGCAAGGATGTCGTGCCGGGCCTGCGCGCCGTAGAGACCATCGGCCACACGCCGGGTCACACGTCTTATGTGCTGTCGTCCGGCCCAGACACGGTTTTCATCCAGTCGGATGTTACCAACAATCCGGACCTGTTCGCTCGCAATCCTGGCTGGCAGGCGTTTTTTGATCAGGATGGTCCCCAAGCCGAAGTCACCCGGCGCAAGGTCTATGACATGCTCGCGGCAGACAGGATGCGTGTGCAGGGCTTCCATTACCCGTTCCCCGGCCTCGCCAACATCGAAAAGGACGGCACAGGCTATCGCTGGGTGCCGGCCCCCTGGAATCCGTCCATCTGAGCTGACGGATCGCGACTTGACGGGAATTGGGCGCGGATTTATATCCGCGCCCATGATTTTGAACGCAACCATCATCGCAGCTCGCCGCCGCCGCATTCCCGCGGTATGGGCGGTTGATCGCGTTTAAAGATCACCATCCGTGCCGCCGGAGACAGTCCGCGGCATGCTTCACTCTCCAAAACACGCGGTTTGATCTCAGGCGGCTCCTCGCAAAAGCAGGGGTTTGCAATGTACGTTCTGCCCGCCTTCCGAGTTGACCGCGCTGCTTGCCTCGCGTTCGCCGCCGCGCGTGGATTCGGGCTGGCCTGCGCCCACGACGGCCAGAAGCCGATCGCGTCGCCGGTACCGTTCCATATCGAGTACGCAAACGATGGGACGCCGCTACTTTGCTTTCATCTTGCTCGTCACAATCCCTTTGTCGAATGCGCAGATGGCGTGACGCCATGGTTGTTCGCGGTGAACGAGGCCGATGCCTATGTCTCGCCCGACTGGTACGTTTCACCCGATCAAGTGCCGACGTGGCTCTATCGCTCAGTTCATATGACCGGTGCGGTCCGCGTCATGACCAGCCAACAACTGCCCGATCACTTGAATCAGGCGAGCGCCCGATTTGAAACCGATCTGGCGCCGAAAAAGCCCTGGACGATGGACAAGATGTCGTCCGGCAGACGTGAAGCAATGATGAAGGCGATCGTGGGATTGGTCATGGCCGTTGAGGAGGTCGAGGGCAGCTTCAAGCTGAACCGGCACAAATCGGACGCGGACCACGTTGCGGTGACCCGCGCTTTGGCCCTACAGACATCAGCGGGCGCGGGCACCCTGTCGGCGGCAATGCGCGCTATGCGGCCACAGGCTTTTGCCGCTATTGAAGACAATGAAGTGTTGAGCACTGCGCACGAAGGGACCGCGCCATGAGCACGAAGAAGAAAATCGGCATTCTCGGCGCCTCCGGTTACACCGGGGCGGAGCTGGTCCGGCTGTTGTTGCGCCATCCCCGCGTGGAGATTGCGGTGCTGACTGCCGACCGGCGGGCAGGGCAGATGATGGGCGATGTGTTTCCGCAGTTCGCGCCATATGATCTGCCGCGCCTCGTCACGATCGATGAGGTCGATTGGGCGCAGGCAGGACTCGATCTTGTGTTCTGCGCGCTGCCGCACGCCACCACGCAAAAGGTGCTGAAGGATGTTTTCGCCAAGGCGCCGGACATCAAGATCGTCGATCTGTCGGCGGATTTCCGGCTGGAAGATCCGGCGGCCTATGCCAAGTGGTACGGCCATGAGCATCACGCGCTCGAACTGCAGAAGGAAGCCGTCTACGGGCTGGCGGAAATCTATCGGCGCGACATCAAGAAGGCGCGGCTGGTCGCCAATCCCGGCTGTTACACAACATGCGCGCAATTGCCGCTGATCCCGCTGCTGAAGGCCAAGGCGATCGAACCGGACGAAATTGTCATCGACGCCAAGTCCGGCATGACCGGTGCTGGGCGTACGGCGAAAGAGGAGATGCTGTTCTCGGAAGTGTCCGAAGGCTTCAACGCTTATGGCGTCGGCCAGCATCGGCATATGGCCGAACTCGATCAGGAGTTCTCGAAGGCAGCTGGCAAGGATGTCGTCGTATCATTTACGCCGCATCTTCTGCCGATGAACCGCGGCATCTTTTCGACCATCTACGTGCGGGGCCGGCGGGGCAAGATCGCGCAGGACCTTCACGAGATACTGGTCAAGCAGTACGAGAAGGAGCCGTTCGTTCACGTCCTGCCGTTCGGCAAGACACCGCATTCGCGGCATGTGCGCGGCTCGAACATGACGTTCATCGGCGTGGCCGCGGATCGCATCGCCGGGCGGGCGATCATTGTCTCGACGCTCGACAACCTCACCAAGGGCGCTTCGGGCCAGGCTGTGCAGAATATGAATCTCGTGCTTGGCTTCCCGGAGACGGCGGGCATCGATCAGCCGCCGATGTTTCCGTAAGACATCACACAGCGAACATGAAAGAAAAGGGACGGCGGTGAGCCGTCCCTTTTGCCCTTACTGCATTGAGCCGTCGTACTTCCGAGATCAGAGAATCTTGAAAATCGCCAGCGCGAGAACCGCCTGCGCGATGAACCCGACCGTGAAGGCGAGGGTGCGAAGCACTGGAATGCCGAGCGTGTAAACGATCAGATGCGCAACGCGGGACCAGAAATAAACGGCGCACGCGAGCACGGTCCATTTGGTCGAATAGTCGATGGCATTGAGGATCAGGACCAGCGGCGCGAAGATCACCAGATTTTCGACGGCGTTGTCATGGGCGAACATCAGCCGATTGGCCCACTCGGCCTGCGGCTTGTCGTTGCGCGACGGGTTCGCCATTGCGCCGCCGAGGCCGCGCACCTGACAGCGATTAACGATGTAGGGCACCCATAGCAGGCCGGTGAAAATAACGGTCAGCGTCAACCAGAACAGTTCACGGGTCATCGACGTTCTTCCTTCCAATCTTGCAAGGCCTGCCCGGAGGCGGGTGGAAATGCCTTCACCGTCCCGTCATGTAACGGGGCGAGTCGACGAAGCAAATAGCGTGTGAAGTCATAAACGATTGGCGGTGCAAGGCCAATGTCGCGGCAGGCGTTATTCTCAGGCGCGGACCCGGACATAGCTTCCCGGCGCGTCTTCGATCGCTTCCAAAGGCCCGGAGCCGGGCACGCGGGCGGGGACCTGTTCGGCGTCGATCGACTCCATCCAAGAGCGCCAATCCGGCCACCACGACCCTTTGTGCTCCTGCGCATCCTTGACCCAGTCCGCGAGCGTGATGTCTCCGATACGGTCATTGGTCCAGTACTGGTACTTATCGAGTTCCGGTGGGTTGACCACGCCGGCGATGTGGCCCGATCCCGCCAACACGTATTTGACCGGGCCGCCGAAGAACTGCGAGCCATAGAGCACGGATTCAGCGGGCGCGATGTGATCTTCCTTGGTGGCGAGATTGTAGACTGGCACCTTCACCTTTGAGAGATCGAGCTGGGTGTTGTCGATGGCCATGGTGCCGGTGGAAAGCCGGTTCTCGAGATAGCAGTTGCGCAGATAATAGGAATGGTTCGCCGCAGGCATGCGGGTGGCGTCTGAATTCCAGTGCAGCAGGTCGAATGCTGCAGGTTCCTTGCCCTTGAGGTAGTTGCTGACGACGTATGACCAGATCAGATCGTTCGAACGCAGCATGTTGAAGGCCATCGCCATCTTGCTGCCTTCGAGGACACCAGCCTGTTTCATGTCGCGTTCGAGATTCGAAATCTGGCTCTCGTCAACAAATACCAGCAGATCACCTGCATGGGTGAAATCGACCTGCGCTGCGAGGAACGTCGCTGAGGTCACACGGACCTGACGCTTCTCCGCCAGCCACGCCAGCGTGGTCGCGAGCAGCGTGCCGCCGACGCAGTAACCCATGGTGTGGACGCGCATCTCGCCCGTGGCTTTCTCGATGACATCCATGGCCGTCAGAGGACCCTGGCGCATGTAGTCCTCGAAGGTCTTGCCGCCGAGCGTCTTGTCAGGGTTGACCCATGAGATCAGGAACACCGTGATGCCCTGATTGACGCACCACTGGACGAACGACTTCTGCCGGTTGAGATCGAGAATGTAGAACTTGTTGATCCACGGCGGCACGATCAGAAGCGGCGTGCGCAGAACAGTTTCAGTCGTCGGCGTGTACTGAATGAGCTGCATGATCTCGTTCTGGTAGATGACCTTGCCCGGAGTCAGCGCAAGGTCGCGGCCGACTTCCAGATTGCCCGCGGACTGACGGATTTTGAGCGTGCCCTGACCAGCCTCGATATCTTCCGCAAGCATTGTCATGCCGCGGACAAGGTTGTCGGCATTGCTTGCGAGCGTTTGCCGCAGCACTTCCGGATTGGTCAGCACGAAGTTGGACGGCGAAATCGCGTTGGTGACCTGCTGAACGTAGAACTCTGCTTTTTTCCGCGTGTGAGGATCGAGACCATCGGCGTTCTTGACCAGGTCATTCGCGCACTGTGTGGTGAGCAGATAGGCCTGCATCATGAAATCAAAAAACTGGTTGGTCTTCCATTCAGGGTCATGGAAACGCTTGTCGCGCGGGGACGGTTCGGCAGCGGGTGTCGTCACCTCTCCGGACAGGCGGCGCGCAGCACTGGTCAGCAAATCCAGATAGGCCTTGCCGAACTTCATCTGCACGTTGGCGGCGCGATCTTTGTCAGAGAGCCAGTACTCTGCGACCGATGTAAACGTCTTCACCAGTTCGTTCAGTTCGCCAGGGGGGCGGCCCCTGTCTTCGCCGTTCTCGCGCGGCTTCAGATAGGCGGAGAGGGCACGACCGCTTGATTCAAGTGCGCGTGCAAGATTTGCCGAGAACGCTTCCGGGTCGAAGCCTTTCGTGGCGCCGGTGTCGCCGGCCTCGGTGCTTAGCAAGGTGTCACTCATCGCTTACTTCTGAACTCTCGTTTCGATCGGCGAGCTTTGTGAATTCGCAAGATCATCATGGCATAGTTCGGATCGGCTTGCTGATTTGCATGTGCTGCGTTGCGGCATGATTAATACTTCGGTCACATTAGAGCCTCATGAACACTGTCTGCTCCGCGACGACGATTAGTCGGGATTAACGCTCTCCACCGACGTTGAGTTCGCATCGCCTGCGTCAACACAGAGCAGGAATCGTGCCGATTGAAACCAGAGGACGTGGATTTTTTCCGTGGGATGCCAAATGCAGCAGGTTCGGCAATCGTCGGCTTTGGCCGGCTTGTTGCTGCTTGGCCTCGTGCTCGGCGGTTGTGCGTCCACTATCGCTGACGCGCCCCTGTTAGGGCTGCCCGCCAATACGCCGGCCCGGCCCGCGACCCCGGCTGAGTATCTGCCCGTGCATGATTTACCGGCTCCCCGCCAGGAAACGGTGCTCGATCAGGCTCAGCAGGACAAGCTGGAGAAGGATTTGCTCGCGGCCCGTGATCGCCAGGCCTCCGGTGCTCAAGCCGCCCAACGCCGCAGCAACTAGTGTCCTGAATCCGAAGTTCGCCTCCCTTTTTCGGCGTATTCCATAGCGAACTTCGGATTCAACAGGACACTAGAAGTCTATAATTTAGTGTGGTTTTGGCTCGCAAGTCCGCAAAGGAACGCGCTGCAGAAATAGTGCGGGCTTGCGAGCCACCACACTAGATTTACGCTTCGCCGCAACTCCCGGTGGTGCTAAAAAGACCACGATTCATTCGCAAAAATACAAATTCTGGCGCGGGTCACCCCCGCAATGCGTTCGAATCCGCTTAATATGCTGAAATTCCGCACCTTCTAACCACCGTGCCGAATTCCACTTCGGTGCAAAACACGTTACTGATCTCGTCGTTATCGCCGGTTTGACCGGCTCCCGGAGCCCGACCCATGGAAGAGTTTTACCGTATCCGCCGTCTGCCGCCTTACGTATTCGAGCAAGTCAATCGGGCCAAGGCGGCCGCGCGGAACGCCGGGGCCGATATCATCGATCTGGGCATGGGAAATCCGGACCTGCCGACCCCCCCGCACGTGATCGAAAAACTGAAGGAAACGCTCGGCAAACCGCGCACCGACCGTTATTCGGCGTCGAAAGGTATCGTAGGACTGCGTCGCGCGCAGGCTGCCTACTACGAGCGCCGCTTTGGGGTGAAACTCAATCCGGAAACCCAGATCGTTGCCACACTCGGTTCCAAGGAAGGCTTCGCCAACGTCGCGCAGGCCATTACGTCACCCGGTGACGTGGTGCTGGTGCCGAACCCGAGCTACCCGATCCACGCCTTCGGCTTCCTGATGGCGGGCGGCGTAGTTCGCTCCGTTCCCGCCGAGCCGACGCCGGAATTGTTCAGCGCACTCGAGAAGGCGATCATTCACTCGATCCCCAAGCCGATCGCGATGATCGCGTGTTATCCGTCGAATCCGACGGCCTATGTCGCATCGCTTGATTTCTACAAGGACCTCGTCGCATTCGCGAAGAAGCACGAGATCTTCATTCTGTCCGATCTGGCCTATGCGGAACTGTATTTCGATGGCGTGCCGCCGCCGTCGGTGCTGCAGGTGCCCGGCGCGATCGATGTGACCGTCGAATTCACCTCAATGTCGAAGACGTTCTCAATGGCGGGCTGGCGCATGGGCTTTGCCGTCGGCAATGAGCGGATCATCGCGGCGCTGACCCGCGTAAAGTCGTACCTCGACTACGGTGCCTTCACACCGGTCCAGGTCGCGGCGACCGCTGCGCTGAACGGTCCGCAGGACTGCATCAAGGAAATGCGCGACACCTACCGCAAGCGCCGCGACGTGCTGGTGGAAACCTTTGGCCGGGCGGGCTGGGATATTCCGCCGCCGGCGGCGTCGATGTTCGCCTGGGCGCCGTTGCCGGAGAAGTTCCGCGAGGTCGGCAGCATGCAGTTTGCCACGCTGATGGTGGAAAAATCCGGTGTCGTGGTGTCGCCCGGCGTCGCCTTCGGCGAGCATGGCGAGGGCTTTGTCCGCATCGCGATGGTGGAAAACGAGCAACGAATTCGCCAGGCCGCCCGCAATATCCGGCGTTTCCTTGAAACTGGCGTTGAATCGTTGCACAACGTGGTTCCTCTCGCCAACCGGCGGTAGGCCTGATTCCGAAAAGCATGCCCTCGGACTCGCCCCGAGGGTGGAACCGGTTTTCGGACCCGATCATGCCTAGTTAACTCGAGTTTTTCCGGCAGGTTTTCAGCAAAATGGTCGCACCACTCAAGGTGGGTATCGCGGGTCTCGGCACCGTGGGTGCCGAGGTAGTCCGCCTGATCGAGAGTCAGAGCAGGGCCCTGTCGGCGCGGTGCGGCCGTGGCGTCCGGGTTGTCGCAGTGTCTGCCCGCTCCAAGGCCAAAAAACGTGGCCTTGATTTGCGCGGCCTCGAGTGGGCTAAAAACCCGCTGGCGCTGGCGAATGATCCGAAGATCGATTGCTTCGTGGAACTGATGGGCGGTTCCGGCGAGCCCGCGTTGTCTGCGATCGAAGCGGCGCTGCGGAACGGCAAATCGGTGGTCACCGCGAACAAGGCGCTGATCGCCAAGCACGGTTCGCGGCTCGCTGCGCTGGCCGAAAAGCACGGCGGCGCGCTGAACTACGAAGCCGCGGTGGGCGCGGCGATCCCAGTCATCAAGACGCTGCGGGAAGGCCTCGCCGGCACCGGCATCAACCGCGTCTACGGCATTCTCAACGGCACCTGCAATTACATCCTGACACGGATGGAGCGCGAGGGGCTGTCGTTCGCGGAATGCCTCAAGGACGCGCAGCGCCTTGGCTACGCCGAAGCCAACCCGTCGTTTGACGTCGATGGACACGACACCGCGCAGAAGCTTGCCATTCTCGCCAGCCTCGCGTTCGGCACCAAGGTGAACCAAAGCGCGGTTTACGTTGAAGGCATTTCGTCGATCGCTCCGGAAGATCTGCGCGCTGCCGAAGAACTTGGCTATCGCGTCAAGCTGCTTGGCGTCGCAGTGCGGACCGAATCCGGCATTGAGCAGCGCGTGCATCCGACCATGGTGCCGCGTTCTTCCTCGATTGCGCAGGTCATGGACGTGACCAATGCGGTCACCATCGACGGCGAGGGTATCCCGCCGATTACGCTGGTCGGCCCCGGCGCTGGCGGTGCAGCGACCGCTTCAGCGGTATTCGCCGACATCGCAGATGTCGCACGCGGAATCCGTGCCGCGCCGTTCGGGCGGCCGATTGCGAAGCTGAAAATCGCGGTCAAGGCGCCGATGAAGCGTCACGAAGGCGGCTATTACATTCGCCTGATGGCGCGCGACCTTGCGGGAACCGCGGCGACCATCGCGACGCGCCTCGCCGAGCAGAAAATTTCCATTGAATCGATCGTGCAGCGTCATCCTGACGGCGCAGTTGAACCGGTAAATACGCGCGGCAAACCATCGCCAGTGCCTGTCATCCTCATCACTTACGCAACCACTGAAGATGCAGTGCGCCGTGCCCTGCATGCCGTCCAGCAAGATCGGGTGATAACCGGCCGTCCGCAGGTCATCCGCATCGAAAAGAACTGATAGGGTCCGGTCAGCCGGGTCCATCGCCACGTTAGTTGTCTTGGGAGTTAGCCTATGTCCGTTACGATTTCCGTTCCGCCGCAGCTGTTGCTGGAACGCATTCTCACTCTCGAAATCGTGCGCGTGACTGAGCGTGCTGCGGTGTCCGCTGCACGCCTCCGGGGCCACGGCAACGAGAAAGCCGCCGACCAGGCGGCGGTGGACGCGATGCGGCGCGAGCTGAACAAGATTCCAATTCAGGGCACCGTCGTGATCGGCGAGGGAGAACGCGACGAAGCGCCGATGCTGTTCATCGGTGAAAAAGTCGGATCCGATGCCGGTCCTCAAGTTGATATCGCGGTCGATCCGCTCGAAGGCACGACGCTGTGCGCCAAGAACATGCCGGGCGCGATTGCGACCATGGCGATGGCGGAAGGCGGCACGCTGCTGAATGCCCCCGACGTCTACATGCAGAAAATCGCTGTCGGTCCGGGTTATCCGAAGCACGTGGTCGATCTCGACGCGCCGCCGGCTGAAAACATTCGCCGTCTCGCCCGAGCCAAGGACGTGCATCCGTCTGCGATCACCGCGCTGGTGCTGGACCGTCCGCGCCACGCCGACATCATCAACGCGATCCGCTCGACTGGCGCGGCTGTGCGCCTGATCACTGATGGCGACGTCGCTGGCGTCATCCACACTGCAGATTCGGACAACACCGGCGTCGATATCTATATGGGCACGGGTGGCGCGCCTGAGGGTGTGCTTGCTGCAGCAGCGTTGCGCTGCATCGGCGGCCAGATGCAATGCCGCCTCATTCTCGATACCGAAGAGAAGCGCGAGCGCGCGGCAAAAATGGGCGTCAAGGATTTCTCGATGATCTACGGCATTGAGGATATGGTGCGGGGCGACTGCCTGTTCGCCGCGACCGGCGTCACCGACGGCTCGCTGCTGTCGGGCGTCAAGTTTCGCAAGAACGTGATCGAGACCGAGACCGTCGTGATGCGCTCGGTGACCGGCACCGTTCGCATTATCAAGGGCGAGCATCGCCAGTTCGAGAAATTCCACCTCGATTGAGCAGGACATCCCCATGACCGAACGCGTTGTCATCCGGCATCTTCGCGTGGATGAGCGCGAGGCGTGGGAGCCCTTGTGGGCCGGCTATCTCAAGTTCTACAAGGCCACCGTTCCGGCTGAGACAACAGCCGTGACGTGGCAGCGGTTTCACGACGACGCGGAGCCGATGTACGTGCTCGGCGCGTTCGTCGATGAAAAGCTGACCGGCATTGTTCATTTCCTCTATCACCGGTCTTGCTGGACGCTCGGCAACTACTGCTATCTGCAGGACCTGTTCGTGAACGAAGGTGCGCGGGGTCACAGCGTGGGCCGCAAGCTGATCGAGGCCGTTTACGAAAGGGCCAAGGCCGCCGGTGCGAGCAGGGTGCACTGGTTGACGCAGTTCGAGAATGCGCGCGCGCAGATATTGTACGATGAAGTCGCCGACCGGTCGGGCTTCATGCAGTACCGCAAGATCCTCTGAGGGGGTTGGATGTCTGAGATCAAGGCGCTGCTGTTCGATGTCTTCGGCACCGTGGTCAACTGGCGGACCAGCCTGATCGACAACTTCACCGCATGGGGCGCGGCGAAAGGTTTCAAGAGCGACTGGACTGCGCTGGTCGATGCCTGGCGCGGCGCGTACATGCCGTCGATGGACGAGGTCCGCAAGCATCCCGAGCGCGGCTTCGTGATCCTTGACGACCTGCAGCGGCAGTCAATCGAACCGTTGGCGGCAAGGCTTGGTATCACCGGGCTGACACCCGCCGATTTCGACTATCTCACGCGCGGTTGGCACAACCTCAATCCCTGGCCGGACAGCGTCGGCGGTCTGACGCGGCTGAAGACGAAGTTCATTATCGGGCCGCTTTCGAATGGCAATGTCGCGCTGCTGACCAACATGGCGAAGCACGCGGGCTTGCCGTGGGATCTGGTGCTGAGCGCCGAAATTTTCCAACATTACAAACCTGATCGCGAAGCCTATCTTGGCGCAGCGAAGATACTCGGCCTGGCGCCGGGGCAGGTGATGCTGGTCGCAGCTCACAATAACGACCTGGCGGCGGCGCAGTCGTTCGGACTGAAGACAGCTTTCGTGCCGCGCGTGACGGAATATGGTCCCCTGCAGAACCGTGATTTCAAGGCCGATGGAAACTGGGATTTTGTGGTCAAGGATTTCAACGACCTCGCCGACAAGCTCGGCTGTTAGGCTTGTCGCGGCGAATCATTGAACGCTGACGCTTCGTACTTACCTGCGGAAGGCATCATGACGCTCCCTGCATCCGCATTGCCTGTTGAATCGGTCCCCGCCTTTCTTGGCGTGACCCAGTCCGCGACTGGCCGCGTCTGGCGCGACCGGCTGGACCCGCGCGGCGCGGCGAGGGCGCTTGCCATCGCGCAGCGTTATCAGGTGCCGGAAATGCTGGCCCGGATTATTGCGGGCCGCGGAATCGATATCGATGCCGTCGATGATTTCCTCGATCCGACCATTCGCAAACTGCTGCCCGATCCGCTGACGGTGACGGAAATGGAAGCCGCCGCCAAGCGCATTGCCGATGCGGCGGCGCGCGGCGAGAAGGTGGCGATCTTCGGTGACTATGACGTGGACGGCGCAACGTCAGCGGCGTTGCTGACCTGGCATCTGCGTCACTGTGGGCTCGATCCGCTGATCCACATTCCTGACCGCATCTTTGAGGGTTACGGACCCAACGTGGAAGCTGTGCGCGGTCTCGCCAACAAGGGCGCGACGCTGCTGGTTACGGTCGACTGCGGAACGACGAGCATCGAGCCGCTGGCGGAGGCCAAGCGCCTCGGCATGGACGTGGTCGTGATCGATCATCACCAGTGCGGCGACGAACTGCCTGTGGTGGATGCGCTCGTGAACCCGAACCGCCTCGACGATCTGTCGGGCCTTGGGCATCTGGCCGCCGTGGGCCTCGTATTTGTCACGCTGGTGGCGGTGAACCGTGAGTTACGCGCCCGCAACTTCTGGAGCGATGTCCGGCCCGAACCCAATCTGCTCGATGCGCTCCACCATGTCGCACTCGGCACCGTTGCCGACGTTGCCTCGCTCACCGGCCTCAACCGCGCCTTTGTCGCCAAGGGATTGATCGCGCTGCGCCGCCGTGACCACGTCGGCCACACCGCGTTGATGGACGTTTCCCGGCTCAGCGGTCCGCCAGAGGCCTGGCATCTCGGATTCATGCTCGGTCCACGCATCAATGCGGGTGGCCGTATCGGACGTGCGGACCTGGGCGTGCGATTGCTGCTGGAAGGCGACATTTCGGAAGCGGCGCGGATCGCGGCCGAACTGGATCGGCTCAACACTGAGCGCCGCGTCATCGAACAGATGGCGGAAGCACAAGCGGAGGCGGAAGCGCTGGCATCGCTCGGGCTTGACGACAAGGGCTCGGTGATCGTTACGGCGTCCGAGGGCTGGCACCCGGGCGTGGTCGGCCTCGTGGCGTCCCGCCTGAAGGAGAAGTTTTCACGGCCCGCATTTGCCATTGCGCTCGAGCCCGGCGGTATTGGCACCGGTTCGGGGCGCTCCATTCCGGGCGTCGATCTCGGCAAGGTGGTGCGCGAGGCGGTAAATGAAGGAATTCTTCTGAAGGGCGGCGGCCACGCCATGGCCGCGGGCGTGACGCTGAAGAAGGAAAACCTCGCGGAGTTTCGGGCGTTTGTGGAAACGGCGCTCGCCGCGACCGTTGCAGACGCACGTCACGCCAACGAGTTGTTCATCGACGGTGCGGTGAGTGCGCGCGCGGTGACGACCGATTTCGTCACCACCATGAACCGCGCCGGACCATATGGCGCGGGCAATCCCGAACCGCTGATCGCATTGCCGTCCCATCAACTGGTTTTCGCGGATGAGGTCGGACAGGCGCATCTGCGTCTGCGGTTCAAATCGGGTGACGGGTCTTTCGTCAACGGCATCGCGTTTCGCTCGATCGGCCAGAAGCTCGGCAATGCGCTGATCGAAAATCGCGGCCAGATGCTGCATGTCGCAGGATCGCTCACCGTCGACCGCTGGCAGGGCTCCGAGCGCGTGCAGATGCGGGTGACGGATGTCGCCGTGCCGGACCTTGGGCCGAACTTTATTCGGTAGGTCGTCATTCCGGGGCATTCGCGCAAACCCGGAATCCATAGCCCTTCATGCGATGTCTGCGTTATGGATTCCGGGCCTGCGCCGAGTGGCGCATCCCGGAACGACGGCTGAACTTGCAAGCTGTGACGGCGGCTAAGATCCCTGCCGCAACCGCGCCAGCACCTTCAATCCAGCATAACCGTCCGCTGGCAGCAGTCCCGCCTTGGTCTGAAAATCTCTGACGGCCTGCATGGTGTCGTTGCCGACGCGGCCGTCGGTGCCGCCGGTGTCGAAGCCAGCCTTGGTGAGGCGCGTCTGAACTTCCTGGATCTCCGCAAGCGTGAGCGCTCGTTCCGAGCCCGGGAAGGGCTGGACGAACGGTCCACCGCCCAGAATGCGATCGCCGAGATGCACGATGGCCAGCGCGTAGTTCATCGACGGATTGTAGCTCTTCACGGCGTAGAAGTTCGGTCCCAGCAGGAACGATGGTCCGCCCTGCACGGGCACCCAGAGTTGCGCGGAATCATTGGAGCGTGGAAACGGCTGACCATCCGCGCGGGTTACGCCGGAGGCAGCCCACTTGGCATAGGACTGACTGCCGCTCTTGGACGCGGTCGCGCCCTTCACCTCATAACCCCAATGCTCGCCACGGCGATACTTGCCGCGGTTGACGAGGTAGCGCGCGCTGGAGCCCAGCGCGTCGTCCGGGCGGCCAAACGGCGAGACGCGGCCGTCGCCGTCATAGTCGAAGCCGACATTGAGCCAGACTTCCGGCATCCACTGGGTATGGCCCATCGCGCCGGCCCATGAGCCGCGCATCTCCTCCGGCGTGCTCCAGTGCTTGTCGACGATGCGCAGGGCATTGATGAGCTCGGTTTCCCAGTAGGCCTTGCGGCGGGGTTCGTTCCACGCCAGCGCCGCAAGCGACGGAAACACCGGCCGCATATGGTTCTGCTGCACGAGCGGATCACCGTACGCCGTCTCGACACCCCACAGCGCCAGCAGCGTGCCGCGCTCGACGCCGAAATCCTTTTCGATCCGTGCAAACAGCGTGCTGTATTTCTGAAGCGCCACCTTGCCCGCGGCCAGCCGCCAGTCCGAGACACGGCGGTTGATATATTGCCAGAGCTGTTCGTTGAACTCGGGCTGCTTGCGCATCTTCTGGAAGACGCTCATGTCCGGCTCAATCCGGCTAAGGCAACGAATGTATGTGCCTTCGGAAATACCTCGCGCGAGCGCGCGGGCCCGAAATCCTTCGCGCCATTGATCGAAGCCGGGAGGATTGGCGGCGAGGGCGCGAACGGGATTGGCCATCAGCGCGCCAGCGCCAAGCGCAGAGCCCAGCAGCATCCGTCGCGTGAGGTAGGTGCGGTCTGAAGAATCTCTTTGCGTCATACGCCCAGTCTAGCGCTGCTTTGCGGGTTGGACCAAAGGCCAATCTGCCGTGGATTTTGTCAGGGATGATCTTGTCCGAAAACCGGTTCCCGCCTAGCGGCCTTCGCCTTCCTTGGCGACGTTTGACGGGAGATTCGCAGGCGGCAGGGCATGGGCCATCGCAGGCGCCTCGGGAGGCGGCTGGATGTATTCGCGGCCACGCCCGCCGATCAGGCGTTCGTAGGACGAGATGAGGGTGACGTAGGGATTGACCCAGAGCCAGCCGTCGCGCGTGAACACCTGGACGTCGAAATGCAGATGGTTTGTCGTACCTCCAGGGCGATCCTGAAAGTTCGAGACCGCGCCGATCTTTTCACCCTCGGCCACGCGCCGTCCGTGAAGGACGCCATCGGCATCGAGGTGGGCCGGGTTCATGTGCATATAGCGAAAGCGGATGTGTTCATTGCGCGTATTGACCAGCAGGAACGCTGCCTGTTGCTTGAGCGTCCTGATCAGCACGCCCTCGCGGACCGCGACAACCGGAAAAAGATCGGGGATACAGCGGTCGGCGCCGTCATTGCGCAGGTGACAGGACGACGGGCGGATATCCTGACCCTGATGCCCCATTCCGTTGGCGCATTGTCCGACTTCGAAGTCGCGTGTTTCGCAGAAATTATCCTGCCAGGGGTAGCTGTAGTTCTCCCTGGCCGATTCATCGAACACCAACGGCTTGTCATTGCGCTTGCAGCGATATGGATCGCCTTTGGTCGGTGCAAATGACACCCGTCCCGTGAGGTTGCAGTCCCCCCAGTTCATGAACGACTGAGAGTTGGCGAATGCCGGAGCTTTTTCGATCGGAAAGCGGATCTGCGAGTAGACCGTAAAGTCCTCATGGCCGCCTTGCCCGCGGTAACCGCTGTTGACGATGATCTCGCCCGGCGGGCGATAGGTGAAGTTCGCGTCGTATGTAATCGGCCGCTCAGAGGCGTAGGAAGCGATATTGTAACGGGAATCGCGCGGGGTGCCGCCCGCGACCCGCAAGGCCTTGAGGAAGCGCTCGGCGACTGGCGCCGCTTCGCGGCAGGAGAGGCGCCTGCTCCGCGCGACGCTGTCGAGGCACTGGATTGAAACGACATAGGGAACGCCGAACCGCGTAAAGGCATAGCGCACGTAGCCTTCGCGGATCACCCGGCGCAGGTTGGGAAATTGCGTTGCGAGCGCTTTGACGGCTTCGCCCTTGCCTGCAAGCGGATCCTTGATGTCGTAGACCAGCAGCGAGGCGCTGATCTGGACCTCAACGGGTTGCGAGTAGACCCGGGACGGCATGTTGTCCCCAGCGCCACGGTCGAGCATGAAGACTGCGTCGTAGCCGGACGGCCCGGCCTCGAACATGCTGGCGGCGCGGAAACCCGCCTGATAGCGCGGGATGAGGAGATTGATCGCACCGCTCTGGCGGTCGGAGAGATACAAGGCGCTGTCGAACGGCAGCAACACCGGGACTGGGCTGAGTTCGATGCCAGAAAAAATCGGCGACGTCACCGTGTTGATCTGCGAGATCGCCGTGATGCGCGGCGTGCTGACCTGACGTGACGGACGCCGGCCCGTGAAACTGAAATTGTCGGCGGCAACCGGCTGTGAGTCGATTTCGGTCTTGAGCTGATTGACAGCAGAAGGCCAGTCCGGCCTGACGACCGATATCGCGGGAGTTCTGAATTCGCCGGCGTGAGCAGGATGCGCGAGCGGGCCAACGGAGAGCAAAGCAGAGGAAAGCGACGCAAGAGACAGAAAGCAGCACCAGAAATTCCCCGATGCCGTCCTTCTGTTGTTCTCTGCCCGCGCAGTGGTCAAGACGTCCTCACGGGATCTGTGCTTAGTCTTTCGCGCGCTCGACGTAGGAGCCGTCTTCGGTCATCACGACGATGCGCGTACCGGTGCCGATGTGCGGCGGGACCAGCGTGCGGACGCCGTTCGACAGCATCGCAGGCTTGTAGGACGACGACGCCGTCTGCCCCTTGGTCACCGGCTCGGTATCGACGACTTCCAGCGTGGTGCGCTGGGGCAGGGTGATGGCCACCGCGATGTTGTCGTGGATCGACAGCTTTACGGTCATGTTCTCTTGCAGGTAAGGAGCCTGCGTGCCGACCACGTCCTTGGGTACCAGGAGCTGATCGTAATTCTCGTTATTCATGAAGTGGAAGCCGTCGCCGTCCTCGTACAGATAGTTGTAGTCGCGATCCTCGACGAACGCGCGCTCGACCTGATCGGTCGTCTTGTAGCGTTCGGAGACCTTGGTGCCGTCGCTGATTCGGCGCATTTCGATCTGGCTGACCGGAGTTCCTTTGCCGGGGTGGATGTTCTCCGCAGTCAGAACGACATATAGCTTGCCGTCCTGCTCAATGATGTTGCCCTTGCGGATCGAACTGGCGATGACTTTCACAGATGGTTTTCCTAAGTTTCAGGGCCGGTTGCGGTGCCGGGTCGGCGCTTCGAAGCCCGGCAAGGCGGTTTCGGGCCGCAACATACCGATTTGGAGCGCCAAAGCCAGCATTTTGCTACGGAATCAGGCATTTCGCGCATGAATGCGGGACAGGAACTTTCACCCTGGTGGACGCCCGGCCGCCATGTGGACCGCAAGCCGTTTTTGCAGGCGCGGAACGCCATTACCCGGGCCACCCGGGACTGGTTCGGGGGTGAGGGGTTCATTGAGGTCGAGACCGGAATTCTTCAGAAATCGCCCGGAAACGAGACGCACCTTCATGCCCCCTCGGCGGATTTGACGTCGGCCTCGGGTGACAAGATGAGGCACTATCTCCGAACCTCCCCCGAATTTGCCTGTAAGAAACTGCTGGCCGCCGGGGAGACAAAGATTGTGGAGTTCGCCCGGGTATTCCGGGATCGCGAGCGCGGGCCACTGCATCTGCCAGAGTTCACCATGCTGGAGTGGTACCGCGCCAATGAAGGCTATGAGGCCGTCATGGCCGATTGCATCGTCGTGATTGCGCGCGCGGCACAGGAGACCGGAATCGGGATGTTCTCATTCCGCGGCAAGAGCGCCGATCCGTTTGCCGCGCCGGAACTGCTGACCGTTGCGGATGCATTCTCGCGCTTCGCTTCCATCAATCTGCTCGCGACGATTTCCGACGGCCGCGCAGACCGGGAAGCGTTGGCGTCAGCCACGGGACATCGCGTCCGCGTCACCGAGGACGACACTTGGTCGGATATCTTCAGCAAGGTCCTGGTCGAACATATCGAGCCGAATCTCGGACAGGGCCGTTTGACGATCCTCTACGAATATCCTGCGCCGGAGGCCGCACTTGCGCGCACCAAGCTGTCTGACCCGCGCGTCGCGGAGCGGTTTGAAGTCTATGCCTGCGGCGTCGAACTCGCGAACGGGTTCGGCGAATTGATCGACGCGGAAGAGCAGCGACTGCGCTTCACCGCAGCGATGGACGAGAAGGAGAGGCGCTACGGCGAACGCTATCCGCTCGATGAGGAGTTTCTCGCCGCAATGGCGCAGATGCCGGAAGCCTGTGGCGTCGCGCTGGGCTTCGATCGCCTGGTGATGCTGGCGAGCGGTGCAACGCGCGTCGATCAGGTAGTCTGGACGCCGCCGGGAGGTGACGCATGACACGCGCCACTGCAACATTGCGAACGGAAACCGACCTGATCGAGCATGGCCTCGCGTCGCCGGAAAATCTGTCCGTGCTGGAAAAAGTCGCTGCACGTTACGCGGTGGCAGTGACGCCGGATATCGCGGCGCTGATCGACACGTCGGATCCGAACGATCCCATCGCGCGCCAGTATATTCCCTCCGCCGATGAACTGGTCACACAGCCTCATGAGAGCGCCGATCCCATCGGCGATCATTCGCATTCGCCGGTCAGTGGCATCGTACATCGCTACCCGGATCGCGTGCTGCTCAAGCTCGTGCATGTTTGCGCCGTGTACTGCCGGTTCTGCTTCCGCCGCGAAATGGTCGGGCCGGGCAAGGACACCGCGCTTTCGAATGAGGCCTATGCCGGGGCTCTGGATTACATTCGTGCTCATCCGGAAATCTGGGAAGTGATCCTGACCGGCGGCGACCCGTTGATGTTGTCCGCACGC
>Ga0233438_10002421_pt1 | contig 18750 bp, 13 predicted proteins | sample SI_123_September_FD_182720 | JGI IMG/M metagenome (GOLD analysis project Ga0233438, IMG submission 182720) | Seawater microbial communities from Saanich Inlet, British Columbia, Canada - SI_123_September2016_10_MG | ecosystem: Environmental > Aquatic > Marine > Inlet | place: Canada: British...
GTGTCGGTCGCTGAACGAAGTCCTGATCGACCTTTAAACGGGTGCATACAAGCTGAGCTGCGGCTCCGTAAACCATTTTGCGCCCACATCAGTCATGTAGAAGTGGTCTTCAAGACGAATGCCGTAGAACCCGAACACATGCATGAATTATCAAACTATTTTACCGACAAACAGGCGGTAGAAGTCGTCGCCGTAATTTCACTGTTTGGTTTTCTCAATCGCTGGAACGACACAATGGCAACGACCTTGGAAAGCGCACCCAAGCGCTTTGCAGCAGACCATCTTGCCTCACAAGGCTGGGTTCCAGGCAAGCACGAATAATCACGGTCGATTGCAGCTCATCACTAAAAAAGTAAAGCCCTCGGCCAGGTCTCTTCCGCCCTACTTTGAATGCACCTCTATCGATTGCGTGACTCAACGCCATCGACATCCTGACGAGCCCCTATCCACGCACTGAGTTTATCCGACATTAGTCGGTTTAATACAACCATGACGTATTGGAAGACGAGCTTGCCGTCAGAATGATATCCGCTTCATTAATGTTAAAAGCACGAGCTTTAACGAGTGGACTTTGTACTGCTGATCCCCGGCTTTCATGGCCCGCAATGCACTGATTCTTAGGGTCATCATATCCATCGTATGCGTCCGCACTAAACTGTCACAATTTTGAAGCATTTCCGTCAAACTTTCGACATCCTTAGCCGTCAAACCTTCGACATCCTTAGATTGTAGAGTGCGCGAAAACAATTACAAAACAATTATTAGGCTCAAGCTCATGTCTCGCACAACCTTACGTTTTCACCGTCACATCATCGCCGGATTTCTCGCAAGTTGCATCGCCGTGTCAGCGTCTGCGACAGATCAAGCCCTGCTCGATATCCTGCTGGCTAATGGCGTCATCACCGAGGCTCAGCACGCCCAGCTGACTCAGAAAGAGTCGCTGAGCGCCGACGAGGTCCTGTCAAGCATTGTCGTGGCTCAACCCTCAGAGCCTGACGCACCGCGTTCTGAAGACGAGAGCCACAAACAGGCTCAAGCCGTGTTGCTTGACGACAATATAAAGCGTGCTATTGACGACGCAGTGACGAATGCCGTTGTGTCCGAATCGCCCGTTGTCGCCAGCTACGGATCCAAAGGATTCCGGTTCGAAACCCGCGATGGAAACTTTCAAACCAATCTGCAGTGGCGCGCACAAATGCGTTACGGCAATCCAACTGGCTCAGATCCTCGCCAAGCCTCCAGCTTTGAAGGCAGCAGCGGCTCAAGCTTTGAGCCGCGACGTCTGCGAATGAAGATTGGTGGTCACGGCTTCCAGCCTTGGCTGAAATATTACTTTGAAGTCGATCTTCAACCCGGTCGAGACGTTGACGACAGCTCCTCTAAAGCGAGTGCGCGCGTGATCGACTACCGCATTGACTTGGCCAAGTGGGATTGGGGTGGACTCCGTCTGGGTCAATGGAAAGTGGACTTAAACCGTGAGCGAGTTGACTCGTCAGGGCGACAGCAGTTTGTCGAGCGATCGATTGTTAATCGTGTTTTCACCGTCGATCGACAGGTTGGTGTCCAGCTTCGAGGCCGACTGTTCAAGGACACACCAGCAGACATGCGCTACTACGCCGGCGTATTTAACGGTGAAGGTCGTGGTGTAAAGAACAACTCCTCTGATCACCTCTACATGGGTCGTCTTCAGTGGAATTTCTTGGGTCGAGACTTAGCGTGGCGTCAAACAGATGTTGAGTACACCGAGAAGCCAACGGGCTCTCTTGCTGTCGCTGGATTTACTAATACAGGCCCATGTACCCGCTGGTCATCCTCTGGCTGCGGCAACTTGGACGGGTTTGCGGGCGCCGCGTCAGCCACCGACGATCAGTTCGAGATGGAACAAGCGGTGCAGGAATTCGCCTTTAAGTACCGAGGCTTCTCGATTCAGCAGGAGTGGCACCGAAAGTTCATCACCGATCGAGTCCTCAACACTGAGAGCGATTTGACCGGCTTCTACATTCAGTCAGGTTATTTCTTTAACAACTTGATCGACGCTGTCCCAGCCCCACTCGAACTTGCCGCGCGTTACGCCTATGTGAGCGAGCCCAACAAGTCGCTGCGTAGCGTTCAAAACGAACGTGAGGAGTTTACGCTCGGTGCCAATTGGTTTTTCTCGGGGCACCGAAATAAAGTCACCGTGGACTTTTCGCGCTTGACGTTGGACGACGGTTTGCTCGGCACCGATCATTCGGACAATAGATTTAGAATTCAGTGGGATGTCTCCTACTAATATGAAGTAGTACGCCCAAGACTTATGACGTCAGTGACGGGGTGTAGTGAGGGTTAATCGATCACTTTACAGTTAAAAAATCGCTTATAAAGGAGCGTTTAGAATGGAAATTATCGCGTCAAACGGCTTTATCTTTCTCGCGCTTGCCTGCGTATTCGGTCTCTTCATGGCTTGGGGTATCGGCGCCAATGACGTTGCAAACGCCATGGGCACTTCCGTGGGCTCTCGGGCGCTGACGCTCAAGCAAGCCATTTTAATTGCAGCAGTCTTTGAATTTGCAGGCGCCTACCTCGCGGGAGGTGAGGTCACCTCCACGATTCGTAAGGGTATTATTGATCCAGAAGTGCTCACTGACTCGCCCGAGTTGCTCGTCTACGGCATGCTGTCGGCACTGTTAGCCGCAGCCACTTGGCTGTTGATCGCCAGTATTCGTGGCTGGCCCGTCTCGACAACACACTCGATCGTCGGTGCTATTGTCGGCTTCGCAGCGGTGGGAATCTCTGTTGACGCTGTAGAGTGGGGCAAAGTGGGCAAGATCGCTGCTAGCTGGGTCGTATCGCCACTCCTCGCAGGGTCAATGTCCTTCGCACTGTTTATTTCAGTCAAAAAATTAATCTTTGATCACGAAAACACCTTCGAGCGTGCGCGTAAATACGTGCCTATCTACATGTGGATGGTGGGTTTCATGATCAGCATGGTCACACTGGTCAAGGGCCTTAAGCACATCGGCATCGACTTTGACCTCGGAATGGGCTCTAAGTTTGCCAACGCCATGGTCGTTTCAGCGTTCGTGGGCTTGGTCGTTGCTGCTATTGGCGCGTTTTTGCTGCGCAAGGTCAAAACGACGGGTGACATTAATAGCACCGACAATATTGAGCGCGTGTTTGGTGTCCTCATGATTTTCACAGCCTGCGGTATGGCGTTTGCACACGGCTCTAACGATGTCGCCAATGCGGTGGGCCCAGTGGCCGCGGTGGTGAGCACGGTACAGTCGGGAGGTTTAATTGGTGCGAAAGCGGTGATGCCTTGGTGGGTACTGGCCATCGGTGGAGTGGGTATTGTGGTGGGATTGGCCACCTACGGATGGCGTGTCATCCAAACCATCGGTAAAAAGATCACGGAGCTAACGCCCAGCAGAGGGTTTGCCGCTGAACTGGCCGCAGCGTCAACAGTAGTGCTCGCATCGGCAACCGGCCTACCCATCTCGACCACACACACTCTGGTTGGCGCTGTGTTGGGGGTGGGTTTGGCTCGCGGCGTGGAAGCACTTCACCTGCCCACTATTGCCGCAATCATTACCTCTTGGGTTGTCACGCTGCCCGCGGGTGCAGGACTGGCCGTTATCTTCTTCTATATCCTGTCTGCTATCTTTGGTGCATAACAAGGAGGTGGCGCTGCCGGCACACGTTACACCATCTGCCGACAGTAACCCCTCCTCCCCGATTAAAACAGATAAAGGGAAACGAAAATGGATGTGAAACCGGCTTTAACCGACGTATTTAGTGGATCGCCGCTTGCGCACATAGAGCGCCACGCAGAAGCCTGTCTGGACTGCGTAAAAATGCTCAGGGCTTACTTTGAGGCCACACAAGCTGGCGATTGGGACCAGGCAGAAAAAGTGCAGGGGGAGATTGCTCGGCTTGAGAGTGTTGCGGACGACATTAAAATGGAAGTGCGAATGAATCTTCCACGAGGACTTTGGATGTCCGTCTCGCGTGCTGATTTGCTGGACCTGGTTCGTGTGCAGGACACCATGGCGAACGAGACCAAAGACATCGCAGGACTCTCGTTAGGTCGACAACTTGCCTTCCCCAAAAAGCTCGATAAGTCTCTTTTTAAATATGTTGATACGGTCATGCAGGCGGCCGAAAAGGCAGTTGACGTTGTCGCCGCAACACGCGACCTCTCAAAATCTGCGTTTGGGGCACGGCAAGTCAAGCTGATTGCCAGCAAGTGCGTTTCAGTCGAGAAGACAGAGCGAAGCTCGGACAAGCTGCAGTCAAAGCTGAGGGCTAAGTTGCGCGATCATGAAGAAAAGATCTCGCCCATTGATGCGATGTTCCTTTACCAATTACTCTCGCAGATCGGTGAAGTGGCCGACCATGCGGAGAAGGTTTCGCACCGAGCGCAAATTATTGCGGCGAGTTAAGTTGCACTGGCGTCTCGTGCGCCACAGAGCACCGGTTAATGCGGCAGGTTGATCTGTCGCTTTCATGGCAGATTAACCTCACAACCGCAGAGTGGCGGAAGCTTAGCCCGCGGCTCGCTGGGGCTGTGCGGCCTGAGCCAAGTTTTGCATGGCAACCGCACCCAACTCGTAACTTTTCAGCCGCTGCTCTGGGTCAAAAATCGACGATACCAGCATCAGCTCATCTGCCCCTGTCTGAGCAAGGAAGGCGGCAAGTTTTGACTGAACGGTTTGAAGACTGCCAACCGCGGAGCACTCGCCAATAACTTCAATCATCTGACGCTCAGCGGGTGAAAGGCTCGCCTCAAACCCTTCGATCGGCGCTGGAAGTGGAGCAGGCACACCCCGCCTTAAATTCACAAAGGACTGTAGCGAGGATGACCGCAAGTAATGCGCCTGCGCGTCGGTCTCTGCAATACAAAGGTTAAAACCGAGCATGACATAGGGCGCGGCTAAACTTTCTGAAGGCTGAAACTGCTTACGGTAGAGGTCGATCGCCGCATTCAGGTACGTCGGCGCAAAATGTGAGGCAAACGCAAACGGCATTCCGAGTGAGGCGGCAAGTTGAGCGCCGTATAAACTCGAACCTAAAATCCAGATCGGGACGTTGGTTCCTGCACCTGGTGTTGCACTGACATGCTGTCCTGGCTCAACAGGCTTCAGGTAATGTTGAAGCTCCAAGACATCGTTAGGGAAGTCTTCGACGCTTGCGCCAAGATTGCGACGCAAGGCCTGCATAGTGAGCCCATCGGTACCCGGAGCGCGACCAACACCAAGATCAATACGGTTAGGGTAGAGGGTGGCTAGCGTGCCAAATTGCTCCGCCACCAGGAGTGGTGCGTGGTTGGGCAGCATAATGCCGCCCGAACCCACCCGAATAGTCTGCGTAGCCGCCGCCAGGTGTCCCATCACGACGGCCGTGGCCGAGCTCGCAATGCCGGGCATATTGTGGTGTTCCGCAACCCAATATCGATGGTATCCCCAGGACTCCGCTTGAATAGCAAGCTGCTTGCTGCGCTCGAGCGCGCAACGTGCGTCACTGCCCTGTGTAATAGGCACTAAATCGAGAATACTGTAACGCGGCATAAGTCAGATACTGAGTGTTGGAGATTTGAGTATGCCAGACTATGAACGACTATAGCCGCTGATAGTGCGTTGATCTCGCATCCCACTCACGTCGCAACACATCGGCAATGAGAAGACCTGCCGGCGCAGACGTCCAAATAGACAAAAGAAGCGAAGCAGTTTCCCACTCCCTTAACAACGGTCCCGTGACCATAAGGAATATACGGAACAGCCAAAACGCCCCGTACATGGCACCAACAAAGCGAATCATCCATATGCGATGTTGCTGCCAGTCACCCCGCCTTGCGCTGCGCCAGCCCATTAGTGCTGCGCCGTAAACGCAGAGTGACATTGAGTAGAACCCCCACTCGGCCCAAACATCACCGTAGGATTGAACCGCGTCGTGCTCGCTCGCAAGGTATAGCGCCGCTGCTGTACCCAGGGTCAGAAACAACAGCGTCGCGCGACCCAGCCACGCGTGTGCCGTTTTAATCCCGGGTTTGCCGGACCAAAGCAGTTGCACATGCATCAAAACAAAGACGATCGAGTTGCAGACCAGGTGAAGGTACAAGGCGTTCGTCCGCATAACGGGCGCATTCACGAAGCGATCGAAAAACGCCACCCCCCAACTCTGATGAAGCGCATAGGTGTCGCCCCAGAGCGAACAGGCGTTTTCAGGACAGGTGGTCATGGCCGAGGGCACCTCGCCTGTTACGAGCCCCAGATTGTCGAAGAAGTCATACAAGCTGATAAAGAAGGCGATACCAGCCGGTGCACCGTCAATGACATAGCGAATATTCAGAAACAAGAGGAGCGCCAGCCCAAAACCCGCAATGAGGGGCCATTGCTTTGGCGTGGATAGCCCACGCGTTATCAGCAGCGCCCAGACGGCAACCGCCCCATAAAATCCCAGCACACTGATTGGCATTGTATTGTCACCTACTCGTTATTTGATTTAACAGGTTATCGGTTGAGGTGTTAGCTAATCCAAACACAATAATTATCCCTAGCCTATCAAACAAAATAATAGTCGGTCGGCCAGTGCTCGCGACTAAGACGAAACCTCCATCGACACGTCACAGTCAGGCGTTTTCAGGATCACAAACGCGGGCCCTCAAGACACGCCCGCCCTTGTTATTGTCAGTCTATGCGTTAGATTTAAGGGTAACGACCACTCACAAACCGTCACGTCCGGTGACAGGGGGCTCCTTTGCCAAAGCTTGGATTTCAACTTCTCCTCATGATGCTCGCGAGCCTCGCGCTATCGCTCCCCTTACAGGCGAAAGACACGATCGATACCGCGCTTTATGAAGGCCTCGAGTGGCGCGAAATCGGTCCTTGGCGAGGCGGCCGTGTCACCGCGGTAACGGGCGTTCTTGGCGATGATCGAACCTATTACATGGGTGCTACGGGCGGTGGTGTCTGGAAGACGGACAACGCAGGTACGTCCTGGAACAATGTGTCGGATGGCTATTTCGGTGTGGGAACCATTGGTGCCATTGCGGTCGCCGAATCCGACGAGAACATTGTCTATGTCGGAACCGGTGAGGCCCCCATTCGGGGCGTGACGACTAGTCACGGCGACGGCATGTATAAGTCGACTGACGCCGGCAAGACTTGGTCGCACATTGGCCTTAAAGACGCGGGTCAAATTGCCCGGGTAATCGTCCACCCATCGAACCCTGATCTCGTCTACGTCGCCGTACAAGGTCAAATATGGGGGCACAGTGACGAACGCGGAGTTTATCGATCAACCGATGGAGGAGAGACCTGGGCGGGTGTTTTACAGATTGATGACGAGACCGGTGCGACCGATCTTTCTATGGATCCGACCAATCCGAGAGTCATGTACGCCTCCATGTGGGAGCACGGCAGAACACCTTGGTTCATCAAGTCAGGCGGAACCGCGGGTGGTCTCTACAAGACCGTTGACGGTGGCGACAATTGGAAAAAAATGGGCGGCGGCTTGCCTGAGCTCATTGGCAAGTCAGGGGTCGATGTTTCAGCCAGTAGCCCTAATCGAATCTACGCCATCGTTGAAGCCGAGATCGACAAGGGCGGGCTGTGGCGCAGTGACGACTACGGCGAAACGTGGTCACTACTGAATAACGAGCGCATCATCTGGTCTCGCGCCTGGTACTACATTCACATCAAAGCCGATCCTCAAAACGCCGATACGGTCTGGGTGCTCAACGCACCACTCATGAAATCTATCGATGGTGGTAAAACCTTTGACAAGCGATCGGCGCCACACGGTGATCACCATGACATGTGGTTCAACCCTGAGAACAGTCAAAACTTCATCAACGGCAACGACGGTGGTGCGACGGTAACCTTCGATGGCGGTACCTCATGGTCCAGCATCATGAACCAGCCGACCGCACAGTTCTATCGGGTCATTACCGACAACCAGACGCCGTTTAGGCTCTACGCGGGGCAACAAGATAATTCCAGCGTGTCGATCGCCAGTCGCACGTTCGACGGCGGTATTGGTCAGGAAAATTACTTCGCCGTGGGTGGTGGTGAGAGCGCACACATTGCGTTTGACCCGGAGGATCCGCGACTGATCTATGCCACCACCATCAATGGCACACTCACCGAATATGACCACGTCAACAAGCGTGTACGCCCCATTAAACCCTACCCCGAGTACGTCTTTGGACAGCAGTCTAAGGACCTAAAATATCGAACCAACTGGAACGCGCCCGTCGTGGCTTCGCCCCACAACCCTGAGGTCCTCTACTACGGTACACAAAAGTTACTTCGCAGTGATAATCGTGGCGTTACCTGGGACGAAATTAGTCCTGACTTAACCTTCAATGACCCGTCAAAGCAGGGGTTAAACGGCGGCCCCCTCACTCCCGAAAACGTCGGTGCGGAGTTCTACGGGACTATTTTTTACATCGCAGAATCGGTGCATAAGCCTGGTGTTATTTGGGTGGGTACCGACGATGGACGCTTGCAGATCACCCAAGACAAGGGTGGTTCTTGGGCCGACGTGACGCCGAAAGACTTAAAGGGTGCTCAAGTTAACGCGATTGAGGTTAGTCCGCACGAAACGGGTACTGTGTACGTTGCCGTTGCCGGCTATAAAATGAACGACTTCAGGCCCCACGTTTACAAGGTGACTCAATACGGAAAGCGCTGGCGCAAAATTGACAACGACCTCCCCGCTGACAACTTTGTTCGAGTTGTCCGCGCAGACCCAGAGCGAGAGGGTCTTTTGTATGCGGGCACGGAAGGCGGACTGTTCGTGTCGTTCGACGACGGGGACCATTGGCAGTCCTTAAACATGAACTTCCCCACCGTACCTATTACAGACTTGAGGGTGCGGCAAGGCACGCTCATTGCGGCAACACAAGGTCGTGGTTTTTGGGCGCTTGATGAACTGACCGTGATCCGCCAACTTGACGACGCGCTGGCCGACAAACACTTGCACGTCTACACACCCAAACCCACCTCGCTAATGCGTTGGGGAAGCTGGGCCGGTGCCAATGAAGGCGCGAACCCCCCATCGGGTGTGGTCATCTCCTACGCCATTTCAGGTGAGGTTCAAGGCCCACTGTCTATTCGTATTAACGATGCACAAGGAAATCTTGTCCGCAGTTACTCAAGTGAAGCTAATGACTTTGACCGTTGTGTTACGGGAAATATGACACCCAGACTGGCGTACACGATGAGCTACCCAACAGTTGAACCCGGCCTGAATCAGTGGGTGTGGGACATGCGCAGAGAAGGGCTAACCTGCATCGACGACATTCGTCTCTTTGCAGGCTTCAGTGGCGCCACTGTCACGCCCGGGCAGTACTCGGTCTCAGTGTCTCTTGGGGAGCACGCTGACACCACCGACTTCACGCTATCGCCCGACCCCCGCGTGGAGGCTACCCCTGTCGATTACGCATTCCTCGACACCAAGCGTTCAGAGACCGCTGACATGCTCAATGAGCTGTTAACGGCATTGGACAGTGTGCGACGCGCCCGCACCCGTATTGAGGCACTGGTGCGCGACAATGGCGACAGCACAGTACTTTCTGACTTATCGAGTGCCGCGATAAGTCAGATTAATGCTTGGGAAAATCGTGTGACACAGACGGGTTATAAGACCTATGAGGACGAGGACAGCATGCCACCCATGCTCGACGTCCATATTCGCCACGTCTTCGACGTCATAGATCGCGCAGGGGCACCCATTTCTGAGGGGTCACTCCAGCGTCTCTCGGACCTCAAAGAGCAATGGATGGCCGCGAGGGCAGAGCTCAGTGATATTACTCAGAGCGAGCTGGCCGCGATCAATCAGTGGGCAGCGGTGAACGGCATAGCGCATGTTCTCGCGCCACTAAAATAACGTCTGGCGTTTTACGGGCAATACGGAGGACCTGCGCTCGAAACCGTCCGCGCTCAATCATTGTTGGCCTTCTAAGACACCCGAAAAAGGGCTGAAGGTGGCGTTACCCTAATGTCATAAGAGCCCTCGATGAGCAGTACGCTCAGCGAGGACCGGCTGCGTTGGTCTTAAGCGAAAATAAAAAGCCTTTGCACCGCCCCAGTATTGGTAGCATGGTCGCTGAGTCGATTGGCGTCATGCTAAAACGGGGCTTCCGAAGCCCGCCTTAGTGACCGCGCCCATCCATCCACAACACACCGAGACAATAAGAGAGACCGAACATGCACGCAAAAGCTGTCGCACTAACTACACGCCCTGAAGGTATGCCCACGATCGAAGATTTTCAAATCGTTGAGATCGCTGTTCCTGAGCCACAGGCCGGACAGATTCAGGTAAAAAATCTCAGTATGTCGGTCGACCCCTACATGCGCGGAAGAATGATCGACCGAAAGTCATACGTGCCTCCGTTTCAAATTGGCGAAGTACTCACCGGTGGCTGCATTGGTCAGGTCACAAAGTCGGCAAGCCCTGAATTTAAAGAAGGCGACTACGTCAGCAGTATGTTTGGCTGGAGAGAGGCCTTTACTGAGTCTGCTGAGGGTGTCAAACGACTCGGCGACATTGTCGCGCCCGCCTCTCAGTACCTCGGTGCCTTGGGTATGCCCGGCATGACAGCGTACGCCGGCCTGCTCGAAGTCGGTGCACTCAAAAACGGTGAAACAGTCTTCGTTTCTGGCGCCGCCGGTGCGGTGGGCAGCATTGTTGGGCAGATCGCCAAACTCAAAGGCTGCACGGTTATTGGCAGTGCGGGCTCCGACGAAAAGGTGGCGCTCTTGACGACCGAGCTCGGCTTCGACCACGCCTTTAACTACAACAACGGCAGCATCTTGGGCCACCTTAAAGCGCTGGCCCCAGGCGGATTAGACGTCTACTTCGACAACGTTGGCGCCGAGCACTTGCAAGCGGCGATCATGTCGATGCGCCCGTTCGGCCGCATTGCCCTGTGTGGTGCCATAGCAACGTACAACGATACCGCGCCTCGCCCCGGACCGAACAACTTATCGATGGCCATTGGTCTTGGACTGACCCTGCGTGGGTTTATTGTGAACCACTTCGATCATCTTGCAGACCAGTTTCGCAGTGACATGGAAGGCTGGGTCACCAGTGGGCAGATCATCACTAAAGAAACAGTTTACAACGGCATAGACCAGGCACCAGAGGCCTTTATTGGTCTGTTCAAGGGCTCTAATACGGGCAAAATGATCATTAATTTCTAGATCGTCGCCCTTTACCCGCACCCAAGTAACGGCAGGAAAGCCGCCTGCCGTTGCTTGAGTATTCTGGCGCTCACTTCGTACCCCGGGTGCGGCTAATCTCCCCTGAATGCCACCAAAAACTCAAAAATGCGCTGACCGCCAAGTGGGAATGGCCAGTGGCTGATCAGTGGCGGCAAATGAGTGCGGAACGCACCGGCGTTAGTGCCAGCGTTCAGGGAAGGCTTTTCAGCATCTCCTCGATTGTGGCAACCCCCATTACCTCTAACCTTTGAATATTGCGCTGAGGAATCTGCTCCGGATCAGGGAATTGATCAAGTACTCGGGTCATCATTTCTTCGCGTAGAAAGTGGATCAGCGGGAAGGGTGCGCGATTAGTGTAGTGCCCAGCAGACGCCGCGGGCTCCCCTTCAAATTGATACTCCGGATGAAAACTGGCCAGCTGGATAACACCACTGAGCCCCACCTCTTCAAGCAGCGACTCGGCCTCCTCAATAAAATCCAAGTACTCCTCAAAATCGCAGAGCGCGTAAGGAATCGCTAAAAGGGTGGTGGCGACTATTGACTCCGATGACCGTTGAATCAAGTCAAGCTCGGTCATAAATACGGCGGTGATGTCTTGGTGCTGGGTTGCCTCACACACCACGACGCGCAGTGCCTCAGAATTCACCACCGGTCGCGCAAACGGACACAGGTTAAGTCCTACGACAAACTGCTGGAGCCATGCGCGAACCCGTCGGTCAACTTGCTCGAGGGTGGAATGATCATCAGGGAACATAAGACACTCAGCATTAGAATGAAGCGTACGAGAACGCCCTTCGTCGCATGAATAACGTCGCTCGCAACTTGAGGGTCAACGTAAGGCCACCGGAGGCAGCCCCACGTTCACTCAGCCAACAATCAGTGATCGCTAGTCGAGTTCCCAGACGCGAACGCTGTTGATTTTGCCTTTTAAGTCGACATCGGCAATGTGCAGAATACGGCTGGCATTATCATCGTCAAACCCGTAGACCTTGAGCATCGTGCCACTGCGCGACCACAGACCTAAGGTCGCACTTTTCTCAAGCTCACCGGCGTCATTAATCGCCTGTACGGTGCCCGTAAAGTAGCCTTTAGTGCTCTCTTCATTGGTCGACGTCATGTTGTGGGTCGCATGTACCAAGCCATATTTACCCACATTCCCTTCGTAGGTAATGACCATGCCGTCCTCAGTCATACTGATGTCACTGACGACGAGTTGTGCGTCAATAAAGTTCTCAAAACTCTGATTTTCTGCACTCACCAACAGCGGAGAAAAGCAAAGTGCTACGGCTAACATTACTTTGTTTATCATTATTAATTCCCATTTTTAATTACAAAATTAGCGCGCCAGAGGTACCTACCGCCCCACCACCATACCCCGAATAAAGTCCCCGCAGGTCCAAATACGACACAACCCGATTCTGAACACACAGATTCTTACGGGTGCTCCGTCTAAGCAGTTATGTTGAAGAACAGGGCCCCACCATCAATATTTGCTGATTCATTGGCCCACAGCGCCGCACCGTCGCATTCGATTTCCGGCGACATTCCACTGCCTATTACCGCCCCCAAGAGCCCTTCCACAGACTGAGTCACACGGCCTTACACATCTATGAACTTGCGCTCTCAAGCGCTTCTTGCTGCTCCATCCACGTCTCTTCGACCGTTGCAATTTGGACTTTTAATGTGCCCTCGGACTTGACCAGTTCTGCGAGCTTATCTCGGGCACCTTCGTCGTAGAGCTCGGGCAGTGCGAGCTCTACCTGCAAGGTCGCCAATTTGCTTTGTAGGCCTTCAAGCTCCCGCTCCGTCTTTTGCAACGCCTTTTGCAGCGGCCTTAACGCTGCACGCTCCTCAGCGGAACTCTGCCGACGCCCCTTCCCCGAAAGAGGCGGCTCTTTTACTTGAGTTTTGACACTCGGTGATTTTTTCACCTCGCGTGCGGACGTCGGATCGCCAGACAGGACCCACTGCTCATAACTTGCCAAATCACCGGGGTATTCATTGATTTTGCCATCATCAACCAACCACAGTGACTCCGTGACATGCCGCAACAAGTGGCGATCGTGACTGACCAGCACAATAGCCCCCGTGTACCCTTGCAGCGCCATGGCAAGTGCGTGACGCATTTCAAGATCAAGGTGGTTCGTGGGCTCATCTAAAATCAGAACGTTGGGGTCCTGCCACACCACCATGGCCAGCGCTAACCGCGCTTTTTCGCCCCCCGAAAAAGGACCAATGACTTCTTTTGCGCGCTCGCCCTTAAAATTAAATCCGCCCAAAAAGTCAAAAATAGCTTGCTCACGCACGCCAGGCCGCAGTCGTTGCAAATGGAGCAGTGGGCTTGCCTCTAAGTCCAAGACCTCCAACTGCTGCTGATCGAAATAACCAATACGCAAGTGCGCACCTGTGACGCGTCTCCCCGCCAGCAATGGCAAGGCACCGGTCAGCCCTTTCAAGAAGGTGGACTTCCCCGCCCCATTTTTACCCAGCAAACCAATGCGATCGCCTGGATGCAGGGACAGCGACACACCGCGGAGCACGACTTCTTCGTCATAACCCAGTGTCACTTCGTCGATCGACAACAACGGGTCGCTGCTCTTGCCTGGCTCGGGAAACTGAAAATAGAAAGGAGAGTCGGCGTGGGCAGGTGCCACAGCCTCCATGCGCTCTAAGGCTTTGAGGCGACTTTGTGCTTGCTTTGCTTTCGTCGCTTTAGCGCGAAACCGGCGCACAAAATCTTCAATGTGCTCAATTTCACGTTGCTGGCGCGCAAACTGGGCGCGCTGCTGGGCCATGCGCTCAGCGCGCTGCTGCTCAAAAGCCGAGTAGCCACCCCGGTACGTAAAGAGCTGTTCCTGCTCAAGACTTAATGTTCGCTCGCAAATGGCGTCGATGAAATCGCGGTCGTGCGAAATCATCATCAACGTCCCGTCGTAACGCAAAAGCCACATCTGCAACCACAGCATGGTGTCGAGATCGAGGTGATTGGTCGGCTCATCAAGCAGCAGGACATCGGACGGCGTCATGAGTGCTCGAGCGAGATTAAGCCTCACACGCCAGCCTCCAGAAAAGTCCGTCACCGTCGATTCGAGGTCTGCTCGGGTGAAACCCAGACCCAGTAGTAGTTGCTCAGCTCGGCGCGGTGCGCTGTAGCCGTCAAGTGTGTCGAGCTCCTGATACAAATAGGCCGCGCGCTCATAGTCTTCAGTGCGTTCGGCCGTCGCAATCTCCTGCGTCAACTTAAAAACGGCCGCATCGCCGCCCATGACAAAGTTCAGCGCCGTGTCGTCACTCGCCTCGAGCTCCTGAGCCATATGGGCAATCCGCAATCCCGCCATACCGCGTATGTGTCCCTGATCAGAGGCAAGATCCCCCAAGAGCAGCGAAAACAAACTCGACTTTCCGGTTCCATTGGCACCAATCAGTGCCAGCTTTTGGCCCGGCTGCAAGGTGGCAGAGGCGTTTTGCATTAAGAGCTTAGACCCTCGACGCAAACTGATATTTTCTAAAATAATCACGCTAGTTGCTGTATCTCTTAGTGCACTGACTGCAAAAAAAGATCGTTAAACCTCCTTTCGCAGAGCACATCGTTGGGTGTGGCACCACCGGTCGATGCGTCAATCACGTATCAACCGGTCAGTGTGTTCGTCGTTTCTAAAGTGATGAGTCCGTCCCTGGCTCACACTTGGATTTCAGGACAGTTCGGGGACCGTTCGTTGCTTCTCGACCGCTTTCCATACTCGAACGAAGTTGCCCCCCCAAATTTTTTGAATATCGGACGCTGAGTACCCTCTTAGGAGCAGGCCTAGAGTGACGTTAAAAGACTCACTCGCGTCGTTGTAACTCGGGATACCACTTCCATGATTGAAGTCCGTACCTATACCCACGTGATCCACACCCACAAGAGCGACAATATGGTCAATGTGATCGAGCATCGTCTCTAGTGAAATCGGACCCAGTAACGCGCGTACCCCACCCAAGAACGTGGTTTTAATCGCCGGGTCCTTGATTTCCCAATAAAGCTCAAAGGGATACAGGTAGTCCTCGTCGATACCTGCCTCACGACGCATCTTACGAATAGCACCGTCGATCGCCGGATCGTTTGAGTCAAATAAATAACCCGCAAACGGCGCCACATGCACCACGCCCCCGCCCGCCGCAATGCGTCGTATCTCTCGGTCACTCAAGTTGCGGCTTACATCGGTGAGTGCACGCGCATTTGAGTGACTGGCGACAACCGGCGCAGTCGATTGTGCAACGACCTGCAAGGTCGCTGCAGTGGATAACTGCGAGACATCAATTATAGCTCCTAGCGCATTAAAGCGCCCTACCGCAGCAACACCCTTTGATGAGAGCCCACCGTGTTCAGCGGTCACCTCACGCTCTCCCGTTGCCGCGTTAAACAGGGGGCGAGATGAGTCTGCAAAGTCATTGTGCCCCATGTGCGTGAGCGCAAACATGCGAACGCCTTGATTGTAAAAATAATCAATCGCGCTGACGTCCTCTCCAAAAATAAGTGCATTTTGGAAACTCAGGACAATAGCCCGCTCTCCTTCGGCGACGGTCGCCAATAACGCATCAGCACTCTTGACGAGGCTTGTCCTGTTCCCGCTCTCCTCAACAAGCGCGATCACCGCCCTCAGTTTGTCGTCTGCAACACGGCGTGCATCGGCAAAACCTTGCTCGTTTCGGGGTTTCGGACCAACGGCAAGCGCCATGACAACAGCGTCGAGCTGGCCGTCTCGCATTTTTTCGGGAGCGACTTTCGAGAGCCCATCGGGACCCACGTACATGGACGGTTTACCCACAATCTCAATATCCGCGTGCGCGTCGAGCGTTAAACTTTGCTCGTGAATGACTCGCGCCCGCTCGACAAGTGCGTCGTCAAGATTTGCCGTGGCAACAAGCGGAAGTGCTGCCACAAGAAACGTCAGCAACGCCTTTAATGTGGAGTTGATCATGATGATGCGCATGAGCTACCGGTTACTCGCCAGCCGCCTTCTTCACAGGCAGTAACGCATCGTACTCGGGCTTCTCACCCTTTGCCTGAGCGATGAACGTGTTTCTTATCGCCTCGCCATCGAGCATGGAGGCGTTCCAAGTTGCAATGTAATCAAGACCGTCGGCCGTGCTGTGGTCTCGTGCGTAATTCACCATCCGTTTGGCACCCGAAACCGCCAATGGCGCGTGCGCAGCTATTTGTCGTGCAATGACCATGACAGCTTCGAGCATCTCTTCAGCCGAGTCATAAACCTCGTTAACCAAGCCAATCTCTCTCGCTTTCTCCGCACCAACGCGCTCCGCGGTGTAGGACATTTGGCGCGCCCAGCCCTCGGGTATCAATTTCACCAAACGCGGGTAGGTACCCACGTCTGCTGTCATACCAATCGCGGTCTCGTGAACCGAGAAAAACGCATCTTTAGTAGCGTAACGGCAGTCGCAGGCGGTAATGAGGTCCATAGCGCCACCCACCGACGCACCCTGAATAGCGACGAGTACGGGCATGCGCGCTTCCTCAAGGCAGGTAAACGCGTCTTGCAGCGCCATACAGTGATGCCGAAACGCCTCAGCGCGAACAAATCGACTGCCGCTGGCGGGACCGTCTAAACCCCCTTCTGTGAACACGGAGATGTCCATACCTGACGAGAAGTGCCGACCTTCTGCGGACAACACAATCACGCGAGCTGCGGCGTCTCTGGACAGCGCATTGACCGCGTCGGGCAGTTCGGTCCAGAACGACGGAATCATCGAGTTCGCTTTCTCAGGACGGTTAAATCGAATATGGGCAATTCCATCTTCCAGGGTAAGATCAAAACACTCATAGCTCATCACGTTTCTCCTCGTTGTTTTAGTTGCGCCTGCGGTCGGTCATGGATTCTCGCACAGAGCACACGTTTTAGTCGCTTTTGAAACATAAAAAAGGCCACGCAAACGTGGCCCAAAAACGATCTTGTGCGGCACCTACATGCCGGGACGACCCAGAACCTGCTCCGTCATCAGAGCCTCGCCCGTGCAACTTACCAATTGGTAGTAATCCATCCGTCCGCGCCATCCGCCCTTGGCGTACCACTCTTGGTGCTCCATCAAACCTGCCATATCGGGATAAACAACCACGTGAGCGAACTCACCCGCGGCATCGCCCCCACCAATGTTTGGATACATCATGAACCAGGCGATGTTGCCAAGCCCGTCAGGATTGTCATTAACGAACTGCGTGTGAGCGGCATTCAGATCATCGTGAGACACACCGTCTTTTCGCGTACACCAATTCCATGTCACCACTCGCTCATTGTCCGCATTCATTGCCTGAACATCGGTCCACATCGTAAACATTGGTGCAAATTTAACATTGCACGACGCCATCTCTTGCCACTGAGCATTCAGCTTCTGACCCGACTTACCGGACAGCCACTTGTCCCAAGACGTCCCCGCATTTTTAAAATCGGTGACTAAGAAGTCGACAAAATCGGCAGGATAAGGATTCATGGCATTGTTGTGGGTTGCGAGAGGGAACTGCCGGACCGAGACCACCTCCGCGTCATTTTGTTTGGCCCATTTTCGATATCGATCGAAGAATTTTTCATAGTCACTTAAAGAAACGCCGTCATTTAACGTGCAGAGATTTGCCTGCACCGACATGGGCTCTGCAGGATCCATTCCTCCGGTAAATGTCGCGTGATCATCTGCCAGCGCGAAAGGCACAGCGAGTGAAATAATTGAACCCAATAAGACCTTTTTAATCGCTTTCATTGATTGCTCCCATCCTTTGTTGGTGGAGCGCTACACGTACATGAAGACAGAACACGCACACGGCTCTCCAGTCACCAGTCTAGGAACTCACGGGTCGATCACCACTTTTTCTATGCCTCGCTGCCTGCTTTGTCACGATTGGAAAGCATGAGTCTTCGGTAAAAGGTGTCTGCCTCACCGCTCTGATTAGTAGGGTGTTATAGCCTGCCACAGCGTGACAGGACAGCGTGCTGCGCATCCCATACCGAGCGCAGAGCGACGTTTGATGAGCTGTCCGTCGGACTCGAAAAGACTAAAGCACCAGCAGCACCAGCAGCAGCACCAAGATCATCAGAGCACGCTCATGTCGCCTGCGTTTACTGTTGGTTTGTAAGTGGGTACGGGTGAACCCCCACCGGTTTTTTCAAAAGCTAATGCAACGGAAAGTAAAAGCGCGTCGGCACCTGCACTGCCCATAAAGGAGGCGCCCACAGGTACGCCCGCTATAGTACCCATGGGCACTGTGATGTTCGGATACCCACTAATGGCGGCCATAGAGCCTGCACCCGCCCAAGCGGGCCAGACGTCTCCATTGACGACGTCGGCTCGCGGCGACACAGGACCACTCGGCGCCATGAGCACCTGCACATTGTGCGCGTCTAACAGCGCGTTAATACCACGCGCCCGTGTCGTCTCTCTTATGAGCGTCAATGCGTCTTGGTACTCCACACTGCTCAATGCGGGCTGCACCAGTGCCGACTCAAAAATATCTTGCCCAAAAATAGCATGCTCAATCTCGGCGTTTTCCATGTTA
>Ga0233438_10002426_pt1 | contig 18724 bp, 15 predicted proteins | sample SI_123_September_FD_182720 | JGI IMG/M metagenome (GOLD analysis project Ga0233438, IMG submission 182720) | Seawater microbial communities from Saanich Inlet, British Columbia, Canada - SI_123_September2016_10_MG | ecosystem: Environmental > Aquatic > Marine > Inlet | place: Canada: British...
TGGATTTAGATTGATATAGTTATCATCTTTAAAATTGAAAGTTACTGTTTGCCATTGATTTAGGGTAACTGACTTTATTATTTCAGTTTGTGTACTCCAAGGTTCATTTAAATCTCCATTCTGGAATTTAAGTGAAACTTGATTATTCTGTGAACCTGTAATGTTAATTAAAGGAACATAAATTTTAAAGGTGAAGGTATAGTTTTCAGATAAATCGAACTTTTCATCTAATTGAAATCTAATATTAGCATATTGCCCACCAACATCTTCATACTTTAAAACAGTATTAGAGGTGTTTATAGCTTCTTTATAAAGATTGTTAAATTGTGCATTAATATTAGCATCATCTCCAAACCATGTAGAGATTGTTCCATTTCCTTCAAAATCATCTTCTACAGTCTGCTGAGCATTTGCTATTAACGTGAATATAAAAAGAAAAGTAAGTAGTAATTTTTTCATGAGTGACCTTTAAAATTCTATATATTTAAGTGGTAAATTTACAACTAGAATTACAAAATCTATGTTAAAAACACCTATATAAAAACTATACACAGTAGACATTTATTTCACCTATTATCCTGTAAAGCAAACACTTGCCTTAAAAGCACTGTATTTCTTAACCCAACTTTTTCCCGGATTCCTTTTTCTTCTATTTCTATCATTGTAAAAACTCCTTTTAAAGTTTCATTGGTTACATAGCCAGTTAAATCTGGATTTACCTTTTTTACAAATGGAATGGAATTATATCTAGTAATTAAGTTACTCCATACTTTATCTGCTCCTACTTTAGAAAATGAATTGTCTATTACTGGGCTAAAACTGTTGTATAAACTTTGGCTAGTTTTTGATAGCAAATAAGTTGTTGCTGCATTTTTATTGCCTAAAAGTATATTTTTAGCATCATTAAATGTTATTTCTTTAACAGCATTTATAAATATAGGTGTAGCTGTTTTAACAGCATCTTCTGCAGCTCTATTAAGTACTTTTATACCTTCATCTGCCAAATTACTTAAACCTATTTTACGCAAACCTTTATCTAGTACTTGCAATTCATCTGGAAGAAATATTTTTACCAATTGATTTCTGTAAAAACCATCTTTAGAAGTAAGTTTTGCAACTTGATGTGCTATTCCATTATCTAATGCCTGTCTTAAACCACTACCTATTTGCTCTTGACTTAAACCTACATTATTAGGCAAGTTATTTACAACTTGTTGTAATTCTGCACAACCACAAAACTGAAATGCAACTATTACTACCAATATAAACTTCTTCAAACCTCCCAATTTTTATTATTTAAAACTATCTGTTTTTTTATCATATCCATAAGGACAATGTTTACAACCACTTTTACAGCAGTAGCCTCTCTTTAAATGAAATTTTTCAGTAAAGACTTTATAGCCTTTTTCATTTAAATAAAAATCTTCTTCTTCTATAGGTACTCTAGGTTTAAACATGCTGCAAAAATAATCTATTACGGTTTAATTGAATAATAACCTCTTATCTTTTATAGCATTTAAACGTAATACTTTATAATCTAAAATATAATTTTGATACAGCCTCCAAGGAAATTGGTCTCCTTGTTTTGGGAGAATATCTTTTGCTCTATGAATGTAGCCAGAATCTAAGTTAATTAAAGGAAGTTCTCCTAAATTTTCTTCAACCACTTTTGCATGAACTGATTTATGATTGTTCTTATCTAGGTATTTTAACATTCTAGAAATATACTCGCTTGTTAAATCGCTTTTTAAGGTCCAAGAAGCATTAGTATAACCTGCAAAAACAAAAAAGTTAGGTAATTCACTTAACATTAAGCCTTTATATATAAATTGCTTTGTAATATCGAAAGGCTTATTGTTTAAAGAGATTTTAGCTCCTCCAAAAGGCAATAATTTTAAACCGGTTGCACTTATTATGATATCTGCCTCTAATAATTTTCCAGATTTTAATAAAATTCCATTTTCTGTTAATGTTTCTATAGTGTCAGTTTCTACAGAAGCTTTTCCTTTTTGGATGGCTTTAAAAAAATCACCATCTGGAACCAAACAAAAACGTTGATCCCAAGGTTTATAATCTGGAGAAAAATGAGGCTCTAAAGGGAAATCTCCTAACTCTTTTTTAATTCCTTTTAAAACAACCTTTTTCATTGTTTTAGGGAATTTTCTGCACAAATTATAAAACAACATATCTGCTAAGATATTTTTACCTCTGACAGTTGTATGAGCCATTTTACTGGGCAATATTCTTTTTATGAATTTTGCTACTTTATCTTTATTTGGCAAAGCTGCTATATAAGTAGGTGACCTTTGTAACATGGTTACGCTGTCTACATCATCTGCAATTTTTGGCACAATTGTTACAGCTGTTGCTCCACTTCCAATAACAACTACTTTTTTATTTTTATAATCTAAATCTGTATTCCATTTTTGAGGATGTAAAAACTTACCTTTAAAGTTCTCAAAACCATTAAATTTTGGAGTGTAGCCAGTATCATAATTATAGTATCCACTCGCATTAAAAATATATTGAGAAGTATATTGAGTTTCTTCTTGTGTTATTGGATTTACAGCTGTAATTGTCCATAAATTTATTGAAGTATCAAAATTGTAATGAACTACTTTTTGCTCAAATGAAATGTGTTGTTTTACATTGTACTCTTCTGCAGCTTCATTTAAATATTTTAAAATGGATGGTGCATCTGCAAAAGACTTATCATCATCCCAAGTTTTAAAAGAATAACCAAAAGTATACATATCAGAGTCAGAACGTATACCTGGGTATTTGAATAAACTCCATGTGCCCCCAATTTCTTGTCTAGCTTCTAAAATTTTATATGATTTATCATTATTTTTTCTTTCTAAATGACAAGCAGCTCCTATACCAGACAAACCTGCACCAATAATTACAATATCAAAATCCATATTCATAAATGTATTTGCTTATAAGATAATTTTTTCTTTAAACTTTCTGACTTTTTTTAATTTACAACCTTAATAACATCATATAATATCAATATTTTTAGAAATTCTACTTCTTAAGTTGACGTTTAAAGTTTTGAGAAAAATTCTAAATTAAACTTTAGGTAAGTCTTAAAATTAAAAATGATTTTATGAATTATTTTAACACTGAAAACTCGATACTTGAATCTGTAAAAACGGTATGCGTTTGTGTTTTAAAATCAGCTTCATCTGCCTTATAAATATTATCAACATAGGTTTGTGGGTTTAAATCAATTAAAGGAAACCAAGTACTTTGAACTTGAATTTGTACTTTATGTCCTTTTTTAAACGTATGAAACACATCTTGTAATTTAATGTTTACAGCTGTTTTTTTATTTGGTGTAAATGGCTCTGGATTTTCAAAGCTATTTCTAAACCTCCCTCTTAAAACTTCACTTCTTACCATTAGGTGATAGTTACTCATTTTAAGGTGGTCTTGTAATGTTTCATTATCTTCCTTAACGTCAGAAGGGTGCACATCTATTACTTTAACTACCCAATCTGCAGCTGTACCTGTTGTAGCCACTTTTAGTTTTGCTAAAATATCACCAGCTAAAGTAAAGTCTTCGTTTAAAAAATCCGTTTCAAAAACTAAAACGTCAGGTCTTCTTGCTGCAAAACGCTGATCGTCTGTCATGTATTTTCTTGGCGTAAAAACCGTTTTGATATCTTCTGAATAAGGCACAGGTCTCTTAACATCACTAATAAAGCTAATACCTTTAGTTGCTTTTTTACTATTGGTTAGTTCTTGATTATTGGATAAAAACCAGTCTTGTTTTACAACATTTTTAGGTGGCCATGAGTCGTACGATTTCCATTCTTTTCTTCCAGAATCAAAGACATAAGCTTCTGGCAGACCAGAGTTATTATCTCCTGAACCTTTTAAGAAATGGTTAAAAAATTTAGTTTCTATATCCGATTGAAATTTTAAAGAAATAGAATCTCCAAAATAATAATTACCCACAGTATTTCTAACTGTATTTCTAGACCATTTTCCGTGATCCCAAGGACCAAAAACCATTGTATTGTAATTACCTTCTCCGTTTTTTTCTATTCCTTTATAAGTTTCTAATGGGCCATATAGATCTTCGGCATCAAACCAACCCCCTACAATCATAGTAGCCACTGAACTTGGCACCTTATCTAAATGCTGAATGATACCTTTACTTTGCCAAACAGAATCGTAATTCGGGTGCTCAACTATTTCTTTCCAAAAGAAATCATCTATTTTATCTTTAGAGGCTAATGCATTAACATCTAAACGATCGTAGTGAAAATACTCGTTTAAGTTTTTTAAAGGTCCTTTATTTAAGAAAAATTGATACTGATCTTGTGAATTCATTTTAGGGAAAGAATACCAAGCTGAGTCTGTAGGAGTATCTTTATAGGTTCCAAACAAAGATATAGCCCTAAAATAACTTAATAAAAAAGCTCCATTATGATGAAAATCATCAAAAAAGAAATCACCAATACACGCCTGTGGTGAAGCTGCTTTTAGAGCTGGGTGCGCATCTATAGTAGATATGGTTGCATAATGTCCAGGATACGAAATACCCCAAGTACCCACCTTACCGTTGTTGTTTTCTATGTTATTAATAAGCCAATCAATAGTATCATACGTATCAGAAACCTCATCTGATTGATTTTCTTTTTTATTAGGCAAGTACGCACGCATATTGTCGTAAATTCCTTCGCTCATCCACCTTCCTCTTACATCTTGATATACAACAACATAACCATCTTTCATTAAATGTGTATTCGGACCAATTTTAGTTTTCATTGCTACCCCATAAGGTTTAGAACTGTATGGCGTTCTTTGCATTAAAATAGGGTATGTTTTAGAGGTGTCTTTTGGACTATAAATAGTTGTATGCAATTTTACGCCATCTCTCATAGTAATGGCTATTTCTTGTTTTGTATAATTATGCTGCACATAAGTATCTTTTTCTTTTAGGTCTTTCTGATTGGTATTACAAGAAGAAAAAAGAAGAAATACAGTAAAGTAGAAAAGTAATTTTATTTTCATAATAATGGATTAAATTGTGGGTTAAAGCTACAAAAAGTAAATGATATGATATAAATTACACTAAGCAATCGATTTATTTTTAACGATACATTAAGAATTGTAATTCCATTTTTATTTTTATTACATTTTTAAATTAATTAATTTTGTTTATATTAATTTTTTAAACTTTAAATTATGAAAACTCCAATATTTACGCTGTTTATGTGTGCTTTTTTTATCACTATCTAGTTTTTCTCAAAAAAACAGTGATTCAGTAAAGGTGGGTGATATTTTTACAATTGCGAAAGTTAAAATGAATAATTACAAGCATATTAAATTTCCTAAAGATAATTTTATCATTAAAAAAGGATGGAAAAACACAAGCTACCATTCAACTTACCTCAGGCCGCTCTTTTTTTAAAAGTCACAAATACATGAAAGTAGATTTAAAAAAAGCATTGTCTAGCAAAGAACTTATTTAATGAGAATACTAAACATTTAGAGTATACAGTTACCTTGTACTCCTAAAATTAATTAGTACTTTTACTCTAAATGAAAACTTTTACATGTTAGACTTTGTAGATTTCTCTTTTTTAGATGTGCTTGATATTTTATTAGTAGCCACACTACTCTACTATATTTACAAACTTCTAAAAGGAACTGTTGCCATAAATATTTTTATTGGAATTGCGTTAATCTTTTTAATCTGGAAAATTACGCAGGCATTAAAAATGGAAATGCTAAGTGGTATTCTTGGATATCTTCTATCTGGAGGAGTTATTGCTCTTATTATTGTTTTTCAGCAAGAAATAAGAAAATTTCTTTTAATGATAGGAACTACAAATTTTTCTAATAAAAGAAACTTTTTTAAACAGCTAAAATTTTTGCAGTCAGAAATTACTTCAGAAATTGATACAGACCAAATTTTAAATGCTTGCAATAGCATGTCTAGATCTAAAACTGGAGCACTAATTGTTATTGAAAGAACAAATAGTCTCGACTTTTTAATTAATACTGGTGATGCTATGAATGCGCTTGTAAATGAAGTGATTTTAGAGAGCATATTCTATAAAAATAGTCCTTTACATGACGGCGCTACTATAATAAGAGATAACTATGTAGTAGCTACTAGGGTTATTCTACCCATTTCTGATAGCACAAAAATTCCTTCTCGTTTTGGTTTAAGGCATAGAGCAGCAATTGGAGTTAGCGAAAAAACAGATGCTGTTTGTATTTTAGTTTCTGAAGAAACAGGGGAAATTTCTTACATTAAAGACGGAGAATTTGTGTTATACAATTCGAAAGAAGAATTGAATGAAAAACTTAAAGGCGATTTGGCATAATTAAGAAGCGTTATCTACACTAAACTGCTTTTCATAAAGATTTTTATAATACCCAGAGTCTTTCTGTAAAAGCACTTCATGGGAGCCTTGCTCTACAATTAAGCCCTTATCCATTACTATTATTTTATTGGCTTGTTTTATTGTTGCTAATCGATGAGCTATAACAATAGATGTTCTTCCTTTGGTAATAGTTTCTGTTGCATACTGAATCATTTTTTCTGAGTGGGAATCTACAGAAGAAGTTGCTTCATCTAGAATAAGTATGCTTGGCTTGCTTACGTAAGCTCTTAAAAAAGCAATAAGTTGTCTTTGCCCAGAAGATAACATTGCACCTCTTTCTTTTACATTATAATGGTACCCATCTGGAAGCGATTCTATAAACTCGTGAATTCCTATTTTTTTTGCTGCTTCTTTTACGTCATCTAAAGAGATAGAGGTGTTTTTTAGAGTAATATTATTTAAAATAGAATCCGAGAATAAGAAAACATCTTGCAATACAATTGCAACCTGATCTCGTAAGCTTTCTAAATCATAATTTGAAACAGAAACTCCATCTACTTCAATGGTTCCTGAATCTATCTCATAAAAACGATTAATTAAGTTTATTATGGTAGATTTCCCTGCTCCTGTAGCACCTACAATTGCAATGGTTTGTCCACTATTTACCGATAAAGAAATTCCCTTTAGTACTTCTTCACCCTCTATATAAGAGAAATGTACATTTTTAAAAACAATACTACCTTGTAAATTTTCCGCTAAAACTGTTCCGTTTTTATCTATAGTACTTTGTGTATCTATTACCTTAAAGACACGTTCTCCTGCAACAATACCCATTTGTAACTGGTTAAACTTATCTGCAATTTGACGCAAAGGCCTAAATAACGTTTGGGCAAACTGAATAAACCCCATAATCATACCCACAGAAATCCCTGTATTTTTTATAGCTTGTCCACCTCCAAACCAAACAATTAGACCAATACCAATAGAAGATAAAATTTCTGCAATAGGAAAAAACACAGAATAATACCAAATAGCTTTTATATATGCTTTTTTATGTTTTTGGTTAATTTCTTTAAAATTTTGATACTCTATATTCTCTCTGTTAAAAAGCTGTACAATCTTCATACCTGTAACACGCTCTTGAACAAAACCGTTTAAATTAGCGACTTGATTCCTTACCTCCTGAAAAGTCTCTTTTATAGCTACCTGAAAAAGTTTAGTAGCATAAATTAATACAGGAAGTATTAACAAAGTTATTGCTGCTAACTTCCAATTTAAGAGTAACATAATTATAGTTACAGCAAACATTTTTAATATATCACTTAGTATTGTAAAAACCCCATTACTAAAAAAAGCGGCTATTGTTTCTATATCAGAAACCACACGAGTAACTAATTTACCAACTGAATTTTTATCGAAATAAGACATTTTAAATTGTAAAATATGTCTAAATATTTTAGTTCTTATGTCTCTTATAATGTGTTGCCCTACCCAGTTTGCAAAATAAATAAATGTAAACTGTAGTAGCACTTCTATTAAAAGTATCCCTAACATTAATAAGCTATAATTCAATAACCCTACTTTGTCTTTAGTAAGTATATATTCATCTACAGTGTTAATTAGAATATAAGGAGACAAAACCGAAAATAACGCAAGTAAAATGGTAGAGGAAGACGCAATAAAAAAGTATAATTTATAACGTTTTGCAAAAGACATTAGTCTTTTAAAAATTTTCATATCAAAAGCATTCCCTGAATTTTCTGCCAAAATTTAATAATTTATGTGTGTTAAAAATAACCCTTTTGAAGGAACTGAAAGTCCGGCATTACCTCTATTTTTGCTTTCTATAATTTTTTTAAAATCTGGTACTGTAATCTTACCAAACCCTACATCTAACAACGTTCCTACAATAGCTCTTACCATATTTCTTAAAAAACGATTTGCAGTAATATGAAACGTAAGTTCATCTCCTTTTTGGTCCCAGTAAGCAACAGTTACGTTACAATTATAAGTATGTACATCTGTTTTTACTTTGGAAAAAGTTTGAAAATCTGTATACTCTAATAACAATTTAGCTGCAGTATTCATTACAGCAACATCTGGTCTCTGTGAGTGAATTTGCCAAGCGAAATCTAATAAAAAAGGATTTCTGCCTAACCATATTTTATATTCATAGCTTCTAGAAACTGCATCAAAACGAGCATGTTTGTCATCTGCCACCAGAAACACCTGTTTTACGACAATATCTTTAGGTAAGATTGCATTAAGCTTAAAGGCAAAATTAGTTTCTAAGTGTAAGGTACAATCAAAATGGGCATACATTTCTGAGGCATGAACACCAGTATCCGTTCTACCAGCACCTACAACTGCAATTTCATTTTGGAGAATGGTACTTAAAGCCGAATTCAGTTTTTCTTGAACTGAAATTACATCAGGTTGAATTTGCCAGCCATGGTAATTTTTTCCATTGTAAGAAAGTGCTATAAAATACCTCAAGAATTATCTATTTTTTGACCATTCAAAATTACGGAATTTATTTTGTTATCCTTACTTTTGAATAGGTTTGCCACTTAAATTTTTATTAAGATGTTAGTTCATGAAAAAAATACTACTACTTTCTGACACCCACAGTTACATAGATGCTCAAATACTAAAATTTGTGAGGCAGGCAGATGAAGTTTGGCATGCTGGAGATATTGGATCTTTAGAAGTAACAGATACGATTAAAGCATTAAAACCGCTACGCGCTGTTTTTGGAAATATTGATGATAAAGATGCTAGGTCTGAATTTGATTTAGACTTAAAGTTTAGGGTAGAAAAAGTTAATGTTTGGATGACTCATATTGGAGGTTACCCCAATAAATACAACCAAAGAATACGTGAAGAAATAAATCAAAATCCACCAAAAATATTTATTTCAGGGCATTCTCACATTTTAAAAGTAGTTTATGATAAGAAACTACAACTGTTACACCTTAATCCAGGTGCTGCAGGCAACCATGGATTTCATAAATTAAGAACTATGCTACGTTTTGAATTAGAAGCTGGGAATATTAAAAATATGGAAATTATTGAATTGGCAGAACGTGGAAATTAATCGAATTTAAACAAACTGTTTAAAATGTAAAAAACCGAGAATTTATTCTCGGTTTTTTTCGCACTAAATATACTATCTACTAGAATTATCGTAACCTATCTACAGATTTCACAAGATCTTCATCCTTTTTAATAGCCTTATTTGCCAAAACAATAAGCAATACGACCAAAATTGGTAAAAACATCCCAATACCTTTCTCAGAAACCACTGTTTCTCCAGATAAATTTAGAGATAAACACATCAATAAGCCTAATAAAAAAAGGTTTATCAAAATTATAATGCGTCCAATTACAAATTGTAATTTTCTGTTTTTAAATAAAAACAATGCAATTAATGATAGTATTGCAGACGCTAAAAACAAAAGAGGAATAACTTTAAAAAACAATGCCTCTCTTAAAAACAAATCTACAACAAATATTTTTTCTTTAATTGTATTCCACAAATTAAATACAAAAATTAGTCCTCCAGAAACAATAGATGCTAACAGTAAATAGATGCTTTGTATTCTTTGAATCATTTTTATAAATTAGATTACAAAAATAGAATTTCTTTTTAAAAAAAGAAAAACTTAGAAGTGAAAAAAAAAGTATATATTTGTAATATAATACCCACACAATTAAAACTTATATAGCACTATATATAAGTTAAAACATCTAAAAAATAATTTCAAAAATCTTAAAATCTTAAGATATATCATAACTTAATCATCATATTAAATGTTCGAAATTTCTGAACTGAAAGCAAAGACTCTCGCAGATTTGCAGAAAGTTGCCAAGTCTATAGGACTTACTAAAACTAGCCAGTTAAAAAAACTAGATCTTGTGTATCAAATATTAGATACTCAAGCTGCAAACCCTGCTACCGCAAAAAGCACAGAACCAGTTGCTACTGTTGTAAAAACTGAAAAGCCAAAAAGAAAAAGAGTAGTAAAAAAGACAAGCTCTTCTACTCCAAAAACAACAGAAACTCCAATTTCTTCAGAAGCTCCAATTTCTTCAGAAACAAAGACTACAAAGAATATAAGTACTAATCCAATTCAAAAAGAAGAGGTAAAAGAGGTTCCTGTAATAGAAAAAAGTGCAACTGCTAAAAATAAACCTGCAGAGCGAAAAATAGATACTAAAGAGAAGGAACAAAAACCTACTCATAAAAATGTACCTCGCAACAATAATCCGCAGCGAAGTAACAATCAAAAAAACAACAACAAACCAGCAAGAGATAAAAACAACACCAACAGAAATCACAATAAATCTGGGAACAGGTACAAAGACCCTGATTTTGAATTTGATGGTATTATAGAAAGTGAAGGAGTGCTAGAAATGATGCCAGATGGATACGGTTTCTTACGCTCTTCTGACTATAATTATTTATCTTCTCCAGATGATATTTATGTATCTCAATCTCAAATTAAATTATTTGGTTTAAAAACTGGAGATACGGTTAGAGGTAATGTAAGGCCTCCTAAAGAGGGCGAAAAATATTTTCCCCTAATTAGAGTTTCTAAGATTAATGGTTTAAATCCTAACGTGGTTAGAGATCGTGTTTCTTTTGAACATTTAACACCTTTATTTCCTCAAGAAAAATTCAACTTAGCAGAAAAAGGAGCCTCACTATCTACTAGAATTATAGACTTATTTTCTCCTATTGGAAAAGGACAGAGAGGTATGATTGTAGCACAGCCTAAGACAGGTAAAACCATGTTACTAAAAGATGTGGCTAATGCTATTGCTGCCAATCATCCAGAAGTTTATCAAATTGTATTATTAATTGATGAACGTCCGGAAGAAGTTACTGACATGCAAAGAAGTGTTCGTGGTGAAGTTGTAGCTTCTACATTTGATGAACCTGCAGATAAACATGTACGTGTAGCAAATATTGTTTTAGAAAAAGCAAAACGTTTGGTAGAGTGTGGCCATGATGTAGTTATTTTGTTAGATTCTATTACCCGTTTAGCAAGAGCTTATAATACCGTAGCTCCTGCTTCTGGAAAAATACTTTCTGGAGGTATTGATGCTAACGCATTACATAAGCCAAAACGTTTCTTTGGAGCTGCAAGAAATATAGAAAATGGAGGTTCTTTAACCATTATTGCAACTGCACTTACAGAAACTGGCTCTAAAATGGACGAAGTAATCTTTGAAGAGTTTAAAGGAACAGGTAACATGGAACTTCAACTAGATAGAAATATTTCTAACAGACGTATTTACCCTGCTATAGATCTTATTAAATCGTCTACAAGACGTGATGATTTATTATTGGATGAAAAGACAGTACAAAGAATGTGGGTACTGCGTAAATATCTTGCTGATATGAATCCAATAGAAGCAATGGAGTTTATTAATGATCGAATAAAATTCTCTAAAAATAATGATGAGTTTTTAATCTCGATGAATGGATAAGCTCTTTTAACAAAAACTTAAAAAACCTTTTTGATGATGTCTTCAAAAAGGTTTTTTATGCACGCTATCAAAATTAGGTAGCACAAAATTCTAGGTATAAAAAAATCCGTTCAATTGATTTGAACGGATTTTTTTTTAGGTCGTATAGATTTTAATTACTATACATGAAAGATCTGTTGTCTTCTACATCAGACGCTTTCTTTATAGCCTCATACATTTTAAATGTTTGTCTTTTTCTTGCTTCAGCAATTCGTTTTCTGTTAGCATCGTAATTAGGAAGAGCAGTTGGGCTTTCTTTGCTTTTTAGTACAAAAGCAAAAACACCTCTATTACCTTCTATTTTGTTGTAAACTTTACCCATTTCAGCATTATACATAGCTCCTACTACTTTAGGTGCTACTCCAACACCAGAAAGTGTAGGACTTTTTAAGGTAATGTTATTTACTGTTCTTACACTAGATCCCGCAGATTTTGCAATATCTTCTAAAGTAGCTCCATTAAATTTTTCTACAAGTATCGCCGCTTTTTTCTCGTTCATTAAAATAGGTCTTACTTTACTTGTTGCTTTATTTACAGACATTAAGCCTTTTTCTTCTTTGCCTGTTATAAATGCTACAACGTGACTACCTTCTAAATCAAAACGTTTAAAATCATTAACGTTGCTTTCATTACTAAATGTCCAACTTACAATTTGTCTTTCATTTCCAATACCAGGAACATTTTCATCCAAAGCTTTTAAACCAACAGCTGGTCTGGGTTTGTAACTTAATCGTTTTGCTGCATCAAAGAAATTATCTGCTTTAGAAACGGCTAAGGCAAATTCCTCTGCTTGTCTAAATACAGCGTTTTCAGTTTCTTCAGAAGGAACTATAGTTTTAGTATAAGTTGCTAATTTTACAACTTTCTGTTTGTTCTTTTGACCATCAATTTTAATTACATGGAAACCGAATGGCGATTGTACAACACCAATGTCTCCTTTTTCACCTTCAAATGTGAAGTCTCTAAAAGCGGGTGTCATTCTATTATAATTAAACCAATCATATACACCACCTTTTTGAGCAGAACCTTGATCTGAAGAGAATTCTTTTGCTAAATCTGAAAATTTACTTCTTCTTCTTTTTACAACTGACAATAGACTATCTGCTAACTGCTTTGCTTCTTCCTCTGTTCTTGTAACTTCAGGGGCAACTCTTTGTGCACCAACAAAAGGAATTAAAATATGACTTGCTTTTACAGAATCTGGCAATTGTACTACTTCTGTAACTTTAGATAATTTTATTGCCTTCAAATCTTTATATGGTCCTACAATATCTCCTTTGTTTGCTTCGAAGATAGCATCAGCTATAAGTGCATTTAGATTACTTTTAAATTGATAACCTGTATTTAAGTTCATGTCAGAATCGTTTTCAGATAAAAACAAAGCATCGTTTTCAGTAACTTTAAAATCTCCTTTTAAACCTCCTAGGTTATCCATTATTGCTTGCTCGTCTTCTGGTGTAGCAACAATATCAAATTTAACATAAGAAATATCTCTAGAAGCTTCTACTTGAAACTGATCTTTATGGTTTTTAACATAGCCTTCAATATCTGATTTTTTTAATTTTATTAAACTATCTGATACAGAAGTGTAAGGCACATAAACAAACTGACCATTTAGTTTAGTATTATTTACTAAGTATTGCATTTCACCTTCTTTTAAAGAAGCTCCTAAACCTGCAGTAACTAAATTATTAAAAGTGCTTGTCTGAGCATTGTCTCTTAATTGATTCATGTAAGAAGACCACTGCCCCCATAATTGCGCATTGTTTTCTTTTGTATCTGCTAAAAATTGTTTGAACTTATTTTCGTCGAACATGCCCACTTCGTTTTGGTATTGTGGATTGTTTTGCACAAAAGGTGCATTTACAATCTCATTCCAAATATCTGCTTCTCCTATAGTAATACCAGCCTTATCTAACTGATTTTTATATACTTTTTTTCTAACAATATTGTCCCAAACTGTTTTTGCAGCTTGCATTTCAGAAATACTACCTCCTGCTTGTTGCTTGTAACTTTCTAATTCATTTGCAAATTCTTGTCTAGAAATAGCTTCTCCGTCTACCTCGCCCACTTCATTTACTTTACTAGAATTGAAAAAATCACCAAGGGTTGATGGATCTAATACAAAAGCAAAAAGTGCTAATCCAATAATGATGATTAAGAACATTGATCGTTCTCTAATTTTTGATAAAACTGCCATATGATTTTTAAATTAATTTCAGTGGGCGAATATACATTTTTACTTTTTATATTGCAACCCAATAACTACTTATTAGTAGCTTGTTACGTTTTTTTATACTATCTCTAGAGTTAGTAATATATTATGTTTCTTGATCAGAAATTTCTAAAGAGACCTCATTAATCTTTGCCCCACTCATTTTTAATATTTTAATCTCAAAATTATCTATTTCCAATACTTCTTTTTCATCAGGTATGTTTTCTGTATGCTCTATAATATATCCTCCTAATGTTTCATAGGCTTCTGATTTTGGAATATTTAAGTCGTACTCCTCATTTAAATAATCAACTTCTAACCTTGCTGAAAAGTTAAACTTTTTTTCACTAATTTTTCTTTCTAGGAATTCTTGAGAATCGTGTTCATCTTCTATTTCGCCAAACAATTCCTCTACAATATCTTCTACTGTAATCATACCTGAAGTTCCTCCGTATTCATCAACCACTATAGCTACACTTTTTCTTTTTTTCATTAACGTGTTTAAAATATCGTTAATCATCATAGATTCTGGAACAATTTCTAAAGGAAGTAAAATAGACTTTATAGTTTTTGGTTTTTTAAACAACTCGAACGCATTTACATAGCCCAACACATCATCTAAAGATGTTTTATAAACCAATATTTTAGATAAACCCGTTTCTATAAATAACTTTTTAAGATTGGGAACAGTTTCATGAATTTCTACAGCAACCATTTCTGTTCTTGGCACCATAACCTCTCTAGCCTTTACATTCTGAAAAATTAAAGCATTTTGAAAAATTTGTATTTCTGAATCTACTTCTTCATCATTCCCTGTTTCTAGTTGCTCATTTATGTAATTACCTAATTCTTCTTTACTGAATTCCGTTTGTTGTTCGTCTGATTTTGTCTTAAAAAAAACACGCAAGAAAAAGTCTGAGATTAAGGTTATAAATTCTGAGAAAAAATGAAAAATATAGTAAAAAACATAAGCAGGTACAGCAAATATTTTCAAAACTTCATTTGCATATATTCTAAATATAGCCTTGGGTAAAAACTCTGCAGTAATTAATATAATAATTGTAGATACTATAGTTTGCAGAACCAATACAGTAAATTCATTATACCCTTCTAAAGGAAATATCTTAAGAAGTATACTCCCCATATAATAACTATAAATTACCAGAGAAATGTTATTACCTACTAACATTGTAGTAATAAACTTAGATGATTTTTGAGTGATTATAGTTAATATTTTAGGAATAAAACCATCTCTCTTTTTCTCTAATTCGATATGCATTTTATTTGCAGAAACAAATGCAATTTCCATACCTGAAAAAAAAGCGGATAATAAAATAGATACTGAGATGATAATGAGTTCTACCTCCATTATAAAGAGTGCGTATTATTTCTGTTGGTTGTTTCTTTTTTCTACTTTTTTTCTAAAATGTCTTTTAAAGAAAAATACTAATGTAATAAAAATTGAAAAACATAAAAATAAATATGCTTTTTCTCTTTCTGAATTGAAACGAACAATACCTTCTATTAAACATATAATAGCAACGATTAAATATCCGTATTGAAAAAATTTCCAAAGTTTTGTCATTGTTTAGTTTTCTGAAGTTTCTAATTTTCCTGTTATTTTTTTTGCTAAATGTTTAGATAAATTGTCTTTAGACTCAAAACCAACTCCAAAGATAGTATCATTCTCTTTGGTAAGTGTAAAGGGTTTTTCTGATACAAAATAGCTTGTTTTTTGATCCCAAAATAATTGCTCTGTAATTAATTTAGAGAAATCTGAATGATTTTTTACAACAACATGCCCACGGATTTCTGAAACTGAAGTTTTAGAATAGGTAATTGCATAATCTCCTGTAATAGTTACTGAATCTAGTCCATTATTCTCAAAATTTATAATTTTAATTCCATCTGGAAACTCGCTATATGGATGTTCTTTTCTATTGCTAAAATCTAACATTCTATTGGTTATTAATTTTGAAGTTATAAAACCAGAATCTTTGTAGGTATGGTAAATATTTTTAGCGGTACCAACTGGCAGATTTTTATCGGCTAAAAAATCTCTAGCGGAATTACTGCTGTTAGAACAAGAAAAAAGTACTACTGTTCCTAAACAAACAGCAGTACTTTTTAAAAATAATGTAACAAGTTTTTTCATATCTAGTCGCTTGAAGCAACCTTAACAGTCTCACCAATCCAACATTTTATAGTATGAGAAGCACCTATTTGAGCACCTTGCGTAAAAATAACTTTTTTACTTGGCAAATTAGCCTTGTAACTTCTAATGTATCTTCTTGCATTTGAAGAAATACTAGGATCTACTCTTGCAGCAACTTGTGCTTGTCTTAAAGCAGCTGCATAAACCATTCTTTTTTCAAACTCATCAGTTCCACAAGTGTTAACACTAGATTGATATAAGCTTGCTATTAATAAATACGCTCTTCCGTAATTTGGATTAAATTTTAAAGCCTCTCTTGCCAAACTTCTAGCTTTAGACAATTGTCCTCTAGATTTTGCAGCTTGTGCAAATTTTAATTTATACTTTGCCTTTTTAATAGGATCTGTTTCTAAGTTAAATGCTTTCTCTCTCATTGTTGCTGCTCCACTAGCATCACCATTTTTTTCTAAAATACCAGCATAAAAGGTATATGAGTCTGGAGATGGAGTAGCTTCTGCATAAGCTTTTGCTAACTTTTCATACATTGGCTCTTCTTGACATTCTTTTTCAAACATTCTAGATACTGCTCTACGTAACCAAACTGAGTTTGTTTTATTCGCTTCGAAATCTCTTTCATATAAAGGCACTAACCTTTCACAAGTAGCTATTTCAGAAATCATATTATCTAAACCTCCTTCAACTTGTCCTAAAGCTTTAGAATTCACAGTATAAGCATAAATTTTCTTTTTATTTCTAATAGTATCTACACTTAGTTTTCTTAATTGAGCAGCATAATTATCTAGCTTCTTATTTACATTCTCTAATACATCATCATACGTATCAAAAACCTTTTGAGGGTTAGTATCTTTATTTCTATCTGTAACTCCCTGAAAGTAAACATACAAGTTTTTTACTCCCATTTTTGTTGGATCTATAGTATAAGCTTTTTCTAAAATAGAAAAAATCTCATCATCTGTAGACAATTTATTTTTCATTAAATAACTCGCATAATCACTATGTACTTTAGCAGGATTTTTCTTTGGAAAGTACTGCAATCTTTGCTCATAAATTCTTTTTGTTAAAACAGGATCTTTCTTTGCTTTTTCTGCAAGATCAGAACCGTATTTGTAAATATTTACAGATAAATCTTGACAATTATCTAGTAAATAAGTAAGGTTTATTAAAGCATCATCATATTTTTTCGAATTAAAATCACCTTTAAAAAGGTTGTATTTAATTTGACACTCTCTGTTTGCATCTTCCTGGGCATTAGTTTTGGCAGCGATAAATATTAGGCTTATTGCTAGTAAAAACGTAATTTTCTTCATTATGATTGTTTTAATTTTAATCTATTCTTCTTTTTATAAACCAAGTGTCAGACAAAGATAAACTTAATCTAAAATTAAAATAATTTTCTTGTATTAAATTATTTTCCAAGGTTCCTCTTTTTCCAAATTCAAATCCAGCATTTACAGTAGATAAACGCTTTAATGGTAAACCTAGACCAAAAGATATGCCAAAGTCTTTAATTTCTGTAAAATTTGAGTTAACACCTGTACCATTTACCAATAAACCTGTATTTTCTATTCGCACACCTGCCCTATAAGTTACTCTCTTCCAGTAACTAGAGATAGAATTTATTTTTGGCAAATAATACCCTCCTATAGATATTCTATTTGAATTTCCGTAGCTATACGCGCTATTTGTATTAGCAAGTAATCCACTGGTTGTAAAAGCATCTTGACTTTCATACTCTAACCCAGCGTACCATTTATCTAATTTCCCAAGACCAATACCAAATGTAGATTTTATTGGCATTACAAATTTACCGTTAATATTTCCAATAGAAATAGTATCTCTTGGTGATTCATTTCCGCCAGAAACAAAAGTTAGAGAATATAAATAATCTTTACCTGTAACATTTAAATCGTTTGCTAATTTCACTGTTGCTCCGAGGTCTAATGCTAAATTATTTTTAAATTCTTTTTTATACTGTGCTCCAAACTTTACTGCACCACCTCTAATAGCCGTTTGCTCATTGTATTTTGTGGCCAAAGAAACATCATCTCTTTGATTAATAATGTTATTCTCTACATTTCCAAAACTAAAATCTGCCTCTACCCCTAGAGATAAATTCTTTACAGGAGTAAATCCAAAAGTACCATATAGTCTATTAATACCACCATTACCATTATACACGGTTATTTCAGAGGTACTTCCGTCTGTGTTTAATACGGCATTGTTTAAAGAATATCCTACAGAAGAAAAAGGTTGTAATCCAATAGAAAAACCTGCCTTCTTACCCATTGGAACTGCTAAGGCAACATATGAAATACTAGTAGAAGTACTATTTTGACTAGAACCTGACGTCTTTATCGTTAAATCATTATTCAGTAGACCAAAACCATAAGTTGTGTATCGTAGGCTTGCAGTAGCAGCTGGATTGGTGAAATTCAAATATTTGTAGTGGTT
>Ga0233438_10002427_pt1 | contig 18721 bp, 17 predicted proteins | sample SI_123_September_FD_182720 | JGI IMG/M metagenome (GOLD analysis project Ga0233438, IMG submission 182720) | Seawater microbial communities from Saanich Inlet, British Columbia, Canada - SI_123_September2016_10_MG | ecosystem: Environmental > Aquatic > Marine > Inlet | place: Canada: British...
TGAAGAGCTTAACGGCGGATCGCTAGTCATGATTGAACCCAGAACATTGGCGAGACCCTACGCGCGTGCGGCCTTTGAGTTTAGCCGCAATGCGGGAACACTTTATGCCTGGGCGGAAGCCATAAAGGTTGCCGCTGCGGTCAGCTCGGAACCTGCAATGCGCGCTATTTTAGGGGATCCAGCAAAAACAGCGGACCAGCGTGTTGACGCGTTGGCCACCGTGCTGGGCGATGCATTGAGTAAAGAAGTGCGTGGTTTCTTGGGAATCATGGCGACCAATGGCCGCCTGGACTTGATCGATGAAACCGCGTCCTTGTTTGCAGAGTTAAAAGCGGCGCAAGAAGCGTCGGTTGATGTGTTGGTCACTTCCGCTTTTGCGGTGAGCGATGAAGCACTCAACGAGATTTCTGAAGCCATGACGCGACATTTTGAGCGGACGGTTTCTATAACTTCAGAGACAGACTCGGCCTTGTTGGGCGGAGCTGTCATTCGGGCCGGTGATGTAGTTATCGATGGCTCGGTTCGCGGCCGGCTTAATAAACTCGCCGGCACGTTGACACCCTGACAGAGGAATAGGTCATGCAACAACTTAACCCTTCGGAAATTAGCGACATCATTCGACAGCGAATTGATCAGCTTGACGTTTCGTCGCAAGCAACCAACGAAGGTACGATAGTCTCGGTAACCGATGGCATTATCCGCATTCACGGCCTTAATGAGGTTCAGTACGGAGAAATGATCGAGTTTCAGGGCGGTATTTTTGGTCTCGCACTGAACTTGGAGCGTGATTCTGTGGGCGCCGTTATTCTGGGCGATTACAAACAGCTTGCTGAAGGGCAAACCTGTCGTTGTACCGGCCGAATTTTAGAAGTCCCTGTTGGTCCTGCGCTACAGGGGCGCGTTGTTGATGCCCTGGGGAACCCCATCGATGGTCGCGGCACTATTGATACAGACGAAACCGATGCTATTGAGAAGATCGCGCCTGGAGTCATCGCGCGTCAGTCGGTTGATCAGCCGGTACAAATTGGGCTTAAGGCCATCGACGCGATGGTGCCCATCGGTCGCGGCCAACGCGAGTTAATTATTGGCGATCGCCAGGTGGGTAAAACTGCCATTGCCGTCGATGCCATCATCAACCAAAAAGGCACGGGCATTAAGTGCGTGTATGTTGCTGTGGGACAGAAAGCGTCGTCAGTGGCTGCTGTTGTTCGGAAGCTTGAAGAGCACGGCGCAATGGACCATACGATTGTTGTTGCGGCTAACGCCTCTGATCCAGCGGCCATGCAGTTCTTGGCGCCCTTTGCTGGCTGTACCATGGGTGAGTATTACAGGGATCGCGGTGAAGACGCCCTAATTATTTATGATGATCTGTCTAAGCAGGCAGTGGCTTATCGTCAAATCTCCCTGTTGTTGCGTCGCCCACCTGGGCGTGAGGCCTATCCTGGAGACGTCTTTTATTTGCACTCGCGACTCTTAGAGCGTGCAGCGAGGGTCAATGCCGATTACGTAGAAAAGTTTACTAATGGCGCGGTTAAAGGTCAGACGGGGTCATTAACGGCGCTACCTGTTATTGAGACTCAAGCGGGTGACGTTTCAGCGTTTGTACCGACTAACGTTATTTCGATTACCGATGGTCAGATTTTCCTAGAAGCCGATATGTTCAATGCGGGTGTACGCCCAGCGATGAATGCGGGTATTTCCGTTTCCAGGGTGGGTGGTGCTGCACAGTCTAAAATTGTGAAAAAACTGTCGGGTGGTATTCGAACGGCGTTAGCCCAGTACCGTGAACTCGCTGCTTTTTCTCAGTTTGCGTCAGATCTTGATGATGCAACAAAAGCGCAGCTCGATCATGGAGAGCGCGTGACTGAGCTCATGAAGCAGAAGCAATATGCACCACTGTCGGTCGCTGAAATGGGCGTCTTGCTTTACGCCGCCAACGAGAATCAGTTGGGTGATGTATCGGTCGATAAGATCGGCGATTTCGAAACCGCACTTTTGGCTTATATGCATGCTGAGCATGGAGCACTCATGACCGAGATTGCTTCTGATGGTAATTGGAACGGCGATCGCGAAACGGCGTTTAAGTCTGCTATCGAAGCCTTTAAGTCAACTCAGGCCTGGTAATCGGTTATGGCTGCTGGTAAGGAAATCCGCACCAAGATCTCGAGCATTCAAAGTACTCAGAAGATCACGAGTGCGATGGAGATGGTAGCGGCGAGTAAAATGCGTCGTGCCCAAGACCGCATGGAACTTGGCAAGCCTTATGCGCGTCGTATTCGTGATGTTGTTGGTCACATTGCTAACGCGGTACCTGAATATCGCCATGCCTATATGCAGCAGCGCGAAGTGAAGCGCGTTGGCTACATCATTGTTTCCACCGACCGGGGTCTTTGTGGCGGCTTGAATATTAATTTATTTAAGGCTGCTATTGCGGGTATGCGCCCGCAAAATGAGGCGGGGATCGAGGTTGATCTTTGTTTGATTGGTGCAAAATCACTGGCCTTCTTTAAGAGCGTGGGGGGCAATGTGGTTGCGAGCGTCCGGGATGTGGGTGAAGAACCTACGGTGGACCAGTTAATCGGTGGCGTTAAGCAAATGCTAGATGCTTATGTGCAGGGGCGCATTGATACCCTTTACTTGGTGAGCAACGAGTTCGTGAATACCATGACTCAAAGCCCTCAAGTTGAGCAGCTTTTACCTCTTAAGCCCACAGAAGATGCCGGGTTGTCCCACCACTGGGACTATGTCTATGAACCCGATGCCAGAGAGTTACTAGACGCGCTATTGGTTCGATATGTTGAGTCACTGGTGTACCAGGCAGTGGTTGAAAACGGCGCCTGTGAGCAAGCTGCGCGGATGGTGGCTATGAAGAGCGCTAGTGATAACGCGGGCGATCTAATTGATGAGCTTCAGTTGGTCTACAACAAAGCGCGTCAGGCAGCGATTACCCAAGAACTGGCGGAGATTGTCAGCGGTGCAGCGGCCATTGGCTAAAACACCGTATTTATATTGAGTTAACAGGTGGCGCACCAGCGGCCACACAGCGAAAGAAACAGAGGACTGGAAGATGAGTAGTGGAAAAGTCGTACAGGTGATTGGCGCGGTTATTGATGTTGAATTTCCCCGCGACAACGTGCCCCGGGTTTACGATGCACTGTCCGTCAGTGAGAAGGGTTTGACGCTTGAGGTGCAGCAGCAGCTAGGAGACGGCATCGTTCGGGCCATTGCAATGGGGTCCTCTGAAGGCATTAGCCGGGGTTTATCGGTCGAGAATACGGGAGCGCCGATTTCTGTACCTGTGGGTGTCGAAACTTTAGGCCGCATTATGGACGTTTTGGGTAATCCTATTGATGAGAAAGGGCCTATTGGAGAGCAACACCGCAGTGCTATCCACAGAGCCGCTCCTGCCTATGATGAATTGGCCGCCTCTGAAGAAGTGCTGGAAACCGGCATCAAAGTGATCGATCTGGTTTGTCCTTTCGCAAAGGGCGGGAAGGTGGGTCTATTTGGTGGTGCTGGTGTTGGCAAGACCGTCAACATGATGGAGCTGATCAACAATATTGCGACCGAGCACTCAGGTTTATCTGTTTTCGCCGGTGTCGGTGAGCGAACGCGAGAAGGCAATGACTTCTACTACGAAATGCAGGAGTCGGGTGTTGTTAATATTGAAAATATGGACCAGTCGAAAGTGGCTATGGTTTATGGTCAGATGAATGAGCCACCGGGAAACCGACTTCGTGTTGCTCTTACGGGCCTTACTATGGCGGAGAAATTCCGTGACGAAGGCCGCGATGTGTTGTTGTTTGTCGATAATATTTATCGCTACACCCTGGCGGGAACCGAAGTGTCGGCGCTATTAGGCCGAATGCCTTCTGCTGTGGGTTATCAACCAACCTTGGCCGAGGAAATGGGTGTTTTACAAGAGCGTATCACCTCGACAAAAACAGGATCTATTACCTCTATCCAAGCAGTCTATGTTCCTGCGGATGATCTGACCGACCCGTCTCCAGCAACCACTTTTGCTCACTTGGATTCTACTGTCGTGCTAAGCAGAGACATTGCGGCGAAAGGCATTTATCCGGCGGTTGATCCTCTGGACTCTACTTCACGCCAGCTAGATCCACTGGTTATTGGCACCGAGCATTACGAAGTGGCCCGGGGCGTGCAGTCTGTTTTGCAACGCTACAAAGAGCTCAAAGATATTATTGCAATTCTTGGTATGGATGAGTTGTCTGAAGAAGACAAGCTGACGGTGGCAAGAGCGCGAAAAATTGAGCGGTTTTTGTCCCAGCCCTTCCACGTTGCCGAGATTTTCACGGGATCCCCAGGTATCTATGTTTCATTAAAAGACACGATTGCGGGCTTTAAGGGTATCTTGGCGGGTGAGTATGATCATCTCCCAGAGCAGGCCTTCTACATGGTGGGCTCTATTGAGCAGGCTGTGGAAAGAGCAGAGAAGCTTTAGGGCTGCGGGGTAGCACGTTATGGCAATGACAATTCACTGTGACATTGTATCTGCCGAGGCTCAAATTTATTCGGGCCTTGTAGAGTTGCTGGTTGCCACGGGCTCTGAAGGCGAGTTGGGTGTGTGTTATGGCCATGCCCCCTTATTGACCGCCCTCGTCCCTGGGCCTGTGCGTTTAGTCGAGCAAGGGGGTGAGGAGCAGGTCTTTTACGCTTCTGGTGGTTTTTTAGAGGTGCAGCGCGATGTTGTCACAGTGTTGGCAGATACAGCGCTTCGAGCTGCTGATGTCGATGAAGCGGCAGCGGAGGAATCTCGAAAAGCAGCTGAAGATGCATTGGCTAATCAAAGTGGTGAACTTGATTACGGTCGAGCCTCAGCTCAGCTCGCGGAAGCCTCGGCGCAATTGGCAACCTTGAGAAAGATGAAAGCCCGCGCCGGACGAGGCTAAGAGGTCAAGTAAGAAAGCCGCCTTTCAGGCGGTTTTTTTTGGTCTTCAATTTATCGGTTGGCTGGTAAAGTCTGTCTCTGAGGGAGGGCTTGACTCTGACTACGTTACATAAAGATCTTGAGGTTATTATCTTGGCTGCGGGTCGCGGAACGCGCATGCGATCTGCGATCCCCAAAGTATTGCATACGCTTGCGGGCAGGCACTTACTGCAGCACGTTATTGATACGGCTCAACAGCTTAACCCCACCCAGGTTCACGTCGTGGTTGGACATGGAGCTGATGCTGTACAGGAGGCCTTAGCCGACCAAGAATTGCATTTTCACCAGCAAACCGAACAGCTGGGGACGGGCCATGCTGTGGGTTGCGCGCTATCCGGCTGCAAACCCCACACCGTTGTTTTAGTGCTGTTCGGCGATGTACCCCTTATTGCTGCGTCAACACTTGAGACACTCATTGCCGGGGCCCAGCAGCACCCGATTATGTTAGCTGCTCGTCTTGATAATCCTGAAGGCTATGGGCGGGTAGTGCGTGACGAACAAGGCCATTTTCTGTCTGTGGTAGAACAGGCAGACGCGAGTGATACCCAGAAGTCAATCAGTGAGGTCAATACCGGTGTTCTGGCAGCGCCTGTAGAGCAGCTGTCTGAACTTCTGAACCTCGTGGGCAATGATAATGCCCAGGGGGAGTATTACTTACCTGATGTATTAAGTTTAGCGCAGCAACAAGGCACCGATGTTGCCGTCGCGGTAACCGACGACCCCCTGGAAATGTATGGTGTTAATGATCGTCAGCAACTTCAGATTTTAGAGCGCGCGTTACAGTGTCGTCGGGCTGACGCATTGATGACCGCTGGTGTGGCTGTGGCCGACCGTCAGCGTATTGATATTCGAGGCGATTTGGTTTGCGGCACTGACGTTGAGATTGATATCAATGTGATTTTCGAAGGCCTGGTCCGATTGGGTGACGGTGTAAAAGTGGGAGCGCACTGCGTTCTCAAAAATGTTGTTGTTGGCCCCGGAACAGAGATTCAGCCGTTTTGCCATATTGACGGTGCTGCTATCGGTGCAGACTGTCGCATTGGCCCCTATGCGCGATTACGCCCCGGCAGTGTTTTGGCTGAAACCGCTCGGGTGGGTAATTTCGTTGAGACCAAGAACACCTCTTTAGGCGTTGGTAGCAAAGCGAACCACCTGGCGTACTTGGGAGACACCCATGTGGGCGCTCAAAGCAATATTGGAGCGGGCACCATTACCTGTAATTACGACGGGGTAAACAAACATCCCACAACACTGGGGGATTCGGTTTTTGTCGGCTCCAACAGCACATTAGTCGCTCCTCTGACGTTATCGGATGGCGCTTTTGTGGCTGCCGGGTCAGTGATTACTGATGATGTTCCCTCAGAGACCCTAGCCGTGGGTCGAGCACGCCAGGGTAATATCACAGGCTGGCAGCGGCCGAAGGGTAAAAAGGACTGACGTATGTGTGGAATAGTGGCTGCCGTTGCGCAACGAGACGTGACTGATATTTTACTCGAGGGTTTGCGACGTCTCGAGTACCGAGGGTATGACTCGGCAGGGGTCGCGGTAGTGGACGAACAAGCCGGTCTGCAATCTTCAAAACACCCCGGCAAAGTCGCGATACTCGAGGAAGCCTTGGCAAGTTCACCGCTCAAAGGCGCTACAGGAATCGCTCATACCCGTTGGGCGACACACGGTGCACCCAACGCAGAGAATGCGCATCCCCATATCAGTGCAGATCGCATTGCCCTAGTACACAACGGCATCATAGAAAATCATCAGCAACTGCGGGAAGCGCTCACCGCCGAAGGGGTGTCCTTTTCTTCAGATACCGATACCGAGGTTGTTGTTCACCTTATTAATAAGGTGAAAACGCCGGACATGCCGCTGCTGGAAGCCGTCCAACAGGTACTACCACGCTTAGAAGGCGCTTATGCTTTGGCTGTGATAGATATTTTTAACCCGCATCAATTGGTGGTCGCTAGAGCGGGGTCACCGTTGGTTTTGGGGGTGGGTATTGGCGAAACTTATGCGGGATCAGATACCCTCGCATTACGACCGGTAACGGATCGTTTTATCTACCTCGAAGAAGGCGATGTAGCTGAGCTTACCGCAGGTCGTTATAAGATTTACGATTGTCAGGGGCAAGCCGTCGATCGAGCGGTGACCCAGATTGACAGAAGTGATGACAGCAACGAGCTGGGAAATTATGAGCATTACATGCTCAAAGAAATCCACGAACAACCGGGTCGCTTGGAGGATACGGTTGCTATCGATTGGCGCAGTGCTGACTGTTTTGGCGCAGGTACGCAGGCATTGTTGTCTCGTGTTAACGCTGTTCAGATTATCGCCTGTGGTACGAGCTATCATGCAGGCCTTGTTGCACGGCACTGGATTGAGGCAACTGCGGGGCTACCGTGCCAGGTAGAGGTGGCGTCGGAATATCGTTATCGACAGTCGGTTATCCTTCCGGGTACGCTTGTTGTCTGCATTTCTCAAAGTGGAGAAACTGCGGACACCTTAGCGGCATTAAAACATGCATCAGGCAATGACGTGGTGGCCCGTCTTGCGCTTTGTAACGTTGACCATTCTGCCATTGTTCGGGCGAGTGACCTTACCATCTTGACCCGTGCTGGAATGGAAATTGGTGTGGCGTCTACCAAAGCATTCACCACCCAGTTGGCGGCATTAATGTTACTCACAGGTAAGTTAGCTGAGATTAAACAGCCGGGTGCCTTCAACCGAGAGGCGCTGGATGCTGCACTCGTTTCCCTACCGGGGGCTGTGGCCGCTATCCTAGCCCATGAAGCATCGATAAAAGCTATGGCCGCTTACTTTGTTACCAAGCATCACGCACTATTTTTAGGTCGGGGTATCTATCACTCTGTAGCGATGGAGGGTGCGCTCAAACTTAAAGAAATATCTTATATTCACGCAGAGGCCTATCCTGCTGGTGAATTGAAACACGGCCCCTTGGCTCTGGTTGACTCGGATATGCCGGTTGTAGCCGTAGCGCCTAACAACGATTTGCTGGAAAAGTTGCGCTCAAACCTTGAGGAGGTGCGTGCCCGGGGCGGAGAACTCTTTGTGTTTGCCGATGAATCTGCGGGTTTTGAACCTGGCCCCGGGGTTCATGTTTTTCCTGTTCCGCACTGTCCCGAATGGACAGCCCCCATCATTTATTCGGTGGTGTTGCAGCTGCTTGCTTACCACGTTGCCGTGGCTAAAGGCACTGATGTCGATAAGCCGCGCAACCTCGCCAAGTCTGTCACCGTCGAATAGATTTGAACCATGATCTGTATCAAGACCGAAATCCCAAAAGAAATTTATGAAATAGATGATGAACTAAAAGCAATTTATCACTCGCATGACACTATTTGCATTTGGATTTTCAAATCTAGAGAAGATAGAAATCATTTCATCGATGATACGGTCGGGATGAAAAAAGAAGAAAGAGAAAAATATTTTTTAGATAATTATGGGTAAAAATAAGCAGCCTTGCTACGGACAATCTACTGCCGTGGAGTAGCACAAAGCAGCCGATTACAAGGAATAGATCATGGAAGCGTTTGCGGTTTTGGGTTTTATTTTTGGACTTGTTGCATTTGTTCGAGTAGAAAAACTTACAAAGAGCCTAAAAGAAAAAATATTCTCCCAGACAATTACCAGGAAGAGTAATGCAGGGATGAAATAAGTGCCAAGACTTTGGCCTCTAAAGCCAAGGCGACTCGGCACTCTTCGATAAGCGTTGTAAGGACAGAGCTTTAAACCATTACCCATCAATTGTTATTAATTAGCCGGGATCACCTGATGTTTAAAGGCGCGATATTTAAGAGAAATTTCGCCATTTTCACCCTGCTTTTTGGGGGCGTACATTTTATCGCTGAGATTTTCTACACAGTGCGATATGGGCAAGCCTTCCTGGGTTTATTTCCCGATCTCATGGCGGATGTTCTATTACTCGCTGGGAGTTACTTTTTGTTAAAGGATCCTAGGCAGGCAGGTGTTATGTGTGGGGCCTGGGGGTTTATGTTTTGCTTGCACTACCGGGCCTGGGCCTGGCGGGCGGAAGGGTTCTCTACCGGCACATTGGTCGAGGGTGAGCAGATGGTTATGGTGCTATTAGCCGCCACGATGATGAGTTCATTTCTGTGCTTTTTTATAACGTTGGTTATGAATGTGCCTGAAAAGCAAAGCGTCTCAGCGCCGTAATACCTAATCGGGCCAAGGGCGTCGGTGTCGACGGCTCATACAGATTAAAGTGCGTTCTAACCTTGAAGCGATGGACGCATGCATAGAGCGGAATATGGGTTGCGGTCCGCGCCTGTCGACCCCCCGCGCTGCCGACTAAAGCCGCATCTGGGGTGCTGCAGGCCCTTCAGTAAGCCTTCGTGCACCCCGACGAGCTAGCCTCCGAGCTTTAGCTAGGGTTCGCGGCCTTATAAGTACGGATTGCCTGATTGAACTGCTCGGCAAGCTGCTCCTCCATGGCTACTGATTCGTTGTAATCTGCAGTAGCCGCTTCATATTTTGGTGCTGCACCTGGGTTCCCCTCCTCAACAGAGGCTTTGAGCTCGGCCATGGTATCGTCTTGGCAAGCTCGAAATTCAGCGGCGGCAGCTTGGAAGGCCTTAACGCCCTGCTGACCTTTGATCATTTCTTCCATAGTGGCCGAGCTACCGTCGGGGATTGCGGGCAAGGTGGGCAGTTCACAATCAGTGGCCAGTGCTTGGCCGGCAAAGATAGTGAATAAAAGGGCGATTGAGGTAGTCATTATTTTCATCGTTAAGTTTCCGTTGTTAAAGGTCTGGGGTTATTGGAGTCAAATTTGTCGTAGTTGCAGATTGGGCATATCGCCACCTGCTGCCAATACTCTAATAATTTCTTCGCCTTGTTCTCGTGAGTTAATACCCACAATTTGAACGCGATACAGCAGTTCACCAGAGCGATACTCAACCGCTACCTTGGCCGCATAACCGGCGTCATCTATTTGCTGAGCTTTTTTGTCCGCATCGACTCCCTGAGCATAGGTGTCGACATAGACAAACCAGCCACCCACATCTTGATGAGTGTTATCAGGGGCGTTGGCATCGGAAACTGTTGGCGAAGTTGCTGGCGGCATCGCTTTATCTAGTGGGGGTTTGGGTTGCGCGGTTGATGAGAGATTAGAAACTGGAGGCGCTGAGGTTTTTCCGACCCATACAGCCCCCAAATTGTAGGTGGCCTCTAATTTAGCAGCGGTGATTTTTGCTTCAGACTTTGTGTCAAAGCCCACAGCTCGAACGCGGTATAGGGTGCGTCCCTCAATTTCAACACTTTGAGTAATCGCACTGTAACCCTCCCCCTGAAGTTTTTGAGCCCAATTTTCTGCTGTCCCACGGCGCGAGTAGGCTGCGACATTGGCAAACCAAAGACCTTGACCGCTGCCTTCTAACGCTCGGGGGGCGGTGGGTTTATCTGTTGCAGAAACTTCAGCGGCAGAAGGTGATGTATCGGGTGTGGATTGTGGTATCTGGGTTATTTGCTGATCTGGTAACGGTTCGGATTTGCGTGCTTCCGCGAGCCGCGTGGCTTGTGCAGACATCTTTTCGGCCTTTTCGAGCTCAACCTGCAGGGATTGTATGGTGTCATTGGCCGCAGAGTAGTCCCCTTTCAGTGTTGTGAGCTGCAACGTTAGGGCTTGATTCTCAGCCTCAAGGACGGCTTTGTCGCCAGCATCAAGATCATCCGAAGGTGCGGGTGTTGCTTGTTGGTCTTCAAGTTCAATAATACGGTTTTGTAGCGAAGAGCGCTCTGAAATTGCGCCCCAGCCCCCAATAAGCAGCAGAGCCACCGCAGCTATCCCTGCGATGGTTGGCCATAGCGGCAGTTTGCCTGTGGTGGTTGTACCGACAATGTGGTGATCGGTTAGTAAATCCATGGAAGAGAATTCTGAACTGTTGTTTCTGCCAAGCGGATCTGATGCAGCCGCCGAGGGTGCTGGTTCAGTTTTGGGTTCTTCTAACGGTTCTGTTGGAGGCGCAGACATTGACGCCGTTAATGGCGCTGGGTCGTCGGCCTGGTGGGGCGCGGTTGTTTCCGGGGAAGTGGTGATATCACCCCCTGCAAACCAGTCATCCGCAGAGCTTCCTTGGGTTGTAGTCCGATCGGGGCTTGTGCCTAACTCTGCACCGTCAGATTCAGAGGTGAGCCAGCCAGAGTCGTCAATGGCGGGTCGTTGTGAAGGTTGCGGGGCGCTGGAGTTCTCTTCTGAAGCCATGAGCCAGTCAGCCCCATCATCACCCCCCCACTCTTCTGGGGGCGTCATAACGCGACGTTTATCGTTTTCGTCATGCTCATCCATTACTTAAAATGCCCCTATTTCTCTCAGTTTAGCCACACGGCCACTAGCTTTCACTCGATGAAGCCATGAGCACCCTCTATTTTCTATGATTTTCACGAGTTCTGCGACGAAAACAAGTCTAAAGTTGCCTCAAACTATAAGAAGTTGCCAGTGTAAAACGCGGTAAACCGCCTGTTTTCCGGTAGAATTGGGGAATGGATGTTTCCGATATTCTCACCGACCTCAATGTGGCGCAACGCGAAGCTGTGGCTGCAGAGTCGGGCAACTTACTCGTGCTAGCCGGAGCCGGTTCTGGCAAGACCCGTGTCCTGGTGCATCGAATGGCCTGGCTCATTCGGGCGGAGGGCGTTTCACCCCATGCTTTACTGTCGGTAACCTTTACAAATAAAGCCGCGCGAGAAATGCGTAGCCGTATTGAAACAATGTTAGATGTTTCGACCCAGGGAATGTGGGTGGGAACGTTTCATGGCTTGGCTCATAGGCTGCTCAAACAGCACTGGCAAGAAGCTCAACTGCCACAGAACTTCCAGATACTCGATAGCGACGACCAGCTGCGTCTGGTCAAGCGGGTGTGTCGGGAATTGAATTTAGACGAGGCACAATGGCCTCCGAGGCAGGCCCAGTGGTATATCAATGGGCAAAAAGATGAGGGTTTACGTGCCTGCCATATAGATCCACCTTTTGGTGATTTATATGCGAAAACGATGTTGCGGGTGTACAGCACTTATGAAGAAGCCTGTCAGCGCGGTGGATTGGTTGATTTCGCTGAGTTGCTGTTACGCGCCCATGAGCTTTGGCTGAAGTCCCCCGAGACTCTGCTGCACTATCAGCGTCGATTTCGCACTATATTGGTGGATGAATTTCAGGATACAAACACGATTCAATACGCTTGGCTTCGAGTTTTGGCGGGCCAAACTATACCGGTTGTGGCTGTTGGAGACGATGACCAGTCAATTTACGGGTGGCGTGGCGCGAAGATTGAGAACATTCATCGCTTTGGTGAAGACTTTAGCCCTGCAGAGACGATTCGCCTGGAGCAGAATTACCGCTCAACCCAAACGATCCTCAAAGCTGCGAATGGCCTGATCAGTCACAATTTTGGGCGCCTGGGTAAAGAGCTTTGGACAGCCGGAGATCCCGGGGACCCGATCAGTTTATATGCCGGGTTTAACGAGCAGGAAGAGGCTAGGTTTATTGTCGAGCGCATTGAAGCCTGGGTGGACGAAGGGAATACACGGCGCTCCAGCGCTATTTTATATCGCTCTAATGCGCAGTCTCGAGTACTGGAAGAAGCCTTGATCCGGGCACAAATTCCGTACCGCATCTATGGCGGCCAACGCTTTTATGAGCGTTTGGAAATTCGGAACGCTCTGGCCTACATGCGACTTCTCATAAGGCGCAGTGATGACACGGCACTAGAACGCGTGCTCAATTTGCCGCCTCGGGGCATTGGCAATAAAACGGTAGAGCAGCTGCGTGATCTGGCACGAGCCCGGCAAGTTCCGTTGTGGCAAGCCATTGTCATTGCCCAAGACGAGCAGCTTTTTACATCTCGGGCGCTCAAAGCGTTGTCGGGGTTTACGGCTCTCGTGGACGAGCTAGATTCTTTCACTTTGGAGTTGCCCTTAGAGGAGCTTACTGAGCATGTGGTGGCGCGTTCTGGCTTGGTGGAGTACCACCGTGCCGAGAAAGGAGAGCGGGGTCAGGCCCGGGTAGAAAACTTAGAGGAGCTGGTGTCTGCGGCGAAAACCTTTGTTCCCGATGACATCGACGCACCAACATTGCAGCAATTTCTTGACAGTGCCGCACTGGATGCTGGTGATGCTCAGGCCGATCCTCATGAAGATAGTGTTCAGCTTATGACCTTGCACTCGGCCAAAGGGCTCGAGTTCCCCCTGGTCTTTCTCGCCGGTATGGAGGAGAACCTGTTCCCGCACCGTATGTCACTGGACGAGCCCGGCCGGCTGGAGGAAGAGCGACGACTCTGCTACGTGGGAATTACACGCGCCATGGAAAAGTTGGTGCTTACTTATGCGGAAAGTCGCCGATTACATGGATCTGAGTCTTACAATATCGCTTCACGGTTTGTACGCGAACTGCCAGCTGAGCTGTTAAACGAGGTTCGATTGGGTGCGACCGTATCACGTCCTTTTTCGTCCTTATCGCCCACTCCAAGTGCGGCGCATCTCGATAGTGGTGTGAGCTTGGGGCAGCGGGTTATGCATCAGGTGTTTGGAGAGGGTGTTGTGACAAACTTTGAGGGCGGCGGGTCCAATGCCCGTGTCGAAGTCAGTTTTGCTGAGGGGTCGAAATGGTTGGTATTACAATATGCCAATCTGCAGCCCCTCTAACTACACTGAAAATGGCCACCACGGTTCTAATAATAGGTGAAGGAGCGGTGTATGTTTGAAAGGCGATTTCTGCCTTTGGTTGTCATCTTTTTGGTGTCAGCCCTGGTCTTAGTGGTGGGCTTATGGGCGGTCGATAGCCGCGATCAAAGCCGTCCTTTGCCGGCGGTTGATAGCCTGAGTGATACGCCAGATTACCGCTGGAAGCTCGTCACTACCTGGCCAAAAAATCTGCCCGGCCTGGGTGCTGCGCCTGAAAATTTTGCGCGTTACGTCAATGAAATGAGTGGAGGGCGTCTCGAGGTTCGGGTTTTTGGTGCCGGGGAAATAGTGCCGGCCTTTGAGGTTTTTGACGCGGTCTCTCAGGGTGCAGCCGAGGTTGGGCACGGGGCGAGCTACTATTGGAAAGGTAAAATTCCAGCCGCGGTTTTCTTTACGGCGGTGCCTTTTGGTATGACCGCTCAAGAGATGAATGGCTGGCTGCACTACGGTGGTGGGCTGGAATTGTGGCAGGAGCTGTACGCACCTTTTGGCGTTATACCCTTTGCAGGCGGCAGTACAGGGGTGCAAATGGCGGGCTGGTTCAATAGAGAGTTGCGCAGTGCCAAAGATTTGTCAGGGTTGAAGATGCGTATCCCCGGGCTTGCCGGGGAGGTTTTTGATGCCGCCGGAGGTACTGCGGTGCGTATTGCCGGAGGCGAAGTTTATACCTCTATGCAAACCGGGGTGATCGATGCGGTTGAATGGGTAGGCCCCTATAACGACCGAACGCTTGGCCTGAATGAGGTCGCAGAATTTTACTATTACCCGGGTTGGCACGAGCCCGGTGCGATGCTTGAATTTACGGTAAATGCTGCTGCGTATACGCAGCTACCCCATGATTTGCAGGCTATTGTCCGATATGCGGCCCGAGCGGCTAATCAGAATATGCTGGATGAGTTTACCGCCCGCAATAATGAGTCGCTGCAACAACTGCTTGCCGCTGGTACCCAGTTGCGGCCCCTGCCCGAAGATATATTGAGTTTGTTGTACGAAAAATCGGTAGAGGCGATGGCGAATTTGCGGGCTAGCGATGAAATGGCAGAAAAGATAGCGATATCCTATGACGCGTTCTCAAATAACGTCAGGGCGTACCACGAAATTTCTGAGCGTGCCTATCTCAACGCTCGGGATAAGGTATTGCCCTCAGTCATGCCAGAAAACTTTCAGGCTGAGCCTGGGCGCTGAATCGCCCGGGTTCGCTTATCGCCCCCAATGGCGACATAAATAAAAGTGCCTTCGGTCACTTTTATGGGTTCGCCGTCTTGGCGAGAGTTAATCCAAACTTCCACAATCACCCGCACCGAACTGCGACCGACCTCCAAAATATCTGAGTAGCAGCTGACAACGGCACCGACATGGACCGGTGTCAGAAATACCATACCTTCCACCGCAACAGTGGCGACTCTCCCTCCTGCCACTTCACAGGCGGTTACGTAGCCGGCTAAGTCCATTTGTGACATTAGCCAGCCCCCAAAAATATCTCCGTGGGGGTTAGTGTCTGCAGGCATGGCAACCGCTTGGAGGCTGAGTTCGCCTTGAGGGGTGGGATTCATATCCAGATCAGTCATGTCTTTGCCTGTTGTTGTCGTGATAGCGCGAATGGGTGATTACTTAAGTATGAATACGGCAGTTTGGGCCGTTTAGGGTCATTAGCCAGAGCGGAAGACACCTGGCAGCCAAGTGACTAGATCTGGGACGCTCCAAAGGAGAGCCAACAGGCCTATTTGTAGCACTACAAAGGGAATGACCCCTTTATAGATGGACCCTGTTGTTAGGGTCGGCGGTGCCACGCCGCGTAGATAAAAAAGCGCAAAGCCGAAGGGAGGGGTCAAAAAAGACGTCTGGAGATTAACCGCCAACATGATGCCAAACCAGATGGGATCAAAGCCCATGGCAAGCAAGATAGGGCCCACAATAGGCACCACGACAAAAGTGATCTCGATAAAATCGAGTATAAAGCCCAAAAGAAAAATGACGAGCATGACCAATAGCATGGCGCCCTGGGGCCCCAGGTTCATATGATCAAAGAAACCCTGCACCAACTCTTCCCCACCAAAGCCGCGAAAAACCAAGGTAAAAACAGCTGCTCCTATGAGTATTAGAAAGACCATGCTGGTGACGCGCATCGTCGATAGACCGATTTCGTGGAGTTTCATCCAACTCATTTGTCTGCGCTGTAATGCCAAAAGCAGCGCCCCAACCGCCCCGACACCCGCGGCTTCGGTGGGGGTCGCCGCACCCAAAAGGATAGAGCCTAAAACCAGCGCGATCAGTATGAAGGGCGGTAGTAGAGCGCTAAATAACTCTGGGAGCGACGCGCCTTCAGCGGCAATGGCAGGCGCCAGCTGAGGTCTAATCCGGGCTACGAGTAAGATCCATAACAAATAAAAGGCCACCAATATCAGACCTGGAATCAGGGCTCCCACAAAAAGGTCTCCCACCGAAACGGTGGCGGTATTCACAACGCCCAAATCCAATTGGGCGCGTTGATAAGCGCTGGCAATCACGTCACCCAATAAAACCAAAGCGATCGATGGCGGTATGATTTGACCCAGTGTGCCGGTGGCACAGATCGTACCTGCTGCGAGGGCCGGGCTGTATCCGGCGCGCAGCATAGAAGGCAGTGATAGCAGCCCCATGGTGACAACGGTCGCGCCCACAATGCCGGTACTCGCAGCCAGCAGTGCGCCAACAATTACCACCGCAATTCCTAGACCCCCAGGTCGGCTACCCAGCAGTTGCGCCATATTGTTGAGTAAATCTTCAGCGATTTTGGCGCGCTCAAGGATATTGCCCATTAAAATAAACAAAGGAACGGCAATCAGTGTTTCGTTGCCGATAGTGCCAAAGATTCGGGCGGGAATAGCGGCCAAGTAGCTGGCATCAAAGGTCCCCATAATCGTGCCGATGGCTGCAAATAGTAGGCCTACCCCGGCCAAGGTCAGGGCAACCGGAAATCCCGCCAAAAGCACAAGGCAAACCGCCAGAAACATGAGAGCGGGTATTTCAATCACGATGAGGTACCTCGCTAACGAGAATTTTCAGCGCTTTGATAATTTCTGATAACGCCTGGAGTGCTAGCAGCATAGCCATGACGGGTAGTAAGGTTTTTAAAATAAAAACAGCCGGTATGCCCCCGGGCTCAGGGGAAGCTTCTCGAGCGACCCAGGATTCGACCACATAGTCCTGGCTGGCAAAACCCACCAAAGCACACAGCGGTAGCGTGAAAATAACGTGCCCCAGAGCATCGATCCAAGCCCTCGCTCTGGCGCTAAACTGTTGATATAGAACATCAACCCGGACGTGCCCACCCATTTGTAGTGTGCAGGAAGCGCCCAGCATAAAGAGCGTCCCGTGAAGATAGATCACACTCTCCTGAGCCGCGATAGCGCCAATGCCAAAACCATAACGCAGTACCACCACGAGCACGGTTAATAGGGCCATTAGCAATGGCAGCCACCCAATAATGTGTGACAATCTTTGTGACAGCCCATCGAGTAGTCGGATTGATGAAATTAAAACGGCCACTTCTTATTCCTTATAGGCTTTTTCAGGGCGGTACACAGGTTATCATTGTCTCATCACAGACATCAGGGAGGCCCAATCGTGCTAACAGTCCTTTCCCCGGCTAAGACGCTCGACTACGAGACACCACCTCGCACACGCAAGGCGACACAGCCCCACTTTATTGAACGTGCTGCCCAGCTTGTTGACGATGCTAGAGACCTATCGCCAGACGCTCTGCAAAAACTCATGGGCGTTAGTGAGAACATTGCGCTATTGAACCATGAGCGGTTCATGAACTGGCATCCCGACTTTAACCTCGATAATGCCAAACAGGCTGTTCTGGCCTTCAAGGGTGATGTTTATACAGGCCTCGATGCCAGCACCCTTGACAGTAAGGCGCTCACTTTCGCCCAAAAGCATTTACGAATTCTTTCGGGTTTGTATGGGTTGCTCCGTCCATTAGACCTGATGCAGCCCTATCGTTTAGAAATGGGCCTTAAGTTTGCTAACCGCGGCGGCCGTAATTTGTACGAGTTTTGGGGGGAAGAGATTACGCAGCTGCTCGACACCGCGATCGATAAAAGCGGCAGCATGGTGCTTGTTAATTTGGCGTCGAACGAGTACTTCAAAGCGCTAAAGCCACGCCAACTTCAAGCGGAAGTTATAACTCCGGTCTTTAAAGACCTGAAAAATGGTGATTATAAAATTATCAGTTTTTTTGCCAAGAAGGCTCGAGGTGTCATGGCACGTTACATTGTTGAAGAGCAATTGAACGAACCCGAGGGGCTGAAGGCATTTTGTGGCGCGGGTTATTATTACAGCCCTGAGCAGTCAACCGCTGGCAATTGGGTCTTTTTGCGTGACAAAGTGCCTGCGACTGATGCCGCCTAGCGCGAGTTTTTGGCTTACAAAGCCCCTTCTTTGAAGGGCAGTAACTTGGTGGCCTCCGCCTTATAAGATTTAACCTGTTCTATGTCTCGGGCGCAAAAATCTTTGATGGCCGGCTGAAACCCGGGTTCGGCGATCCAGTGGTGGGAGCGCGTTAATGTGGGCTCAAAGCCACGCTGGATCTTGTGTTCTCCTTGGGCACCGGGGTCCAGCCGTTGAATGCCCTGTTGAATACAGTACTCAATACCCTGATAGTAGCAGGCCTCAAAATGTAGGCCGTCGTACTCTCTGAGGCAGCCCCAATATCGCCCGTAAAGGGTGTCAGATGATTGAAAAAATAAAGCAGCGGCTACCGGCTGCTCGTTGAGAAACGCTAGCACCATGACCGGAGCAGCACCTAACTTAGGACAAAGCTCGGTAAAAAACTCCCTCGACAAATAGCCGCCATGACCACTGCGTTTTGCATAGGTTGTTTGGTAGCAGTAGTGAAAAAAAGACCAGTCCTCAGGCAGAATATCTAAACCGACACGGGTGACCAGGGATAGCCCCTGATTCGTAACATGTTCTCGCTCTTTTCGGAGATTCTTGCGTTTACGACTACTAAAGAGCTGAAGAAAGTCGTCGAAACTTTTATAACCTCGGTTGATCCAATGAAATTGGCAG
>Ga0233438_10002431_pt1 | contig 18697 bp, 17 predicted proteins | sample SI_123_September_FD_182720 | JGI IMG/M metagenome (GOLD analysis project Ga0233438, IMG submission 182720) | Seawater microbial communities from Saanich Inlet, British Columbia, Canada - SI_123_September2016_10_MG | ecosystem: Environmental > Aquatic > Marine > Inlet | place: Canada: British...
AGCGTCGGCCAGCGCCTTGATGTTCTCAACGAGCTTCTCTTCCGAGAACGAGGCCTTGCCGATGCCAGCCTGAATAATGCCGGCCTTCTCGACGCGGAACTCGACCGAGCCGCCCTTGGCGCCCTTCACGGCGTTCGCGATGTCCATGGTGACGGTGCCGATCTTCGGGTTCGGCATCATGCCACGCGGGCCGAGCACCTTACCGAGACGACCGACCAGCGGCATCATGTCCGGGGTTGCGATACAACGATCGAAATCGATCGCACCGCCCTGCACCTTCTCAACCAGGTCTTCAGCACCGACAACGTCAGCGCCTGCAGCCTTGGCTTCCTCAGCCTTGGCGCCACGCGCGAACACGCCGACGCGCAGCGTGCGGCCGGTGCCGTTCGGCAGGGTCACCACGCCACGGACCATCTGGTCGGCGTGACGCGGATCAACACCGAGGTTGATCGCAATCTCGATGGTTTCGTCAAACTTCGCCGAAGCGCGTTCCTTGACCATCTTAATGGCGTCAGTGATCGGGTAGAGCTTTTCGCGGTCGATCCCCTCACGGGCTTTGACCAGTTTCTTGCCAACAGCCATGATCGTTACCCCGCTACCTGGAGACCCATCGAACGGGCAGAGCCCTCGACCATCTTCATGGCCGCTTCGACGGTGTCACAGTTGAGATCCTTCATCTTCTTTTCGGCGATCTCGCGCACCTGCGCTTGGGTCACCTTGCCTGCGACATCGCGGCCCGGTGCTTTCGAGCCGGACTGGATCTTCGCCGCCTGCTTCAAGAAGTAGGACATCGGCGGGGTCTTCATTTCAAACGTGAACGACCGGTCCGCATAAATGGTGATGACCACCGGGATCGGGGTGTTCTTTTCTTCCTTCTGCGTCTGCGCGTTGAACGCCTTGCAGAATTCCATGATGTTGAGGCCGCGCTGACCAAGCGCGGGACCGATCGGTGGCGACGGGTTCGCCGCACCGGCCGGCACCTGAAGCTTCAGGTATCCGGTCACTTTCTTAGCCATACTTTACTCCTTCAAACGATCCGGACCATTCCGGACCTTCTTAGGACCGTGGTGCGGTCCGACAGGCGGCTGGCGACCGGCTGTCTCCTCCCACGGCATTCTCACCGCCGTCACATCGTGACGGCGAAAACGATCAGACCTTCTCGACCTGACCGAATTCCAGTTCGACCGGCGTCGCACGCCCGAAGATCGACACCGCGACCTTCACGCGCGAACGCGCCTCGTCGATTTCCTCGACCACACCAGAGAACGACGCGAACGGGCCATCGGCCACGCGCACGTTCTCGCCGATCTCGAACGACACCGACGCCTTCGGCCGCTCCACGCCTTCCTGCACCTGATGCAGGATGCGCATGGCTTCGGCTTCCGAAATCGGCATCGGCTTGTTTTCCGCGCCGAGGAAGCCCGTCACCTTGGGCGTGTTCTTGATAAGGTGAAAGGCCTCGTCGGTGAGGTTCATCTTCACCAGCACGTAACCCGGGAAGAACTTGCGCTCTGCGTCGATCTTGCGGCCGCGGCGCACTTCCGTGACTTTCTCGGTCGGCACCAGCACCTGCTCGAACAGATCTTCCAGTCCACGCTGCTTGGCCTGCTCGCGAATGGATTCGGAGACCTTCTTCTCGAAGTTCGAATAGGCGTGAACGATGTACCAGCGCATGCTCATTGTTTCGGTTCCGCGCTCAGGCCTGAATGCCAAGAATGAAAGTGATCAGGACGCGAATGATCTGGTCCGCGACGAAAAAGAAGATCGAGGACACCGCGACCATAATGAACACCATGATCGTGGTGATCATGGTCTCGCGGCGGGTCGGCCAGGTGACCTTGGCGGTCTCCGAGCGCACTTCCTGCAGGAATTTGAACGGGCTGAAAGCCATCGTCGGGGTCCGCATCCGTAGTGCCGGGAACGTCGTTTCCAGGCGTGATTTCAGTTATTTCCGGAATCCGGACAGCCCTCTCGTGCGCCCAACCCTCTTTAGAAGGATGAGCCGCCAAGCGGGCTCGATTGTCCGGGGATTTCAATGCCGCGCCGGATATCCGTCAAAACGGGCCGACAGCAGGTGCCGTTATCTACTGTGGGACGGGCTTCAGGTCAAGGTACGGATATTGGGCCAGAAACTGGCAGGAGCGGCAGGGCTCGAACCTGCGACCCTCGGTTTTGGAGACCGATGCTCTACCAACTGAGCTACGCTCCTACAGAGTCGCCTCTATAGCGAACCATTTTCGCGACGTCCACGCCCCCTTCTCGTGAATTTAGCCTGTGAAGGAACCCGGCCTGTGGCAATTGCCGCCATCCGGCCCGCCGCGTACATTCAAGAAAAGCTCAACCGGTGGGGAAACAAACGGTTTGCCGCTTCGCAATGCCATACGCCGCATGTCACTCACCCACCGGCTGCTGGCGCTCACCCTCGTTGCGTCCCTGCCCGGTCTCGCTGCGGTCAGTTATGGCGCGTTTGACCTGCGCAACACCCGTTATGGCGAAGCCCGGTCCGAGGCCTTGCGTAATGCACAGGTGGTCGTTTCCGAAATCGAGCAGATTTTCGACGGTATCCGCGGCGCGCTCCGCGCCGTTGCCGAGTCGGATGAAGTCAGCCGGCTCAACAGCACCGCATGCACCGACTACATCGTCCGTGTGCGCCCCAATATCGCTCCGCTGACGTCCATCCTTGTGGTCGGGCTGGACGGCAACATCCGCTGCTTCAGCGAGCCAAGCCTCGCGTCGCCCAATCTTGCGACCCGCGAGTACTTCCGCGACGTCATGGGCGGCAAGAGCTTCGCGATCGGGACATTCACCGCCAGCAAGGTGTCCGACCGTAACATCATTCCGCTGGCGACCCCGATTCTCCGGAACGGAAAAATCGAAGGCGCGGTTGTCGCCGGTCTCGATGTTGAATGGCTGGGACAGCAGCTGAAGCAGCGCGGCGTGCCGCGTGGCGGAACCGTCCTGATCGCCGACCGCAACGGCATCGTGGTCTCACGCGAACCGGAGCCCGAGAAATTTGTCGGCAAGAAACTCGACGACAGTCTCGGCAGAATCAGCAGGTCGGCCCCCGGAAGCGAGGACATCGTCGGCGTCGACGGCGTTCAGCGTATCATCGGCTATGTCCCCGCCTCCGTGACCCCGTTTGGACTTTACGTCGCCAGCGGCATCTCGCGCAGCGAAGCGTTCGGACCGATCGATCGCGCCGTCCGCAACAGCATCGCGCTGTTCGCCCTGGGAAGCGCGGTGGCGTTCCTGCTGGCCTGGCTCGTCGGCGAGAGCATCATCCGCAGACCATTGATGCGCATGGTGGCGACGGCCGAAGCCTGGCGGCGCGGTCACGATACAGTCCGCACCGGCATCGTGGGCCGCAGCGACGAAATCGGCGTGCTCGGGCAGACCTTCGACCGGCTGATGGATGAAAACGCAATGCGGGAGGAACAGCGCGCCACTGCCGAGGAGCGCCGCGAGATTCTCGTTCACGAGCTCGCCCACCGCGTCAAGAACACCCTCGCCACCGTACAATCGATCGCGTCCTTAAGCTTTCGCCATAGTCAGGGGCCGGAAGCCCTGCGCCAGTTCCACGAACGCTTGCAGGCGCTGGTGCGCGGCCACGATCTCCTGACCCGGAAGAACTGGCAGCACGCGGATTTGTCTGAAGTCGCGGAGGCCGCGATCGCGCCGCTGCAAGAAGAACGCGGGCATCGTTTCGTGATTTCGGGACCGCCGGTGGACCTGCCGCCGACAACGGCCGTGCCAATGGCCATGATCCTGCACGAGCTTTGCACCAACGCAATGAAGTACGGCGCGCTGGCGAACGACAGCGGCCGCGTCACCATCGGCTGGACGGCGCAGCCCTCGGAAGCGGGCACCACGGTTAGTCTGATATGGAGCGAGAGTGGCGGACCGGCGATCACGCCTCCCGCGGAAGAAGGTTTCGGCACCCGGCTGATTTTGAATCTCAGCCGGCAGCTTGGCGGCGACTGCAGTTTCCGCTATCCGCCCTCAGGGCTCGTCTTCCATCTGAGCATGATTGCGCCGGCCACGGAGCCGAGGAGCTAGACGTTCGAACCGCGGCTGGAGCGCACAATCAGTCCCTCCAAAGAGGCCCGCCGACTCTCGATGTCTGCCTGACGAACAATCGCATGGTCGAGAGCACGCAGACCAGCCCGCAGTGCCTCCCTTAACCCCATGTTGATTCAATATTCCTAAGTTGTCGCCAACATATTTTCTGTGATGGCTCGGGATTTTTTGGAGATACGATGCGCAAGCTTTGGTCGGTTTCTGCCAGGATTATGATCGCAATTTCACTGGTGGCAGCCGCCTCCTGCGCCGGCCTCGCTGCGTTCGGCCTCTGGCGGCAAAACACAGCAGTCGATCTGGCCCTCCATCGCGAGTTGCAATCCGATTACGCGAACATGATCGGCGCCATGGAGTCCGATACACGCGCCGTGCAGGCGGTGGCGAACGCGGTGGCAAACATGCCGGAACTCAAGCCTCTGATCCGCGCACAGGACCGGGCGGGAATCATCGCACTGCTCGGAAAGACGCTGAATGACATCAAACCGCTCGGCATCGAATTGATCACAATCCAGATACCACCCGGCATCGCTCTCTCCCGGGTTCACAATCCGAAAGCCTTTGGCGACGATGTAACCGCCCGGCGCAAGATGATTGTTCAGTCGTTCGCAACGAAAAAACCGATCGGCGGTGTCGAGGCCGGCCGCGACGTTCTCAACATCTTCGGCGCAACCCCGATTCTCGACGGCGAGACCCTGCTGGGCACGGTCGATGTCGGCGCGCCCTTTGGCGAGACTTTCGTGAATTCGATGAAAGCCCGCTTTGGGGTCGATGTCGCCATCCATCAGATCAACGACGATAAGATCCAGACCTTGGCATCCACGATCAAGGGCGCAACCGCAGCGCCCGCCATTCTCAAGCGCGCGCTGGCCGGTGAATCGATCTTCCTCACCGGGATGCTCGACGGCCAGCCGACCGCAACGACCTTCGGCCCGCTCAAGAACTTCTCCGGCCAACCTGTCGCCGTGGTCGAGATCATCCGTAACACCAGGGAATATGGGGAACTCGCCTCCAACTCCGCCAAATGGCTCGCAGCAGGTGCAATTGCCGCCGTCCTGATCGCCGGCCTGATCGCCGCCTGGGTCGGTCGCGGACTGGCACGCCCGATTGTTGCGCTTGAAGGCGCGATGCGCTCGATCACCTCGGGCAAGCACGATGTCGTTGTGCCCGGCGGAGATCGCCGCGACGAAATCGGCTCGATGGCGCGCGCGGTGGAGGTGTTCAAGGACAGCCTGGTCGAAACCGACCGGCTGCGCGCGGCACAGGAAGAGCAGCGTGTCGCCTCGGAAGCCGAACGCCGCAGCACCGTGCTCGCCCTCGCGGAACGGTTCGAAACCGGCGTCGGCAGCGTCGTGAATGCAGTGGGCGCGGCATCGACGGAGTTGCGCAGCACTGCCGAAAACATGGCACGCACGGCCGAAGAAGCCACGCAACAGACTGCAACGGTCGCCGATGCTTCGGAAGAAGCATCGCAGAATGCCCAGGCCGTTGCTGCCGCGATTGAGGAACTCAACGCATCGATCAACGAAATTGCCCAGCAGGTCAATGAATCCGCGCAAGTCGCCGGTCACGCCGCCAGGCAGGCGAACAACACCAACGCGGAAGTTCAGGGATTGGCAATGGCCGCCCAGAAGATCGGCGACGTGGTGAAACTGATCAGCGAGATCGCCGAACAGACCAACCTGCTCGCGCTCAACGCAACCATTGAAGCCGCACGCGCGGGCGAGGCCGGACGGGGATTTGCCGTCGTCGCATCCGAAGTGAAGGCGCTGGCAAGCCAGACGTCGAAGGCGACCGACGAAATCTCAGCGCAGGTCGGCGCCATCCAGTCCGCCACAAAGACGTCCGCCGAGGCCATTGATGGAATTACCCACACCATCAGCAAGGTCAACGAGATCGCCAGCGCCATTGCATCCGCGGTCGAGGAGCAAGGCGCGGCCACCCGCGAGATCGCTCACAACGTCGCCCAGGCCGCGCGCGGCACTGGCGAGGTTTCGGCGAACATCGTCGGCGTCCGCGATGCGGCGCGGGAAACCGGCATAGCGGCCGATCAGGTCGTCGCATCGGCCGCCGAGTTGTCCATGAACGGCGAAACGCTGAAAGCGCAAGTTGATGCCTTCCTGCGCGAGGTGCGCGCCGCTTAATTCGGCCGCAGTTCGACGGTGACTTGAAGCCGCTCCACCCTGGTGGGGCGGCTTTTTCGTTCCATCGGCGAGGCTCTGTGATCGGTCAGCCCGCGCCCTTCATGATCTTGAACACGCCGCTCGCCATCACAACGCAGCGGCCGTCCGCCGTCAGTTCGGTATTCAGGAAAATCAGCGTGCGCGTGCTGCGCACCGCGCGCGGCGTCGAGATCAGGATTTCCCCGATCCTGGCCGCATCGATGAAGTGCGTATCCATCTGGATCGTGACAACGGCGCTGGACCCGCTTCCCGCGCGCGCGGCCATGCCGAGCGAACGGTCCGCCAAGGTCATCAGCAATCCGCCCTGAACGAAACCCCGCCGGTTCTTGTGCTTGGCCTGCGCGACGATGGCGTATTCGCCTGTTGTATTGTTACCGCGATGCCAGAACGGCCCCACCAGATTGAGAAATCCGTCGTCCTCGACGATCGTCCAGCCGTCTTTCGCCAGTTTCCTGGCGCCTGCGTCAGTCATAAAGCTGCCTGCCTCGACATCATTATTAAACTCGTCAAGCAATTGCTCGCCCCTTGGCCTGCCTTGAGGGTTTCGCACCCACCGCCCTGTTCAACCGGGGATTTTTGTACCAATCTGCCCCGCGACGACGCCGGTTCAACCATGTCCGGCAATTGCGCGAAACAAGAAAAAACCGGAGGCAATATGAACGTCCACGCCACGCCAAGCGCCGCCAAGGCAACTCCAGCCCTTCCCTCAGCCAAGCCGGAGACGATCGGCCTTTCCGCGCTACGTCTGCAGCGGATGCGCGACGCATTCCAGCGCGAAATCGACAAGGGCACGACGCCCGGCGTGGTGTCGATGGTGGCGCGGCGCGGACAGATCGGCTGGTTCGAGGCGCAGGGCAAGCAGGACCCCGCCGGCAGCACGGCGATGGCGACCGACAGCATCTTCCGCATCTTCTCGATGACCAAGCCGCTGGTGTCGCTCGGCATCATGATGCTGGTCGAGGACGGTCACATCCTGCTCAACGATCCGCTCGCGAAGTACATCCCTGAATTCAGCAGCCAGAAAGTCGGCATCGAGCGCAACGGGGCGCTGGAATTCGCGCTGCCGGTGCATCCGATCACGATTCAGGACCTGCTGCGTCACACCTCGGGCATCTCATACGAGATCACCGGTGCTGGCATGGTCCAGCGGATGTACGCGAAGGCAAAGACTTTCCGCCGCGACATTACCAATGAAGAACACGCGAAGCTGATCGCCAGCATGCCGCTGATGTGCCAGCCGGGCACGGAATGGAACTACAGCCGCTCCACGGACATTCTGGGCCGCGTCATTGAAGTGGTGTCCGGCGAGCCGCTGAGCGCCTTCCTGAGCGAGCGCATCCTCAACCCGCTTCAGATGAACGAGACTGGTTTTCACACCGCGCAGGACAACAAGTCACGCATTGCGCAGCCCTTCTCCGCCGATCCGTGGACCGGCGACAAGGTCGCACTGTTCGATCCGCTGGAAGTCGCGAAGATGGAATCCGGCGGCGGCGGGCTGGTCTCAACCGCGATGGACTATGCGCGCTTCTGCCAGATGCTGCTGAACGGCGGCACGCTCGACGGCAACCGCGTGATCGGGCGCACAACGCTCGCCTTCATGGCGTCCAACCACCTCGCAGCAAACGTCAAGGTCGAGTCGCACCTGGTGCCGCCGGGTCACGGTTTCGGTCTGGGTTTCGCGGTGCGCACCGATGCGGGCATGGCGCCCTACGCGGGCTCCGTCGGACAGTTCTTCTGGAGCGGCGTGGCGGGCACATTCTTCTGGATCGACCCGCAGGAAGATCTGTTTGCGATCTTCCTGTCGCAGGGCCCCGGCCAGCGTGAGTATTTCCGCACGCTGGTGCGCAGCCTCGTCTATGCCGCCGTGGAGTAAACAGCCCGTCATTCCGGGGCAGCCCGCAGGGCTGAGCCCGGAATCCAAAGTCGTCAGGCCAGATTCCGGGTTCGCACTTTCGCGCGTCCCGGAATAACGAGTTGACGATCAGCTGATCGTCGCGCCGCCGTCGATGACGACCGTCTGCCCGGTCATGAAGTTACCGGCCGCCGATCCCATGAACACCGCAGCACCTGCGATTTCATCGGGAATGCCAATGCGCAGCAGCGGCGAGCGCGCGGTGGATGCCTTCAGGTTATCCGGATTATCCCACAGCGCCTTGGCGAAATCGGTCTTGATCAGGCCGGGCGCAATGCAATTGACGCGCACGTTGTGCGGGCCGTACTCGCAGGCCAGGTTGCGCGCGAGCTGCATGTCGGCCGCCTTCGAGATCGCGTAGGCGCCGAGAATGGTCGAGCCCTTCAGACCACCGATGGATGAGACGATGATGATCGAGCCATCCTTGCGCGCGATCATCTGCGGCACCACCATGCTGATGAGCCAGTTGTTGGCGACGATATTGTTGCCGAGAATCTTGGTGAACTGATCGTCGGAAATGCCCGCGAGCGGCCCGTAATACGGATTCGACGCTGCGTTGCAGACCAGCACATCGATCTTGCCGAAAGCGCGCGTGCTTTCATCGACCAGGTTCTGGAGATTTTCCTTGCTCGAGATGTTCGCTGCGACCGCGATCGCCTTGCCCTTGCCGAACTTGTCGTTGATTTCCTTCGCCACCTGATCGCACTGATCCTGCTTGCGCGATGAAATGACGACCTGCGCGCCGTGCTCGACCATCCGCTCGGCAATGGCGCGGCCGATGCCCTTGGTGGAGCCGGTGATGACGGCCGTTTTTCCGGTCATGTCGAACAAGGTCATGCGTTTCTCTCCTGCGATATCCGCGGCGGCGCCGCTGTTACATTGTCATGGGCGCGATCTCTTCCGAAAATCTTCTTCGGGATCGTGCCCTATCCGAGTTTGTTGGTGACTTCCGGGCCGGCGGGCTGATGCATGGCATCATGCGCGTGGCTGGCGATCCAGGGCTGCTGGTTGATCATCGGCACCCGCCAGCCGCTATGGCTATCGCTCGCCAGATAATCCAGCCGCGTCACCGAGCAGTTGTCGATGGTGAAAGCGAATCCCGCACCCGCCTCGAGTCCGAGCGCGTGCGCAATCGCCGCCTTGATCGGACCGCCGTGCGACACACAGACAATGTCCTTGCCCGCGTGCGCGGCATTGATGCGCCGGATACCGCTCACCGTCCTATCCGACAGATCGTTGAAGCTCTCGCCGCCCGGCGCGCGCTCATGCGCGGGTGCGAACCAGTAGCTCGCGATCGACGCCGGACGCGCCGCAAAGAACGCGGCGCGATTCATGCCCTGCCACTCGCCGAGATCCTGCTCGGCGAATGCCTTGTCCTGATGCATCTGATCGGGCTTCGGCAATCCCGCGGCCCAGATTGCCGCGGCGGTCTGGTGCGTACGCTTCAGATTGCTGGAAAACCAGACAGCCTCTCGCGGCAGGAATTTCGCAACGCCCGCGAACACGATGCTGTCGCTGCAATCGCAACCGATGTCGGACTGACCGTAGATGTTGCCGCCATCCTCGCGCACCGGGGCATGACGTACCCACCACCAGCGCGTCGATGTCACGCCCACGGGGATGGCATGCTGCGCAACGAACGGCTTGGCGGAAGAATTCGACATTTGCGATCAGATCGGCTTGCCGGCGTACGGCATCGACGCGGTCAAACCGCCATCGACCGGGAACGCCTGCCCGTTGACGTAGGACGCTTCGTCGCTGGCGAGGAACAGACCCATCGCCGCGAGTTCGTGCGGCTGGCCCGGACGCTTGAGCGGATTGAGCTGGCCGATCTTGTTTTCGGTGCCGCGCACCTTCGCGCCATCGAAAATCGGCTTGGTCATGCCGGTCTCGATCAATCCGGGGCACACCGCGTTGATCCGAACGTTGGTGCCCGAGAGCGAATAGGCTGTGGTCTGCACGAGGCTGATCACGCCCGCCTTGCTCGCGGCATAGGGATGACCGCTGGCGTTGGCCTTCAGGCCCGCAACCGACGCGGTGCAGACGATGGCGCCATGGCCCTGCTTCACCATGTGCGGAATGGAGTGCTTCACCGCGAGGAAAGGCCCGATCAGGTTGACGCGCAAAACTTCCTGCCAATGCTCGGGCGTCTGCTCCGCCAGCGGGATCAGACCACCGCCAATGCCGGCATTGGCCCAGATTACATCGAGCTTGCCGTAAGCCGAGATTGCCTTGGCGATGAAAGCCTTCACGTCATTCTCGGAACCAGCATCGGCCATCACGGCTTCAGCGGTGCCGCCAGCCTTGCGCACCTGCTCGACGGTTTCGTTGACGCCTTCGGTCTTGTCGACCGCGATCAGCTTCGCGCCTTCCTTCGTGAACATCAGCGATGCCGCGCGGCCGATACCGCTGCCCGCGCCGGTGATGATGACGGACTTGCCCTCGAGGCGACCCATGATGTTCTCCAGATTGTGTTGAATTAAGCGGACACGCGCTGCCGCGCGTCTCAGCCAGATTTGTTTGTGAGTTAGCTCGCGCCGGCCTTCTGAGCGTAAACCCAGGCCGCCTGCGCCAGCGGGATGCGGCGAGAGGCGGATTCCTGCGCCTTTGCATTCGCTGCAGTGCCATCCACGATTCGCTTGGCGATTCCCTGCACAATGCCGGCGAGCCGGAACAGGTTGTAGGAGAAATACCAGTTGAGGTCCGCAATCGGCGGAACGCCCGCCGCCTTGCAATAAATGGCCTCCGCCTCGTCCATTGTCGGAATGTTGAGCGCCCTGAAATCAGCGCCATCGAGTCCCGGCATCGTCCACTGCATGAGCAGATAGGCGAAGTCGGCCATCGGATCACCGAGCGTGGACAACTCCCAGTCCAGCACGGCTTTCACCAGAGGCTTGTCCGCATGGAAAATCATGTTGTCGAGGCGATAGTCGCCATGAACAACCGAAACACGCGCCTGGTGCGGCACAGTCTTCGGCAGCCATTCGATCAGGCGATCCATCTCCGGGATCGGATCGGTCTCGGACGCGCGATACTGCTTGGTCCAGCGATCGACCTGACGTGCGAAATAATTGCCGGGCTTGCCGAAGTCACCCAGCCCGATCTTCTCCGGATCGTAGCTGTGCAGCTTCGCCAGCGTCTCGATCTTCGACGTGAAGACCGCGTGACGTTCCTTGGGCTCGAGACTCGGCAGCGTCGGATTCCAGAACACGCGCCCCTCTTCCATCGACATGATGTAGAAGGCCGCGCCGATCACGGCGTCATCCATGCAGAGCGCATAGGCACGCGCCACCGGAAAGCCCTGCGCGTGCAGCGCCGCGATCACCTTGAATTCACGGTCCACGGCGTGAGCCGACGGCAAGAGTTTGCCGAACGGCTTACGCCGCATCACGTAGGAGGTCTTCGGTGTGTCGAGGCGATATGTCGGATTCGACTGACCGCCCTTGAACTGCGAGACCGTGAGCGGACCCGCGTAGCCTTCGACATGCGCCGCCATCCATTTGGCGAGACTGGCTTCGTCAACACGATGGCGCTCTTCCACCGGCATTGTGCCGGAGAAGTCAGAGTCGTTTCTCACACCGAGACCCATACTGTCTTCCAATCTTCTTATTAGTTCAGTTATTGATTGGAATACTTCCGAAGCTCAAGCCGTGCAATGGCGCGGTTATGAACTTCATCCGGACCGTCCGCCAGACGCAGCGTGCGGATGCCCGCGTAGGATTTCGCCAGACCGGCTTCGTCGGACACGCCCGCCGCACCGAATGCCTGGATCGCGTCGTCGATGATCTTGAGCGCGATATTCGGCGCTGCGACCTTGATCATGGCGATTTCGGTTTGCGCGGCCTTGTTACCGACCTTGTCCATCATGTCCGCCGCCTTGAGGCAGAGCAGACGGGTCATTTCGATGTTGGTGCGCGCTTCGCCGATGCGCTGTTCCCACACCGACTGCTCGATGATCTTCTTGCCGAAGGCGGTGCGCGACGACAGGCGTTTGACCATCTTCTCGAGCGCGGCTTCGGCGGCGCCGATGGTGCGCATGCAGTGATGGATACGGCCTGGACCGAGGCGGCCCTGCGCGATTTCGAAGCCACGTCCTTCGCCGAGCAGAATGTTGCTGGCAGGCACGCGCACGTTCTCAAGCAAGATCTGCGCATGACCGTGCGGCGCATCGTCGAAGCCGAACACAGGCAGCATCTTCTCGATGGTGATGCCGGGCGTGTCGAGCGGCACGAGGATCTGCGACTGCTGCTGATGGCGCGGCGCGTTGACGTCGGTCTTGCCCATCAGAATCGCGATCTTGCAGCGCGGATCGCCAGCGCCGGACGACCACCACTTGCGGCCGTTGATGACGTAGTGATCGCCGTCGCGCTTGATGCTGGTTTCGATATTGGTCGCGTCGGATGACGCCACCGCCGGCTCGGTCATCAGGAACGCCGAGCGGATTTCGCCGTTCATCAGGGGCTTCAGCCACTGGCGCTTTTGCTCCTTGGAGCCATAGCGCATGAACACTTCCATATTGCCGGTGTCCGGAGCCGAGCAGTTGAACACTTCGGAGGCCCAATAGAAGTGGCCCATCTGCTCTGAGAGCGGCGCATATTCGAGATTGGTCAGGCCGGCACCGCGGAATTCATCGTCTTCATGCTCGTTCGGCGGCATGAACATGTTCCAGAGGCCTTCGGCCTTCGCCTTTTTCTTCAGGTCTTCGAGAACCGGGATCACCTTCCAGCGATCACCCTTGGCATCCTGCTCCTTGTAGGTCGGAGCAGCCGGGCGAACGTGCTTGTCCATGAACGCGATAACGCGGTTGCGCCATTCATTCTGGCGATCAGACATCGTGAAATCCATAGAACGGTCCTCTCTTGTTGTTGGTTGTCGATGGTCTTGCAACACTCGCGACCGGCTGTCCACCCGACAATCAACGTCAGCCTTGTTGACGTTGTCTCGTCATAGCGTCGACGGCTTGCCGCGCAGCATTCTTGCTGCTAGGTTGATTTCATACATTTGTTTGAATGGCAAGCGACGATCAAACAAATGTATGATTTTGTTTCGCAGCGCGAAACAGCTTTCGCGCTTTTGCATGGCACCTCTTACGTTGGCTTGAATGTCGAGCGATCAGACAAAAACCGCTATCCTCACCGCCGCTGAAATGCTCTGGGCCGAGCGCAGCTTCGGAGAGGTCACGATGCGCGATATCGTGGCCGCCGCCGGCGTCAATCTCGCGGCGGTGAACTATCATTTTGGCTCCAAGGACGAACTGCTGGCCGACCTGTTCGTCAGCCGCACCACCGTTCTGAACCGCGAGCGATTTGCTGAGCTGAAAGCCGCGGAACTGGAAGGCGGCGGCCGTCCGAGCGTGGATGCGATTCTGACCGCGCTGGTTGGTCCGCCGCTGCGATGGTGCCTCAGTCCCGACCTTCAACGCTCTGCGGCAGCCCGCTTCATGACCCGCGCCTCCGTCGAGACCGTGCCGCCGATCAAGAAGATCGTCGATCGCGAATTCCGGCATTTGCAGCGCTTCGCGACCGCGCTGCGTCTCGCCCTGCCCCATCGCAACGAAGTGGATATCTATTGGGGCCTGCATTTCGCGCTGGCGATGATCCGGCAAACCATCACGGACAGCGAGCGGCTGAAGAAGCTGTCGGGCGGATTGTGCGATCTCAACGATACCGACGACATCATCCGGCGGATTGTAACAACGGCGCGAGATGCGCTGGCGGGTGGCGCCGATGCCGCGCCCCCTCTTGCCGCGCGCGCATCAGGCTCCCGCAAATCCTGATAGCATCCGGTCTCGTCAGGACCAGACATCCAGCAAGGCACTCAAACGGAACGAGGTGCGACGGAGAACCGGCGCACCTCGCATTTTCTTGCAGCCCGCTCTACGCGAGCGCGTAACCATCAATATGGACAGATCGTCCGGCCCCAGCGCGGGCTCCAGTAGCAGCCCGGAGCAACGAAGCCGAAGCCGCGGCCATAGCCATAACCACGGCCACGATAGTACCCACGACCGCGACCGCGGCCACGAGCCCAACCGCCGCCATGACCACGGCCGCGACCAACGCCGCGTCCGCCACCGCGGCCACCGCCGCGACCACGGGCTTCCGCCGAGGTCGATGTCGACGTCGCGACAACAAACGACGTTCCGATGAAGCTGATCGAATAGACCAGCACCAACGCTGCCGCCGCCAAGGCACGCTTCAGAAAGTTCGAACGTGTCTTCACCTGAGTCATAGAAAGCACCTCCATTTCCGGAAACGCCGTGGAGCACTTCCGCGTATTAAACTCGCGAGCCTGCGTCCCGTTCAGGCATATTCGGAAAATAGATAGTCAAAAACAAGACTATTGTACGATTCATCCGGTAACAGACTAGGGTCAAGCCGCCTCACTGGTCAAGCAACCCTATGATGCGTGCTCTCTTCGCGAGGGCATTAACCAACCAGGTATCACAATCTCTTCATGCTACTCTGGCTACTGCCGCGCCCACGCTGAACCGCTGTTCATCATGCTGAACAAAACACCTTCGCAATTGCGAAACGCGATTGAACCATCCGAACCATTTCCGTCACTAAGCGTTTAAGCCCGCCGCTCCGAAAGTTGCTCCATGTCAAAAAAACATACTTACGTTCTCGGCCTCAACACTTACGACCACGACGTGAGCGCCTGTCTGCTGCGGGATGGCGAGATCGCTTATGCAATCGCAAAGGAGCGCATTACCCGCGAGAAGCACGCCAGCGGATTCTACAAGGAAGTGATCGACTATTGCCTGGACGCCGAAGGCATCACGCTGGATGACGTCGATCTGGTGGTCCGCAACTGTTACATCCTGCCCGTTCCTGAAATGGAAGACCGGTTGCTGTATCAGGATCTGCCAGGCTTTCTGCCTGAATATGAACGGGCAGACGCCAAAAGCCATCCCCACTTCCTGTCGCGATCCGACAAGGTGGTTTCGATCTCGCATCACCTTGCGCATGCGTATAGCGCCTTTGCGGTCTCCCCGTTCGAGGACGGCGTCGTGATGATCGTCGATGGCGTCGGCAGCTACCGTTCCGATGTCAACGAACGCTTCCCCGAGAGCGACAGCGCCACGCCCTTGGCGCGCGAGTCGGAGAGCTACTACAAATTCTCAGGCTCCAGGCTGGAATGCCTCAAGAAGGTCTGGATGGAGCCCGATCGCGGATTTCTCAGCGACGAGTTCTACAACATGCCGGGCCTCGGCGCGCTCTACAGCCGCGCATCCACCTATATCTTCGGCGACTGGAACAAGTGCGGCGAGTTGATGGGGCTTGCGCCTTATGGACGTCACGGCAACGTCAAGTCGCTGATGCAGATCAAGGATAACATCCTCACCGTTCCGCGCTGGACCTCCGAGTTGAACAAGCCCTACATCATGGACAGCGACGAAAAGTGGGAAACCAGCCCGCTGATGAAGCACTGGGAAGATCTCGCCTGGCGCGTTCAGGACGACACCGAAAAGGTGCTGCTCGCCCGCGCGGCGTGGCTGCGCGAAACCACGGGCGCGAAAAATCTCTGCATCGCGGGCGGCGTCGCGCTGAACTGTGTCGCCAACGGCCGCGTGGCGCGTGAATCCGGCTTCGAAAACGTCTGGATTCAGCCCGCCGCCGGCGATGACGGCATCGCGATCGGCTGCGCCTATTACGGGTGGATTGAGGTTCTCAGGCAACGCCGTAACTTTGTGATGGATCATTCCTATGTCGGCAGACGCTACTCCGATCAGGAAGTGGCCGATTCAGCCAGCAAGTTCCTGGTTCGTATCCAGACCACGCAAACCAAAAGCAACGATATCGCGAAGGACACCGCGAAACTGTTGGCCGATCAAAAGGTGATCGGCTGGTTTCAGGACCGCTCGGAGTTCGGTCCGCGCGCGCTGGGCAACCGCAGCCTGCTGGCCGACCCGCGCAGGCCCGAAATGGAGGATATCCTGAACAGCCGCGTCAAACATCGGCAGCCGTTCCGGCCATTCGCACCGATCGTACTTTATGAGCGCGCGAAGGAAATCTTCGAGGGTGAGGAAGACTCGCCCTTTATGCTGATCGCCAAGAATGTCCGTCCCGAATGGCGCGACAAAATTCCAGCCATCGTGCACGTCGACGGCACGGCGCGGGTGCAGACGGTGCGCGAAGTCACCAACCCGATGCTCTACCGGCTGCTGAAGGAATTCGACGCCCTGACCGGCGTGCCTGTGCTCATCAACACGTCATTCAACGTCAAGGGCGAGCCGATCATCGAGACGCCGCGCGACGCCGTCATTTGCTTCCTGACCACCGGCATCGATCACCTCGTGATGCACGACATGCTGGTCTCGAAGAACGCGATGCACAAGATCGTCGGGCCGCTGGTGAATACCTATACTGACGTCGCAACGATGGTGATGTCGAACATGAAGCGAGCGTGACCGCGAAAACCGGCGCGCCGGCCTCCGCATTTGTGCTCTGCGGTAGTGCGCGCCTGCCCGAAACGTATCGATTGCGCACTCCGGATTCCGTCCTAGTATGATGGTGCGTAACCGGCGGCGAAAGGCTGTGGGCGTTCCATGACAATCGAAAAATGCATCAACGAGTACGATGCCTCCGAAGTCGTTTTCGAGGAGGGATCGACCGGCCGCGAGTTGTTCGTGGTGCTGGAAGGCAAGATCGACATCGTCAAGAATTCGGGCGCGGACAAGACGGTCATCGTCACCCTCGGCAAAGGCGAGTTCTTTGGAGAAATGGCCGTCATCGATGGTTCGGCGCGGTCGGCGACGGCGGTCGCTGCCGTCTCCGGTACGCGGGTGATGCGGATCAATCACGCCCGCTTCGTGTACCTCGTCAGTCAGCAGCCGGCCTTCGCGCTGATGATCATGGATGCCCTCAGCAAGCGATTGCGCGCCTCGAACGCGATCACCTTCAAGGGCGCAGCGCCATGAGCGACCGCAAGCCCTCTCCCTTTCCGATCCTTCTCAACAACGATGTCTGCTCGCTGATTCAGGCCGCCGAGGACGTCTATCAAATCCGGTTCAAGAACCGCGCCGCCAATGCCTATCTGGTCCGCGGCAGCAAGCGGACCATCATGATCGATGTCGGCCTGTCGTCGAACTATTCGCATCTGCTGGAATGTCTTCAGCACCTGGGCGTCAAGCCTTCCGACATCGACATGGTGGTGCTCAGCCATGAGCACCTCGACCATATCGGCGCGGCCTACCACTTCACCGGGAAGACGATCATCGCCGCGCATCGTCTCGCCGCGAACAAGATCATGCTGCGCGACGACTTCTCGATGTTGCGCAAGATGTTCAACGAACCGAATGTGCCGATCGACGTCGACATCTGGCTTGAGGAAGGCAACCTGATCGATCTCGGCAACTTCAGGCTGACCGTGATGTACACGCCCGGTCACACCTCCGCGTGCATCAGCCTGTTCGAACAGGACAAGGGCTTGCTGTTCGCCGCCGACACCTTGATGCCCGGCGGCGTGATGGGCGGCGTGTTCGGCTCGGGAAGCATCGCCGATTACATTCAATCGCTGGAGCGGCTGCGCGGGCTGAACTCGAAAATCCTGCTGTCCGGGCATGGCCGCCTGTCCGATACGCCGCAGGACGACGTCAGAATCGCAATTCAGCGCTCCCACACGCTGCTGTCGGACACAGCCCAGTTGTTCGATGCGCTGGACGCGCGGTCGAATTTCGAGCCGATCATGCAGTCGGTGCGCGACCTCAACAAGCTCGACGATTCGTGAGGCGAGGCTTACGGATCGCGCGGGATATCAATTTCAGGGAATTTTGGAGCGGGTGAAGGGAATCGAACCCTCGTATTCAGCTTGGAAGGCTGCTGCTCTACCATTGAGCTACACCCGCGTCGCGGCGAGCACTAGCATGGCCTTCCCGCCGCCTCAACCACGATTGATTTGCAGTGCGGGACCGACGGAACCATATTCCTGGGGAGCGGGTTCTCATGACAACCCAATTCCAACCGGGAGATGTCTATGCGCAAAACACTCTTAGCCGCCATGGCCCTGGCAGGCGTGGTCGTGTTCGGCACAGGTTCTGCCGAGGCCCGGGATTATCGCTATTGCCTGGTCGAAGGCTTCGCCGCTGGCCCCGGCACCTGCTATTATGATACCTACGCTCAATGCATGGCCAGCGCCTCGGGACGGCGCGCCTATTGCCAGGTCAATCCGGTATTTGCCTTCGCCGAGCAGAATCGGCCTGCCCCCAGGCCGCGCAAGGTCTACCGCGAGCGGCGTTATTACGAGTGAGTCATTAGCCTAGGCAGCTAACACCAGCCTAAGCAGGAACACGCGCCGTTCGTCCCGAAAGCCGCCCCGATCCGCCGAGGGCGGCTTTTCGTTGTGCGGCTTTTGGTTGTGTCAGTCCCGGCGCTCAATATCCCGGTACGATCCAAGCCGGGACAGAAACGCCAGCACCAGACCGATTCCGACTGTCCGTCGTCAGATAATTTGAGACAGATGGCGGGCTGATCTAGCGGAGGCTCTGGCCCATCTCGGTTGACATTTTAAGCGGCGGCTTTGCGATGTA
>Ga0233438_10002440_pt1 | contig 18615 bp, 15 predicted proteins | sample SI_123_September_FD_182720 | JGI IMG/M metagenome (GOLD analysis project Ga0233438, IMG submission 182720) | Seawater microbial communities from Saanich Inlet, British Columbia, Canada - SI_123_September2016_10_MG | ecosystem: Environmental > Aquatic > Marine > Inlet | place: Canada: British...
CGCCCGTGAACCAGGTCAGGACCGGAAGGTAGCAGCCTTCATCGGCATCGTCTGTGTGCCGCAGATCGCCTGGTCATCACCTCAGTCGGCGAGATGTCACCAGCGAGTTGCACCTAGATCTTGGCGCGACCTGCCCAGCATTTCGATCCAGCGCGCGCCGAGATCGCGGCAACGGCTGGGTCAGGGCCACCTCAGCGAGCAAGCCGCTCGGCGTATGCGAGCAGTTCGGGATTGTCGAGCTCAGCGCAGATCGTTGCGAAGTCCGCTGTCGGGCCACTCCACTTCCAATCGTCGACGCTGCCGACCTCAACGCCGTAGTCGAGGGTGGCAATCTTCCGGAAGAGCAACGCATCATCGAACTGAGCCTGCAGTGTGGCTGCCAGTTTCGCAGCGCCGCGCAGGCCAGGTACGTCCCACTGTCCGGGGGCTGCGGGGATGTTCTCCAAGTGTTCGTATCGAGCGAGAACTGCGCTCGAGCTCTTCGCCCCCCAACCGGGAAGACCGGGGAATCCGTCGGCGCTGTCGCCGACCAAGCCGAGGTAGTCGGGAATCGACGCTGGCCCGACCCCGAACTTCTCCGTGACCCCGGCTTCGTCGATGACCAAGCGGTTGCGCCGATCAAACTGGACGATGCGGTCGCCCTCGACGCACTGGCCGAGGTCTTTGTCGGCGGTGACGATGAGGACTTGCTCGACCCGCTGGTCGGCCCCGGCGATACGAGCCGCGGCGCCAAGTGCATCGTCGGCTTCGAATTCGATCATCGGCCACACGGTGAATCCGGCTGCTGCAAGGGCCCGCTCCATCACGGGGATCTGCTCCTTGATGTCAGGATCCATGTCCTCACCGGTCTTGTAGCCGGGGTACAGGGCGTTGCGGAAGCTCTTGATCACGTGGTCTGAGGCGACCCCGACATGTGTGGCGCCGTCTTCGATCAGCGCGAGCGTCGATGCGACCACACCCGCGGCAGCTGCGTGTGGATGGCTGTCGCGATGGCGAGATGCCGTACCGAAGTGCTGACGGAAAAGTTCGTAGGTGCCGTCGACCAGATGCACGCGCATCCCAGGAGCCTACGTCTGGCAACGCAGCCCTTGGAACGATGGCGGAGCGGTGGTGGTCTCTGTCACGTCCATGGCAGCGCTGTGTGAAGTTCTGTCCAAGTGGGCGTAACCGATTGTGGGTCGTCGCGCTCGACTTCGACACGACCTGTGCCGGTGTTCGCGTCGTCGGACAGCGACGTTTCACCAGGTCACGCCCACTCCCAGCTGCACAGTTGACGACCTTCAGCAAATCCTCAAGAGGTGCTCGTCGTTGGTCGATAGAAGACTGAAGGTCACGTTGACCACCTACCCGACGCCACATCCGCCCAACGAGAAAAAGGAGGCAGCAATGACTGATGAGCTCAACGCCATGAAGCAGCAGATCGTTGCTGCGGTGCAGCAACAGCTGACCCAGTACAGCGAACAAGTCCGCAGCGCCGTGCAGGCCCTACGCGACGAGATTTCCGCCGAGCAAGCTGCGCGCTCACAAACTGACGAGCAGGTCCGAGCGCTGGCTCAGGGCCTTGAACGTGCACAGCAATCGCAGACGAGCTTTCAGTCTGACGTACAACGCGTGCTTGAGGCACGACTCACTGAAATCGGCACGAGCTCCAATCGCCGCCATGACGAGATGAGTACCCGGCTTGATCGTGTGGTCGACGAGGCCAATACTGGGCTTGAAGGAGTGGTCGAGTCGATCAGCCGGCCCATTCTACGCGAACTGGAGCATAGACAGAGCAAGGTTGAGGGCGATCTGGTCGGTCTCGACAAGAGCATTCGCAAGTTCGACGATCAAGCGGGGCGAATGGTCACGCACATGAACGATGTTACCGAAAACGTGGACGGACGGATCGAACAACTTGCTGCGGGAGTTGCAGCCGATGTCGATGGCCGTATCGCTGGGATGGCTGCACGCTTAGACGAGGTATCGGCCCAATCCGCACTTCAGCAGACCGAGGTGTCCAACATCGTTGGCCAGCGCGTCGATGAGACAGAGGCACGCCTCAACGACAAGGTTGCTACCTTCGAAGCGCGTCTCAACGACGAGGTCGGAACTCGGATTGCCGAGATCGACGCCTACGTCGGCCGTGTCAGCGTCGGACTCGACGAAGGCATCGTGATGCTGAACGATCGCTTTGCAGACGTGAACACTCGCTTCGAGAGCACCGCTCACCAGATCGCTGCAATGGAGCAGAACCTCAAAGAGGTCGACGTCGAGGCACTCGACGAGATAAGGGACCGTGTCCGCGGCGTCGCTGGTGAGGCCGAACTTGTGCGCATCGAGATGGACCGATTCAAAGAGACGATGGGCGAATCGATGGACAAGAACTCCATCCGGCTCACCGAACTCGAAACACAGCTCCAAGATCAATCCATGGATACCGAAACCGCTGTGCAGCTCGAACGTCTCGAGGAAGTCGAGCGGGCGCTCATTGCTCTCGACCCAGCACAGTTCGTCCGAGTCGACGGCGTGCGCAACAACGGCTCCGGTGCCGGAGCGTCGGCGAAATCCGTCAGCTTCGATGCCGAATTCTCGATGTCTCCGTTGTCGGACCCACTTTCCATGCCGAGTCAGCCGCAAACCACCGACTCCACGGCTTCGTTCGCACCACCTGCCGGCTCCTGAACCCTCCCGAATTTTGACTCTCCTGGACTCCTGACTGGAACAACATGGCGCTCCGCAAACCGAAGAACGAACAAACGCCGCAGGGAGGCGGCGTTGCCGTGGCCGCGCCACCTCCGCAGGCAGCCGCGGTTGCCGGTGAATCCTCTGAACAGTGCATGGCGACCGGTCAAGCACTCGTCCAAGCGGGCCAGCTCGACACCGCACAGCTCGCGAGTGCACTGGAGGAATCCAACGGCGACCTGCTCGTGATGAGCAACTTGCTCCTCACCAAGCATGGTGTCGCCCGAGCGGAACTCTCGAACGCCATCAGTGCTGTCTGTCAGGTGCCCCTCGCCGACAGCAACCCTGGCGTGCTCGACGAAGAGCTCGTAGTCAAAGTCGCCGAAGAAGTTGCCCGCAACCACAAGGTGATGCCAGTAGCCGAGGAGAACGGGAACATCGTTCTCTACGCCGCTGATCCGTCACCGGCCCGTCGCCTGCTTGTCGAAACGGCCACTGGACAGAAGTTCGTCTGGAAGGCATCGGACTACAAGACGGTCACAGCGATGATCGAGCAGATGTATCGGTCCACCGCCGATTTGGATCAGATCCTCGGCACGTTCGCCGCCGAGGACGCTCAACGCCAAGAAGCCGAAACGGTCGCGTCGGTCAGCCTCGATGATCAGGCCCCGGTCGTACAGCTCGTGGCCCGCATCGTGAGCCAGGCGCTCCGCGACCGAACGTCAGACATCCACATCGAACCACTCGACGATCGACTCCGGATCCGATTCCGCGTTGACGGCCACCTCATCGAGGCATTCAGCCTCCCGCTCTCGTCACACAACGCGCTCATCTCCCGACTAAAAATCATGTCGGAAATGAACATCGTCGAGAAGCGAGCCCCGCAGGACGGTCAGTTCTCGACCAAGGTCGACGGTCGCGAGATCGACGTCCGCGTCGCGTCGGTGTCCACCGTGTTCGGCGAGAAGATCGTCATGCGTATTCTCGACAAGTCGAAGTCGATGGTCGGCCTGTCAGAACTCGGCATGCCGAAGGAGACCTACAGGGAATACGCCAAGCTGGCGCACGCCCCCTTCGGAATGGTGATCTGTGCCGGCCCCACCGGCGCCGGCAAAACCACCACCCTGTACGCGACGTTGCTCGAGATCAACGACACCGGCAAGAACGTCACCACCGTCGAAGACCCGGTGGAATACGTCTTCCCCGGCATCAACCAGGTGCAGACCAACCCCCAAGCGGGCCTCACCTTCGCAACGGCGCTGAAGGCGCTGCTCCGCCAGGACCCCGACGTCATCCTCGTCGGCGAGATCCGTGACGCGGATACCGCTCGAATCGCAATCCAGTCCGCACTCACGGGTCACTTCGTCCTCTCATCGCTGCACGGCACCGACGCCGTTGCGGCACTGCACCGACTGCTCGACATGGGCATCGAAGCCTTCCTCGTCGCGTCATCGATCGTCGGCGTGGTCAGCCAGCGATTACTCCGCAAGATGTGCGACAACTGTCGCGAGCCTTACACGCCCGGCGCCGAGGAACTGGCCGTGTTCCGTCAACATTCCGGTGGGAGCGAGAAGACCACGTTCTTCCACGGGGTGGGCTGCAGCTACTGCTCGGGGACGGGCTACCGCGACCGGGTCGGAATCTACGAGCTCCTCAAGATCACTCCCGAGATCCGTCGGCTCATCGTTGGATGGGCCACGACCGAGGAGCTTCGCCGTCTGGCAGTTGCTCAAGGTATGAGGACGATGCTCCGAGAAGCAATGCAGAACGTCGAAGACGACGTGACCACGATCCAAGAAGTCATCCGAACCCTGTTTGCCCACTGATGCCGAACCTCCGAATCACCACTTCGCAGCAAAGAGACTGACATGCCAAAGTTCGCTTACGCCGCAATCGATGCTCAAGGTGCCCCAATCGAGGGAGTCACCAAGGCCAGCACCATTGGTGCCGCCCGCTCGATCCTGCTCGAACAGAATTTGTTCCCGACCAAGATCGAGGAACGCCGAGGAATGCTCGACTTTGAGCTCACCCAGGAAAAGGTCAAAAAGAAAGAGCTGATGCACTTCACGCGCCAGCTCGCGGTCTTCGTCAAGGCCGGCATTCCCCTGACCGACGCCCTGGTCACCATCGGCGACGAGACCGAAGATGTTGCGCTCCGCCGCTGCCTTGGCGACATGATTGACGATCTCCGCAACGGCGGTCTGCTCTCGGTCTCTGCGGCCAATCACCCCGAAGCCTTTCCTGAGTACTACGTCGGCATTTTGCAGGCTGCGGAGCTGACCGGGCGTCTTGACGAGTCGCTCGAGAGCCTCGCCGGCTACCTCGAACGCGAGATCGACACCCGGTCGAAGGTCGTGTCTGCACTTTCGTATCCAATGATCGTCATGGTGATGGCCTTCGGCACCGTGCTGCTGTTGGCCGGCTACGTGCTACCGCAGTTCAAGCCGCTGTTCGAAGAGCTGGGCGCCGAGCTGCCGGCCCCAACCCGCCTCATGCTGTTCTTCTCCCGCTTCTTCACCGACCTCTGGTTCATCACCGCAGCGTTCTTCATGATGTTGATCGGCATCTTCGTCTTCTTGAAAAAGACAGAAAAGGGCAGAGACATCAAGGATCGGATGGTGCTCAAGCTGCCGATTGTCTCGGGCATTGTCGACTACGCGATCCTCGAACGCTTCTGCCGCATTCTCGGCGCGATGGTCAAGGCCGGCGTGCCGCTGCCGGAGGGCTTGAAGACGACGACGGAGTCGACGAGCAACCGGGTCTACAAAGAGCGTCTCGAAGTCGCCCGAGCATCGATGCTCGAAGGCAAGGGTTTCTCCCAGCCGCTCATTGACACGGAACTTTTCCCAGGCGCCGCAAAGCAGATGTTCAAGGTCGGAGAAGAGACCGGCACGTTGGACGAACAGCTCGAAGTCGCCAGTATCTACTTTGATCGTGAGCTCGAAGCTCGCATCAAAAAGTTCACGACCATGTTCGAACCGATCATGATCGTGTTCGTCGGTGTAATCGTTGGTTTTGTGGCGGTCGCCCTGGTGTCAGCCATGTACGGCGTCCTCAACGGCACGAAAGGCTCAGTCTGATGGGCCGAGTTTCCGGCCGCCGGACGCGTCTCGGGTCGTGTCTGGTGTCGGTCGACTCACGACGTCGCGAACACCAGGTCAACGAACGGTTGACCGAGGAACACAGCAACGATGGTGCCGAGCGCCAGCGACGGCCCAAACGGCACGGCCATCTGACGGTCACCCTTGGTGAGGGCCATCGCGGCGATGCCAACCACCGCGCCGATGACGAACCCGAAGAACAGACCAGGCGCGACGATGCCCGGGTTCAACCAGCCGAGGTACATCCCGAGCAGCGGCGACAACACCACGTCACCCCAACCAAAACCCATCGCGCTGCCGTAGTACATCTTGCTGCCCTGATAAACGGCTCCGATGATCGTCACGGCGATGATCGCTCCGAGTCCGGCCATCCAGATTCGTTCGGGTTCGTCATTGATGATCGCTGCGACGGTCAGCGCAATGGCACCGAGCCCGCCGCCCCACATCGTGATCTCACGTGGCAGGCGGTGCGTCTTCAAGTCAATCCAGCTCTGAACCACGAGTGTCGCTCCGAGGATGCAGAACGCCGGCAGCACAGCGTCGTCACCGAACTTGAGCGCAAAGGCGACAAACACTGCTGCGGTGGACAGCTCGAGCACCAGTGGCTCGATGCCGATCTTGGCCCGGCACTGACGGCACCGTCCGCGCAGTGCGAGCCAACTGATCACCGGCACAAGGTCGAGCGGACCGAGTCGCAACCCACAGTTCCCGCAGCGGCTCGGCGGTGCCACCACCGAACCACCTTGCGGAACTCGTTCGGCCACCACGGTCAGGAAGGACCCGATCAGCAACCCCATGACCACGACGATCGGAATCAACAGTCCGAGACTCATGCACACCTTTCAGACTCGACGTACCAGTCGACCCAGATCCAGAACCAGGAATGGCCAGCGATGGCCCCAGCGGGAGAATAGCGAACCATGTCCGAAACAGATCCGATGCTCGTGTCGTTGCTTGAGGCAACGGTCAACTCAGGCTCATCCGACCTTCACCTGACCGTCGGCCGGCCCGCCACTGTTCGCCGTGACGGAGACCTCGTCGCGTTCGAAAACGTTCCAGTTCTGACGACCGAAGAGATCGATCGAATGATCTACTCGCTGCTCGACGAGCGGCAGATGGCTGACCTACACAAGGACAAACAAGTCGACTTTTCGTTCGGCCTCGCCGCGCTTGGACGCTTCCGTGCCAACGCCTTCAGTCAGCGCGGCACGCTCGCATTGGCGCTTCGTGTTGTGCCCTTCCGCGTCCGCACACTTGAAGAGCTTGGTTGCCCAGCGGCGTGCGACACGCTGCTGAACAAGCCATACGGCATTGTGCTGGTCGTGGGCCCGACCGGCTCGGGCAAGTCGACGACGCTCGCTGCAATGATCGACCGGATCAATGACACCAAACCGCTTCACATTCTCACCATCGAAGACCCGGTGGAGTACGTGCACCATCACAAGGTGGCGATGGTCAACCAGCGTGAGGTCGGCACGGACGTCGAAACGTTCCAAAGCGGTCTGAAGAGTGCACTGCGTGAGGATCCGGACGTGGTGCTCCTCGGCGAGATGCGCGACCTCGAGTCGATGGAGATTTCGCTCTCTCTTGCCGAGACCGGCCACCTCGTGTTCGCCACGCTGCACACGAATGACGCCGCCCAGGCCCTCGACCGCATCATCGATGTGTTCCCCTCCGAACGCCGTGATCAGATTCAGATCATGCTTGCGGGCGCGCTCCAAGGCGTCATCTCACAGCGACTGCTTCCTGCCATCGGTGGTGGGCGCGTGGCGAGTTACGAGGTCATGGTGGCGAACGAGGCAATTCGGAACCTGGTACGCGAAGGAAAGTCGCGTCAGATGCGCAACATGATTGCGACGGGTGCTGCCGAAGGGATGCAGACCATCGAGATGGACCTCGCTCGACTCGTTGCAGCTGGTCTGATCAGTATGGAGACAGCCACGGAATCGAGCCAGTACCCGAGGGAAATCCAGGCCCAGCTCGCCACGGCGCGAGCCCAACTCCAAGCCCAGGCGACGATGAGCACTGGACAGGCCGGCTCGTCGGGCTCGGGCACGTTTACCAGTGAGCAGCCCGCCGGCGTCTCGGCCTGACCGTCAGCACTGATCGGAGCGTTTAATGCCTGTCAAAGCACTGCCCTACAAGAACCTCGCCGGGGTCACCCCGTGTCCTGGCGGCTGGCTGGTGTTACCCGCGCGCCTCGCAGGCATCACGGTGTCGTGCGAAGAGGCGTTCGTCGCCGACCGGCTCTTTGACGTACTTGACTACCGGCCGAAGTTCGACTCGGCCGCGATCAACGTGCCAATCGGATTGAACGACACACCGAACGGTCGATTTCGGCCATGCGACCTCGAGGCCCGCGAATATGTTGGATGGCCGCGTGTTGTCGGCATCAACGGTGTGCCGAGCCGCGCGGCGATGCGCGCCGACAGTGTGAACGAAACGGCGGAGATGGAGCAGTGGATGACTCGGCACGATCGTCGCCGGCTGCGCTGGTTGCGTGAGGCGGAGCGTGAGATTCAACCGTTCCATGCGCGGAGCTGGTTCTCGGCCCATCCCGATGTGTCGTTCACCGCAATGAACGGTGATGAACCCTTGGGAACGTCTCCGCATCATGAGGACGGCCACCTCGAACGCCTCCAACTGATCCGAATGCAGCTACCCGGTATCGACACGGTCATCACCCGGGTCCCACCGGCCGGTGCCGCGACGGTCCACGTCATGCAAGCTGCCGCCCTGCTGTGGACCGCGCGACGCGGGTCCGGCAGGGCGATCAATCGCATGCCACTCGACCCGTTCTGGGATACCGAGGGCATGCGCATGGAACTCGTTCGCTGAACGCTGAGCTGCGTTCAGCGCAGACGCGCGCAAACTTTGCACGTTCTTGACATGGAGAGTGCAGTGTCAACTCTCGGTGAGGCCTCGGGGAGTTCCTCAAGTCTGCATCGATACCGACCGAGTGACGAGTATGGAACTTTCTCGACGTCGACCCGCGTCCGATGTCGGCGAGACCCCTGGGCGACGCGACAGCGGGTCGACGTTTGTCGAGTTGGTCATCGCGATCACGCTGTTGGCAATCGTGGCGGTCCCCACGCTTCGCGCAGTCATCACCTCGATTCAGGCGTCGACATCGGCAACCGCTGCAGCTGAGGTTGAGACGGCACTCCTCAACGCGGTCGACCGCGTTAACCGCTCCCCAGCGGATCGGTGTGACTACCAACAGTTCGCGCGGGCAGCGATCCTGACGCAGGGCTGGGGCGAGGAAACCGTGGACATCGAGCACGCCTTTCTGGACAGCAGTCTCAACCCCACCGATTGGTCGGTCGGCCCCGACAGCGGGCCAGCCTGCCCAGCTGGGGAGTACCGCGACGATCTCATCCAGCAAGTCGCCATCACGGTCACGAGCCCTAACGGCAAAGTCTCCCGCACAATCAAGGTGGTCAAGAGCAATGTCTGAGCAGCCAAACGGGCCCCGCCGCGATGCTGGGGTCACGCTCATCGAACTGATTGTCAGTGTGCTGATGATGGGGCTGCTTGCCACCTCGATCAGCGCCGCCATTGTGGTTACGCTCCGGTCGAATCAGGCCAGCGAGGGTCGATTGAACGTCGCCCGTGCGGAGCAGAGCGTCGCGGCCTGGATGCCGGCCGACCTGTCATCGGCAGTCACCGCGTCTGAAGATCCCAGTGCCACTTCGTGTGGGGTACCGGAATGCGCAGGAGTCACCGGTTCGAACGCGTTGCTGTTGGAGTGGCCGAGCCACACCGCCATGGGGACCACCACGACTGTCAGCTACATCTACCGTCGCGAGGCAAGTGGCGAGTTGTATGAGTTGGTGCGTGTCTATTGCGATGCAGGCACGTGTAACAAGAACATCGTGTTGCGCTCACTCGATGGGCCGGAGGACTTCGAACCGGGCGTGACTCCGGTGTCCGATGACGTCATTGAGGTCACGGTTCCACTGGCTGCTGCGGCGACCGAAGACACTGAGGAGAATCTCGACACCGGAAGCACAGCGCGCCGTATCGTTGTCACGATCGATGGTGGTGGCGTCGAAGACGATACCGGCGGCGGTGTCAACCGGGTGAGCATTACCGCCGGTGGCACGACGCTCGGCGACATCGAAGCAGCGAAGGTCACGGGGCCGAGCTTTGCCGAGGCACGCAGCCGCTGTGGCGGCCCAATCACGATCATCGTCGATGACTCGGGATCGATTGCCAACTCTGGGGGTACGACCAATACGGAGAACGCCGTGCGCGACTTCGTCTCAGCATTGGACGGGACCCCGACGACGGTGAAGATCATCAAGTTCAGCACGGAAGCATCGACGCTTCAGCCAGATGCTGACTCGAACGACTGGGACCACCGGTTCAACATGAGCGAACCCGCCGACGTCGAGTTCCTCGTCGGCGACGACTACAACATTGGTGCGATTCGCCGGGAGCTCGAGCAGTACGGCGGCACCAACTGGGAAGACGCGATCTATCGTGCGTTTTACGCACCCACCCAGGCACTCGACGGCACGCTCGTACGCTTCGACGCCGACGACAATCCGGTCACTGAGCTGCCCAATCTCGTCGTGTTCTTCACTGATGGTATTCCCACCTTCAATCGAATGCTCGGATCGGGCTTCCGCGGCGACTACCGGAACGGCGCGGGTGTCGACGTTGACCCAGATCTTCCTCCTCTCCCCGAGTTGAGAGACGAGTCGGTTTGGCCAGAGGCAACAGGGCGGGACTTCGACCAGGAAGGCTTCGACCGGACATCATTCCTGCTGAACCCGTTCCGCAATACCGACGAAGTTCGACTGGTCGGTGTCGGCGTTGGTGGCATCTCGGAACAAGACGTCCAGTCGTTCACGAACTGGAACCTGACGAATGGATTTGATCCTCCGTACGACCACCGCTACAAGGACGGCAGGTTGGAGCGATACAAGGATGGCAGCTGGCGTCGATGGGACTCGACGAGATTGAAGATCGTCCCTGCGGAGAAGACGCTTGGCAATCTCATCGCCGGTGGGCGCCTGCACAGAACAAAAGATAAGCCTTACGTCACATCCAGGATCGACAGCGACGGCAACTGGACTGACGTCGAGACAGCGGACATGTTCATCACATCGGAGTTTTCTAAGCTGCCGAGCGCGCTGTCAGCGATCGCACTGAGTCAATGTGGTGGAACATTGACAATGCAGACTGATTTCAACGGATCGCCGGCCCCTGTCGACGTGACCTATGAGTCCAATGGCGGCGAGACAGTGACCACGTCGCTGATCAACCGTGCGGCAACCTTCGATGTGACGGTACCGGGCGGCGCCGGAGCGGACATCACCGTGGCACCGCAGCCTTTGGGGGCCACCGGGTACGCAGCACACAGCTGGTCCTGCAAGACCAAAGGTGCTGTCATTGACCCGGGGGAGACGTGGTCGTTGGTCAACCCTGCCGATCCGGGCGAGGGCATTGACGTGCGTGTGCTTGCCAACCAAGCCATGGCGTGCACCTTGAGTGTGGTGGCCGGGTGATGACTGGTCTCCAAGCCCGTGGCGACGAACTGATGACGGGCAACATCAATCGGCAGCGATACGACAGGCAGCGGACCCAAGATCGTGGTTCGGCGATGATCATGGTGTTGGTGTTCACGATCATTTCTGCCCTGATTGTTGTGCCGATGTTGACCTATGCAATGACCGTGCTTCGGGTGAACTCGGTGAGTGTTGAAAAGCGTGAGGACCTCGAGGCCGTTCGGGGCGGCGCGCGCGTTGCAGTTTCGGACCCGGTGGCGCTGTTCCAGACCTGCACGTCGCAGTCGTCGTTCGCAACGCTGCCCACGCCTGCCGTTGATTCGTTCACACAGTGTCGCCAGATCAGTGAGGTTGGGGTGACCGACGAACTGACGATCCCCTACAGCTCTGTCGCTCTGCAGCCGGGTGAGCTCATCTCGAGTCAGAACTTCACGGGTCTGTCACAGCTCGAACCCCCAGTGGACGCAGCCGAAGGCTGGTGGCTCGGGGACTTGGAGAGCGAGCCAATGGCCAACTCGATCTGGTTGCCAAACCTGCCGGAAGTCGACGGCACGCTGCAGTCGTCAGACGGTCACGAGCTTCCCGATCCGTACGAATGCCGTGTCTTCTTCCCGGGCAGGTACACCGACCCCATCGTGCTCGCTGAGACGGCCTACTTCGCGAGTGGGAGCTACTACTTCGAGCAGTCGGTGTCGGTCCTTGGGGGCGGCGACGTGGTCGCCGGCTTTGGCTTGGAACCTGGTTGTGTCAGTGACCTTCAGGCGTTCTCCGATATCGACGACAGCGATGCCCCTGATCGGTTCAACATCGATGGGCTTGGCGCGACCTTCGTGCTCGGATCCGACGCTCGCCTCATCGTCGACGATTCCAAGACGCTGGACGCAGCCGGTGACGTCGTCAACAACAACGCGAACGAGCCAGCCAAATTCTGGATCAACCAGCGGTACGTGCAGAACGCAGCCGATGGAGGTGCCCGTGTCTCAATCATGACCGTCAACGGTGACACGGATCCCATCGACGCAGCCGTGCCCGACGGTCCGTCGTCGGTCTCGGACCTTCAGGTCCCCGGAGTGGTCCTGGTTCCTCAGTCCCAAGTGCAGATCGCACAGGGCGACACAGCGACCACCGAACTCGCCTCGAGTCGCGACTTCGTGCCGTCGACGCACACCGCCGAACCGACCGTTCCTCGGGCACCAGTGATCGCCAGCACCCACTCGCTGGGTGAGCCGCGGGAGCATGACGACCGGTTCGGCGCCGCATTCATCGAATGGGCGGCGCCGACAGGCGGTGAGTCGGGTGGTTCGACGATCACCAAGTACGAAGTGTTCGACCAGAACGGTGTCTCGAAGTGCATCACCGACGGTGCGCTGCACTGCACGGTCATCGACCTGCCGGAGATGGACTGGAATCAGTCGACGACGTTTACACTCGTGGCGACGAATGCCCTCGGCGACTCGGACCCGTCGGCGCCGGTGAGTGTCCAGGTCACTAGCGACGCGGATCGCTTGGCAGCAACGCAGGCTCCCACGAACGTTGTTGTCGAGCAAGCTGCGCCCGAAGCGGACCCACCGCCTGATCAGCAGCCTGCCTCGATCAGCTGGGTTGCTCCCGAACAGTGGCCTGCGGGCGAGTATGGGCCATTCAACGATCCGTGGTTCTCTCCACCGGTGTCGCAATACGACGTGCAGGTGTACCGGGTGTATGAAGATCATCTCGGGGATCTCCAGACCGAGGAAGAGCCAATGGCCGAAACGTGCACGACCGCACCGTTCCGTGATCAACCGGCGCCGACGACGTGTTTGATCAACAATCTCCCGCCGCTCGATACGACCCCGGGTATGGGCCCCGAGACGGTGCCGGAAGTGCTGGAGGTTCTCGCTTCAGATGGACCTCCAGTGGTCGTCGCTGTTGCTCCGGAACCGGCGCAGTTCGGTACGTGGACGGGCTACACCTTTACGGTCACCGCCACGATCCCGATCACCGAGTCGCACGTGACCACCTCACCGTTCATGACATCGGCCCCGTCCGCTCCGTCGAACACGATTGCAGTGTTCAATGGAACAGGCACGGCCGTGGCGGCCGAGCCGAACGTGGTGCCAGAGGCACCGCCGTACGTGCCAGACCCCGTCGTGGACATTCGCTTGATCAACGCGGGGGCTTCCGAGGCACGGATTGCCGGCTACACCTCGATTCCGCAGGGTCGGCTCCACATCACCAACCCCAACGGCAACGACGCGAAGGTGAACGGTGGCATTGTGGCGGGAACGTACGACATCGACTCATCCACGTTCGGCACCTCCACGATTGTTGGATTCCAGAACACGGTGTTGCAGCGAACGGTGCAGGTCATCACGACGCTGCCCGGGTCGAACCGAAGCTCGACGATGACGCTTCAGATCAACGCCAACGGTGCTGATGTCGCGGTGAACAGCTGGGTCACTCAGTAACACCGCCGACCGTTGGCGGGCGCTTTCGGGCCGGGACCGGCCCAGATCGTCAGGACCAGCGGGTCCATCACGATCGTGCGGGTCCAGTGCCGAGCTCAGCACTGGCTTGTGACGGCGAGTTCAATCTCGAGTCCACCGCTTGGGGCTGTCGATGTTCGGTGGTGGCAGCAGCGTGTCTGCCCGCGGATGGGATCACGTCGGGAAGAGCGCCGTGATTGCGTCAGCGAGTGCCTTCTGGATTGAAGGGCGACGGTTGGGTCGGCAGCCCAAGCAGTTCGGTCAGCTGTCGAACGCTAGGTCGTCGATGGGGCCGTCGGTATTTGGCGGCGGAAGCGTCGTCATCGTGTCAGCGGTCGGCTGGAAGAGCGAGGTGATCGCATCAGCAAGGGCCTTCTGGCGTGACAGGCAATCGCCGATCCCGACCTTGATGACGTCAACAGCTTCTTCGAGTGCATTCAACCGGCGCTTCACGTCAGCGGCCGCATTCGGTTCGATGCCGGGGGTTGGCGTTCCGAGTCGCTCGGCCCGCTCACGCTCGATGAGCTGGGTTACCCGGCTCTCGATGCGCTCACTGTCAGCACGAGATTCGGCTCGTGCGAGCTCGATCTGTTCCTGGGCGATCTGGGCGTAGGCGGCCATCGACGTGAACTGGCTGTTGATCTGGCCTTCGACCTGCTGCAAACGATCACGCACCCCATCGAACTGGGCTTCGTTATCGGCTGCTTCTTCGTCACCGAAGAGTCCAGCGAATTCGTCATCGATGGTGTCTTTGGTCTTTCCGAACATGTGATGATCCTGATCGATGGTCTGTGCGCACGCCGGATGCGTGCTCCTGTACTTGTATCGGCAGGATCCGGAGTGGTCTTGAGGAAAGACCCGAGGGAGGGCCGTGGAAACATTCCAACGTCCACAGCGCACTGAGCTGCTGGCGGGACGGACGGGCACAGGTGGTCACGGATCTGAGATCGATGTTGCCTCGTAATGCAGGAACTGAGATGCGGCGAGTGCGTGAGGTTTGCACTCCCACCACGGTGGACAACTCAAGACTTCGCAACGTTGCCATCACACGCACGGCTGCGTGCAGGCGGCAGCTGCATGGACGCGGCAGTGGCCGGACGCCTTCCGGCATCCGGCCACTGGCCATTTCACTTCAGTTGATTCGAAGTGTCGACACCGAAGCGCCGACAGTTGAATCAGAGGCAGTCGCCGATTTTAGTCACAGTGCCGTCGGGGTCGACCAAAGTGGTGGTGGATGCTTCGGCCAGAAGACCTGCATCGACCAGGGTAGTCATGGAGGCGGCAGCGTCAGCGCCGAGGGTTAGGGTCGCAGGGTTGCTGGCGAAGTACGCCTGGGCTGCAGTCTGGACGGTCTTAACCTCAGTGTCGCAGGCGTTGGTCTGGGCTTCTGACGTGATGCCACGCACGGCGAAGACCGTGACGGTGGCGAGGATGCCAAGGATGACAATGACGATAAGGAGTTCGACGAGGGTGAAACCCTTGTCCTGGTTCTGGTTCTGGTTCATGATTCTGCGTTTCCTTCCGCTATTGAATCGATTGAGAGGTTTCTCACTTTGTGCCCTCCGTGAGATGGTCTCCCGTAGCGCAACAAAGGTTTCGGTCCCCTCGGCCGGATCCTTGAACGCTTTGTCCAAATTTCTTCGTCAAGTTCGAATATGCCCAGCTCACGTGTCAGAACCTCTCCGGGCCTCATCCGGCTGGTGTCCGTCCAGAACACCTCTTGCGGTGCAAGAGGCTGGTCCGGGTCGCATCTCGGTCAGGGACCGCTGTCGCGCCAATCGAAACGTTCGATGAACCGACGGTGCGCTCCGTCCTCATCGGGCCCTCGTCAGCGAGAGTGATGTTATGAATTCACGTGGCACGCGGTTCGCAGCAGCAACTGCGGTTGCGGCGTTCGCGCTGGCGGCATGTGGCGGCGGCGAAAGCACTGACGCTAGCGGCGATGCTGCCAGCGATTTGCCAGCCGTTGTGGTTGCAGACGCCGTCTCCGTCGACCCGGCGGCAGACCTTGCGACGAACCTCCTGCCCGACCTTGTCGTCGACAACTTGAACGACGACAACAAGGTCAACTTGCGCAACTACGGCGTCAGTGACAAGCCGATTCTGCTCTGGATGTGGGCACCGCATTGACCCACCTGCCGTCGGGAAGCTCCCGATGTTGAGCAGTTTGCTCAAGAACACGGTGACAAGGTCCGAGTGATTGGCCTCGGTACGCAGGACAGCCTCGGTCAGGCCAACGACTTCGACAACAAGTTCGGCACGACCTTCGACATGCTGTGGGACGAGTCGTTCATTTCATGGCAGACCATTGGCGTCAGCTCGCAGCCCACCGCAGTGATGCTCAAAGCCGACGGCACACCGATCACCGGCTGGATCGGGGCATTCCCCGAAGATGAAGTCCTCCGACTCGCTGCTGACAACCCTGCCTGAACCGGTCAGTCCTGGCCTGGCAAAGCCTGACCACGTCGCAGCCGGCTCAGTCCCAGTCCACGCGCACGTGTTGCATCGCATCACGCAGCACCGCAGCCAGATCGCGATCTTTCGGCGGCCGTAAATCGGCACGCTCGAGCGCAGGAATTTCTGGCAACTCGGTTCCAGGCTGAAGAACGAGCACCGGCCGGAGTGAATCCTCAACAACGTGCGGTGTGGGTACAGGAGGTGGCTCGTCATCGTGCTCTTCGTCGCGCACGAGAGAGAGATGTCGCCGCGTCCCGCGTGTCGGCGTGTCGTCGAAGTCCGGTGGGTCGGCGAAGCCAGGGGACTGGTCGTTGTCGTCGGCCCCCTGCCCGCGCCACACGTCGAGGAGCGCGGGTTCGATCAGAAACTCATTGCTCAACGTGTACAACGTGGCGACGACGTGCTTGCAGGCATGCCCGTCCCAGTTGTCGTCGTCCGGGCAACTACACGTGCACGTGATGTCACGCCGCAATGGCATCCCGCTGCCGCGGGTGACCTCAACGGTGGCGACATAAGGCATTGAGCGCGACCCTTGGATCTCGCAGGTGACCACACCTTCGTCGATGATGATGTCGAGCACCGACCCTTCGCTTGCGTACTGCTTGCCCCGGCGATGCCGCGTCGGATCGCTCATCTCGGCTGCGAGAACCTTCATCATCGTTGCCGGCAGACGGCCTGGCTGACTGGTGCCAAATGGCTTGCGGGGACGACTCATAATCCGATCACGCCCATCACGATTCCTGCTCCAACACGACAAGGTCACGTAAATCTTCGGTCGACAGCTCACTCAGCCACGCTTCGCCGGTCCCGACAACAGCATCGGCCAGCTTGCGTTTGTCGTCGATGACCTGACCGATGCGTTCTTCAACGGTTCCCTCACACACCAGCTTGTGGACATTGACGGTGCGTTGCTGTCCGAGTCGCCAGGCACGATCGGTCGCTTGATCTTCGACCGCAGGATTCCACCAACGGTCGTAGTGGATGACCTGACTTGCCGCCGTGAGGTTAAGTCCGGTACCGCCGGCCTTGAGCGACACGAGCAAGAGCGCGGGCCCCGTGCCGTCCTGGAATTGATCGACCATCAGGTCTCGTTTGAGGCGGGTGACGCCGCCATGCAGGAATGGTGGATCGAACCCGAACTGTTCGGTCACGTGCTGGGTCAAGAGCTCGCCCATCTCGCGGAACTGGGTGAACACCAGGGCTCGTTCGCCCTGGTCGAGTAAGTCGGTGACCAACTCGTCGAATCGCGTGAGCTTGCCGGATCGGCCTGCCAAGCGCGAACCGTCTTTCAGTGCGTGTGCCGGGTGGTTACACACCTGCTTGAGCCGCATCAGTGCAGCCAGCACCAGGCCGCGTCGGCGCATCCCGCTCTCTTGTTCGGCGTCGTGGAGAAGTTGGTCGACGATCTTTTGATACAGCGTTGCCTGCTCTTTGGTGAGCTTGGCGTACGCGATCTGCTCGATCTTGTCGGGCAGGTCGGGCAGCAGTCGCTTGTCGGCTTTGGTCCGGCGGAGGATGAACGGTTGCGTCATGCGCCGCAACCGCGCCGCGGCATCGAGGTCATGGTGACGTTCGATCGGCGTGCCGAACTTGTCGCGGAATTTGGTGAGGCTGCCGAGCAGGCCGGGGTTGACCGCGTCGAGGATGGCCCACAGTTCGCTCAACCGATTCTCGACCGGCGTGCCGGTGAGCGCCAACTTCTGGTCAGCGGTGAGGGCCCGGACCGCCTTGGCGGCCTTCGTGTTCGGGTTCTTGACCATCTGGGCTTCGTCGAGGACGACGGTCGACCACTCGATTTCGCCGAGGTGTTCGAGATCGCGAGGAAGCAGCCCGTAGGTGGTGATGACAAGCTGGTGTTCCGGATCGATCGAGAACAGTTCGCCACTCTCGTCGTGGCCGGTGCTGACGTTCTTTTTGCGGGTCGCGCCGTGATGCACGGTGACGTCGAGCTTGGGTGTGAACCGTTCGCTCTCCGTGCGCCAGTTACGGACGACGCTTAACGGGCAGATGACGAGGTGCGGGCCGGGGCGTTCGAGCAGGTGGGCCAACGTGGTCGCTGTCTTGCCGAGCCCCATATCGTCGGCCAAGACGCCTCCGAGGCCGAGTTTGGCGAGGAATTGCAGCCAGGCCAGGCCGCGGCGTTGGTAGTGGCGCAGCTCGCCGTGGAACTCTGATGATTCCTGCTTCTCTTCGAGTTGTTCGTCAGGCAAGCCGGCAAGGAGTTCGCGCACCCAGTCCGCAGCAACGCGGTCACGTTCACCGATGCCGGCGGCGTCGTACGGGTCTGCCCCTCCTTCTGGGCCCGGCCCGTCGTGGACAAAGATCAGCGGATTGTCTTCGGTGCTGTCGTCGTCGTTCGCGAGCCGCATCAACTCGAGTGGCTTGACCTTGCTGTGGTTGGCCTTGAGGTCG